>Ga0163199_1001311_pt1 | contig 15566 bp, 14 predicted proteins | sample PL_2010_150m_FD_113537 | JGI IMG/M metagenome (GOLD analysis project Ga0163199, IMG submission 113537) | Freshwater microbial communities from Powell Lake, British Columbia, Canada to study Microbial Dark Matter (Phase II) - PL_2010_150m | ecosystem: Environmental > Aquatic > Freshwater > Lake ... | reverse complement strand
CCTGCGTGCGCTTGCTCACGTAGGTGCCGACGATCTCGAGGTCGGCGCCCAGCAGCTCGGCGACGAGGTAGACGTAGGGCGTCACGCGCGCCATCAGCGGGCCCTTCGACTCCACGTTCCAATGCACGAGCGTGTCGATCGCCGCGCCATATTCCACTTCGCGGTTCTCGAACTTCAGCGCGAGCCCGCTGCGGAAAAAATCCCGGAGCTTTTCGTCGGCCTTCTGGGTCTCCGCATCGAGCGCGACACCCACAAACGTCACCGCCGCCTCCTGCCCCGGCGCGGACGCGGCCAGGGCGAGCACCATCAGCGCGGCCGCCGGTGCGAGGCGCAGGCAGCGGCGCCTCATCGCAGTCAGGGTGGAGGCAGGCATGGGGGCGGAGCGGACGGAGTTTCGCGTGGCTGGGAGGATTCGAAGCAGACGCCTCCTCGATAGCCGCCCCGCGCCGACTGGCGAGTCGATTGTGCCGCGGCCACCGCGCCTGCGGACAGGCAATGGTTCAGAGTGGCCCGAACTTTCCAGTCCGTGCGGTTGAAATCCACGGGGCGCCAAATCCGCGCCACTCAACCCACCCTACTTGGCCGCCGGCGACTGGCGGCCGTGCTGGTTCACGATGTTTTGCACCATCGCCGCCGGCACCATCAACCGCCAGCCATCTTCCGTGCGCCGCATCGGCCAGCTGCTGAGTTTTTCCGGCCCGGACTGGTTTTGCGTGCGAATCGCCACCGTCACGCGATCATCGGCCGTCTGCTTCTCTTCGATGACGCGCATCGCGAGCCCCGGCGATTCCCTCGCCATGATATTCGCGACGAACCGCTCCACGCTTCCGTGCTGCGCGCGCACCGCCTCCGGCAGCGCCCCAAACAACGCGTCCGCCTGCTGCCGCACCGGCGCCTCGAAGCTCAGTGCACCCGCCACCGCATCAAGATCGCGGCGCGAGCGAGCCCACATCAAGGTCTCGGCCGCGTCGTGCGGCGTCGCGCGCCCGGCATTCTTCCATTCGCCCGCCGGAATCAGCGGCGCCGTGGCCTGCGCCACGCTGCGCGCTTTCTCGTCGGTCTGGGCCTTCAGTCTTTCAATCTCGTCGCGCAGCCGGACGATGGCCGCGCGGTCCGCCCGCAGCCGCTCCAATTCCGCCGCCGACACCTGCGCCGCCATCAGCCGCTCGCGCTCGGCGCGCAGCCGCGCGATCTCGCCATTCTCCTCGCGCAGTAATACGATCTCCTCGCGCAGCACCGCCGACTGCTGCCGTTGGAGCCACAGCGCCGCGCCGGCCACAAGGGCCAGCGCGAGCAGGAGGACCGAAAGCCAGCGGAGCGGATTCATCGAGTGCCGTTCCGTCTCAGGGCTTCGGCGCCGACAGCGGCGCGCTATCCTTGCTGCCGAGCGAAAACACGATGGGCACCTGCATGTTCGTGTTCACATCGCGTCCGCCTTTTCGGCCCGCGGCAAATTTCCACTTGCTCAGGGCGTCGACCGCGGCCGTCTCGAACAGCTTCGCGGCGTCGGCCGCGGCCATGCCATTGACAGTGCCGGCCGTGGCAGCGACTTGCCCATCGGCCGCGACCGTGAACGCCTCCAGCTTGACGACCGCTCCGGTTTTTTCATCCGGCTTGCCGGTTAGCGAAGCCTTGACGGCTTGGGCGTTGCGAACGTCGCCGTTGGCATCGACGGTGAAACTAACCAACACCTCACCCGTGATCCCCGCCGCCCGCAACTGCGCCGGATATTGCGGACGCCCCTGAGACGTCGCGCGCGGCGCCTGATCGAGTTTCGAAATATCGAAAGTCTCCGCCTTGGCCGCCTCCGCCCGCGCCACTTGTTGCATGCGCGTCTTCAGCGCCGCCGCTTCGTCCGTCAGCCGCTTGAGTTCGGCATCGTCGTTGCGCATGTCGGCGACGTCGGCCGCGGCGCGCTTGAGCTGGTTGTTTTCCGCCCGCAGTGTCGCGATGGCGGTGTTTTGCTGGCGGAGACTGGCGACGTCGTCGCGCAATCCCGCGTTGCTCCGCGCCTGAAGCGCGATTCCAGCGGCGCCCGCGAGGGCGAGCGCGCTGCTGATCCCCACTTGCAGTTTGGTCATGCTCATAAGAGTCGCCCAGGCACCGCCAGCCCCGGCCGAGGCCGCGGTGGCCCCCGCCCCCGCCAGCGCCGCTCCCGTCACCACCGCGGCAAGCCCCGCCGGTGCGGCCACCACCGCCTGGTTGGCCAGTGCCGCGGCGAGCGCCGCGCTGGTCGAGGTCACGCCGCGCCGTTCGAGCTGCGCGCGCAGTTTGTCGAGCGCGCGCTCCACGCGCATCCGGGCGGAGTTGTCGTTCATGTGAAGTTTCTCGCCGACGCTCGCGAAGTCCCGCCCCTCGAAAAAGCGCAGCAGGATCGCCTCGCGATCCGTGTCGCCGAGTTCGCCGAGGACTTCGTCGAGCACCGGGCGCACGCGGGCCCAGTCGAGCTGGGCCGCGGGGTCACGGTTGAATTCGTGCATAAGCTGGGATTCGCGCTCCCGCGCGTGGCGGCGCTGCTCGCCGCGCACGGCCTTCGCCGCGGCGAAGCGCGTGCTCGTGAACAGCCAGCCCGCGAGCACGCGATGGTTCGCCACCGCCGCCGCCTTCCGCGCGAGATCGGTGAACACGTCCTGCGTGATGTCCTGCGCGAGATGCGCATCGCCGTTCACCTGCCGCAGCGCGGCGGAGTAGACGAGGTTCACGTGCCGCCGCACGAGTTCGGCAAAGTCGCTCTCGGAGCGAGTCGTGGCGTAACCGCGGAGCAGTTCGGCATCGTCGATCATGGCAGATTCACCGTATAGCACCCGCGGACGCGGAAATCGCACAAAAAATCATGGGCCGGGCGGATTCAGGGCAAACCGGCCAGCACGTCGCCGGTCGCGCCAAACGTGAACGACACGTCATACTTCCACTCCATCTTCTCGCGGGAGAGCAGGCGCATGTAATTGCCGTTCGGGTGCCGCACCACCTCGAAGTGCATGATCTCCGCCGGGCGAAACCGCCACGACGCCACCGCTGCCTCGACCGCCGCCACAAACTCGGCCGCCCACGGCGTCGGCGTCGAGTAACTGCGCAGGCTCGGCGCCACGCTCGACACCCGGCCGGTCCCGTCGACAGTAAGGGCCATGCCGACGGTAACGAGCCCGGCGCGGGCCGCGAGCGCCGCCGGCGGATAAACGGGCGTAGTCAGGGCCCCCATCGGCTGCGGCTCGATGACGGAGATCCGGCCCGGACTCGGCGCGCCGTCCGGGGCGGCGGCAGGCCCGGCCGTGACTTTGGCTGGTGGCGGCGATATGAACTGGAACGAACTGGTCCCGTCCGGGCGAAAGGAAGTCCTTGGATGCTGGCAACCCGCCAGCACCAAAGCCGAGGCAACCGTCAGGATTTTGAGCGGCACGCGTTTCATGGGTTCTCCGATTACCAGCACCCGCAAAATCGGAAATCGCACGGAAAATATCCTCATTCGTCGCCGCTGGCTTGCCCGCTCCCCACTCGGCCATCAATTTCCCGGCTTCCCCACTCCACCCATGAAAATCGCCCTCTTTATCCTCCTCGGGCTCGTCGCGCTTCTCGTGCTCGGCGGCCTCGTGTTTTTCATCGCCGGCTCGCGGATGCCGCGCGAGCACCGCTCGGTTGTCACCGCCACGTTCAAGGCCAGCCGCGCCACGGTGTGGGCCGCGCTCACCGACTACGCCTCCATGCCGACGTGGTGGCCCACGGTCAGAGCCATCCGGATCGAGAAGCTGCCCGACGGCACCGAACTAACCTGGAACAAGGACAAACACGGCCAGGAAATTCCGTTTCGCACCGCCGAGTCGCGGCCGAACGAAAAACTCGTCCGCGTCATCGCCAAGGACGATCTCCCGTTCGGCGGCACGTGGACGTTCGAGCTCAGCGACGCGCCCGGCGGCGGGACGCAGCTCAAGCTGACCGAGGACGGTTTCATCAACCCTGCGCTCTTTCGCGCCATCGCCACGTGGTTCATGGGCCTCGACGCCACGCAGAAGGACTTCATCGCGCACCTCGAAAAACATCTCGCGGCGAAATAGCCGATGTGGGCGGGGTCGCCGAACCCCGCCGCTGCCACATGCTTGAAACGGCGGGGTTCGGCGACCCCGCCCTACATCAAACCCCACGCTCCATGAGCACTCCCGCCAACAACCTCCGCCTCGACTACGTCGAGTTCGCGACGCGCGATGTCGCCGCCGCCAAGAAATTCTTCACCGCCGCCTTCGGCTGGAAGTTCACCGACTACGGCCCGGATTACGTCAGCTTCGAGGACGGCCGCATGACGGGCGGCTTCTACACCGCGCCCGACCCATTCGACGGGCTCAGGGCAGGTGCGCCCGCGATAATGAATCCCATGATTGTCATATTCGCTGTGAACCTCGAGGACGCCGAGGCGCGCGTGAAGCAGGCGGGCGGAAAAATCGTGAAGCCCTCGTTCGAGTTTCCCGGCGGCCGGCGGTTTCACTTCACCGAGCCGACGGGACTCGAGCTCTCCGTGTGGAGCGACATCCGCGCCGACGGCTCGAAGGTCGCCTGAGCTTTGGAGTGCGGCGGCTTGACGCCGCTTTTCTCGCCGCGGCTCGACGCGGCGTTCCGAACGCGCGGGCCGTCAAGCCAGCCCGCCGCACTCCAAATCGGAACCGCCGTGGAATCATCGGCATCTTTTCGCGCGGCATTTTTGTTTTCATCGCCGCGCAGTTGCGCATGCTCGCGGCCATGAACCCTGAATCCCTGATTAATCTTGGGTGGGCGGTGGTGTTCGTGTTTGTCGGCGCGCTATTGGGCGTCGGCCTCGTCCTGGCCGCGGCGGCGTTTGTGCCGCGGATCCTCGACAATTTCACCCCGAACCTCGACGAGGGCCGCGAAATCGCGCGCGGCAACACCGCGGTCGCGCAATACTTCGGGCTCGTCTGCGGCGCGTGCATCATCGGCCTCAGCCTGGTCGTCGCCGCCGCTGTGCTGGGCGGGATCATCGCCGCGTTGCACTGAGCCCGCGATGATTCGCTGGCTCACAGTGCTGCTCGGCGCGCTCGCGCTCGGCGCCGCCGCGCTCTTCGCCCGCGGCGGCGGCGGCTGCCTTGCCGCCGGGACCCTCATCGCCACGCCACGCGGCGCGGTGCCAATCGAGTCGCTCCGCGTGGGCGACACCGTGTGGAGCGTCGTCGACGGACAGCGCATTGCGGCGCGGGTCGAGGATGTGTTCGCTGTCGCGCCGCTGGAATTCGTCGAGCTCACGACCGCGGATGGCGCGGTGCTGCGCGCCACCCCCGAACACCCGGTGCAGGTGGCGGCTGGAACATTTGTGCGAGCGGATCGGCTCGTGGTAGGGCGCGTTATCCTTAACGCGCCGTTGTCAGGCATCGCCACTGAGCGGCGCGTTAAGGATAACGCGCCCTACCTTGCCGCGGTGCGCCGCGTCCCGGCTGACCGCGCGGCCTACAATCTCCTCGTCGCCCCCGGCGGCGTGTTTTTCGCCAACGGCCTCCTCGTCCACAATAAGGGCTGCTTTCTGCCCGATACGCCGATCCTGCTCGCCGACGGCACGCGCGTGCCGATTCGCGACGTGCACGCGGGCACGGTGGTGCTCGCGTTCGACGCGATGGGCCGGACATTGCCGGCGCGCGTCATCTCGGTCATCACGCACGATGTGAGCAGCTACCTCGTCGTGCGGACGACGGGCGTCGAATTGCACGTCACAGAGGAACACCCGTTCTACGTGGGCGACGGCGTGTTCAAGACCGCCAAGGCGCTGCGCGTGGGCGAGTTGATTTGCGCGCACGACGGCGCGGGCGGGCTCGCACCGCAGCCGCTGCTCGCGCTCGAGCGCGTGTCTGCACCGGCGACGGTCTACAATCTCCGCACCGACGAACCGCACACGTTCTTTGCCGATGGCATCGCCGTGCACAACAAGGGCGGCGGCTGCTTCGCCGCCGGCACGCTGATTGCCACGCCGCGCGGCTCGCGCGCGATCGAGACACTTGCGCTCGGCGAAACCGTGCTCGCCCCGGCGGCGGATGGCTCGCTCGTGCCGGCGACCATCAAGGGAGTATTCCTCAACTTTTCTCCGCTACTGACCTTGCACACCGATCGCGGCGTGCTGCGCACGACGGCGGAGCATCCGCTGCTCGGCGCGAACGGCGGCTTCATGGCGGCGGAGAGTTTCGCCGCGGGTGCGCGGCTCATGCGCCGCGACGGCGAGGCGCGCGTGCTGGCGGTCGAGCGCGGCCCAACCGACGTGGCGGTTTACACGTTGAGCGTCGGCGCGCCGCACACGTTTCTGGCCGACGGATTCGTGGCGCATAACAAGGGCGGCGGTGGCTCCAGCAGCCGGAGTAGCGGCGGGAGCCGTGGCAGCGGTGGCGACGCGCCTCCGGCTTTCGTTTTCTTCATCATTGTCATCATTATCGTCGTCCTGGTTCTGAAGGCCAAAGGCACAAGCAGCGGCGACGAGGAACTCGACTACTGTTTCACGCGCTCCCAGATCGAGGGCAAGGCGGCCAAGACGCGCGAGCTGCTCGCGTTCATCAGTAAAGTCGACCTCCGCTGGGCGCCGGCCGAGTTGCAGACCGTCGCGCGCAATGTGTTCACGAAGCTCCAAGCCTGCTGGGCGGCGCGCGACTACACGGAGATGGAGCCGCTCATGATGCGCGATCTCTACGAGCAGCATGGCGCGCAGCTTCGCGGCCTGCGGCAGACGCACGAAATCAACGTGCTCGAGGGCCTCGCCGTCGAGGCGGTCGACATCGTGCACCTGCGCTACACCGACAAGCAGGCCGACCGCTCCTTCACCGCGCTCATCACGGCCAGCGCGCGCGACACCTACCTCGACGATCGCACAAGCAAGTTCATCCGCGGCGACGACGCGCCGGCGCGGTTCCAGGAATTCTGGACGTTCCAGCTCATCGATGGCGCGTTCCGGCTGCGCGAGATCGAGCAGACGAAGGAATCCGACGCGCTCACCGAGGAGAATTTCTTCGAGCAGTTCACCGAGCAGGGCCGCGACCAGATTTACGGTAAGACCGCCGGCACGACCGGACCCGCCGGGCCCGCGCTGCCGGAGGCCGTGCAGGCGAAAGAAAACAAGATCGAGCGGCTCCTCAATTTCCTCGTCCAGACCGACAAGATCTGGACCCGCGACGAGATGCTCGCGACCGCGCGGCGCACCTACTTGAACGTGCTTCTCGGCTGGCAGGACGGCCGGCCCAACGCCTTTGCCGGCGTGCAGGTCACACCGGAACTCGCCGCGCATCTCCAGAGCGTGAACGAGAACAACCAACGCAACGGCTGGCGTGTCGAATACCGCAACCTTTGCGTGCGCAAGGTTGAGATCGTGCACGTCAACAATGTTCACGACCGCGCGCAGGACGCGTTCACGGCGCGCATCAGCGCCCACGCGCAGACGGTCATCGCGCAGGGCGGCGCCGAGACGCGTCACGACGAATACGTGAAGGCGTGGGTGGAGTTCTGGACGTTCACGCGCGACGGCCAGCGCTGGGTGCTGAACGAGATCCTGCCCGACGCGTCGGGCGAGTCCGCCCTCGCGCGCGAGAACGTCGACGAGGGCACGGGCCAGCAGATGCTCGAGTGGTATTACTCAAAGACGCGGGCGAATTGAGCGCCCACGGGCGTCGGCAAGCGACGCGCCTTCAGTTCACCGCACCTGCCGGTCCGCCTCGCGGGCGAGTTCGAGAAACTCGACCCGGTAACCGTCCGGGTCGTCGCCAGCGCCGGCCACGGCCCATTCGACGACACTGGCGAGCGTGGCGGTGCCCTTGTAGGGCGAGTCGCGCAGCACCATGCCGAATCCCGCGACCGCCGCGGCGAATTTGAAATCCGCGCTGGCATTCACGAACCGCGTGCGCGAGTCCGCCACCGGCAAGTCGAGTTTCCGGTTGATCGCGCCGCCAGGTTTCTTGTAGCGCACCTTCACGGTCAACAGTTCGTTCTGGTCGGGCGCGGGCACGTTGATGGCGGCGATTTTTTGCGGCTGGTAGCGGAGCCCTTCGGCCGCCACGGGTGCGACGCGGTTGCCGGCGTCGGCCGGCACGATTTCGAACAACGCCGTGACGACATGGCCCGCACTGATCTCGTCAGCGGCCAGCGAGCCGACCTTGAAATCGTCCTGGCCCAACTCGCGGTTTTCATACCCGATGAGCCGGTAGCTCACGACGCGGGCCGGGTTGAACTCGACTTCGATCTTCACATCTTTCGCGATCGTCACGGCCGGGCCGTTGACGTCCTCGGCGAGCATTTTTTCTGCATCGCGCCGCGAGTCGACGTAGCCGTAGTTGCCGCTCCCATATTCGGCGAGGAACTCGATCAGCGAGTCGCGGTAGATGCCCATGCCAAAGGCAAAGGCCGTGAGCGCCACGCCGGAGCGCGTCTTGCCTTCGAGGAAACGGGCGAGCGGGCCTTCGGCGGTGATGGTGATGCCCGCGTTGCCATCGGTGCAGAGGATGACGCGGCTGTTGCTGCCGGCGGCCGCGCTGGATCGCACGACATCGTAGGCGAGTTGGATGCCCTTCATGCGGTTCGTCGCCCCGCCGGCGGCCACTGTCTCCAGCGCGTCGAGGATCCCACGGGGCTTCGCGGCGGGCGTCGGACTCAGGACGAGCGACGCCTGATCGCGGCAACTTACAAGCGCGACGCGATCCTCGGGCCGCAGTTTGCCGATGAGCGACTGGATCGTCTCCTTGATTATCGGCAGCCGGCTGGGCAGGCGGTCGACGTCGACCACGTCGAGCACGAACACGAGATTCAAGGCCGGCCGCGGCGCGGTTTGGACTTCGCGCGCCTTCAGGCCGATGCGCACGAGTCGGTGCGCCGGCGCCCACGGCGCGTCGGCGACTTCCATCGATGCCGCAAACGGCGCGTCGTCCCGCGGCGGCGCGTAGTGATAAGGGAAGTAATTCACGAGCTCCTCGATGCGCACGGCGCCCGGCGGCGGCAGCCGTTTCTGCTGGAGGATTACCCGTCGAAGTGCCGCGTAGCTCCAGGTGTCTGAGTTGACCGAGAAGGCCGACACGGGAGTCTGCGCCACGATCACGAAGTTGTTGTCGCGTCCGGCAGACGCACCCTCGGGATGGCTGCCAAACTGGGACGAGGGCAAGGGCCGCAGGAGCGCTTCGCGGGCGCTTTCGAGGAGCGCGCTCGAGGCCGGCAGCGGCGCCGGCGAAATCAGCATCGTCTCGTTGCCGGCCGCCGGCGGTGGCGGGCCAGCCGAAAACGTCCTCGAGCCATCGGGGTTGGCGATGCCGCCGGGCTGGGCCGACTGCGTGTAGGTGCCGGACGAGCGGTTCAGAATCGAACCGGTTGAAGGATTGAGCAAATTCGGGTTCGCATTCGGGACGATGACCACCGGCGCTTTCGGCACAGCGAGAATGACCGAGCCGGCATCGCCGGGCGCGGTCGACGGCTGGGCGTTAATGACGAACTTCTCGTCCTGCGGGTAGGTGTAGATGCGGTTCTTGCCTTCTTTGTCGGTGGCAATCTGCTGGATCTCCATGGCGCCCGCTTTCGAAGCGGCAATGGTCGTGGCCGCACGCGGGTCGGCCGCGGCTGCTCCAGCCTGCGGGCCGAGCGCGAGCGGCCCGACCTTGTTGGCCAATTCCTCGCCGCTCTTCGCCTGGCTGAGGAGCGAGAGTTTGTCCGAATTGAGCGTTTGCGTCGCGGGAGCTGGCGCAACTGCCGGCGCCGCGACGTCCGCCACTGCAACGGCTACGTCCGCCGCCGCGGTGGACGGCTTGTTGCCCTGGCTGGTTTCCGCAACGGTGCCGCCCCCCGCGGGGGCGGCGGGCCGTGGCACCGCGACCACCGGACTCGGCACGACGCGTGGAGAGGCGGACGCTTTGAGTGCGGTCTTTTGGGCAATCGGCGCCGGCGGCGGCTCGCGCAGCGTCACGATGAGGGCGAGGCCAGCGGCCGCGAGCCCGCCCGCCACATAGTAAAGCTGCGGGAGGCGAATCATGTTCCCCGACCACAGCGGTCCGCCGTCGAGCTTGCGCGGATCCCCGCCTTGGATGATCGCAGCTTGCGCGAGCGACGGGCGCGGTTGCGCCGGGAGCATCGGCTCCGCGGCCAGCGCGGCCGTGAGCTTCGCCGTGGTCGCACGGATTTCGTCCACCGCCGCGCGGGCGGCGGGATTGTCGCGCAGCGCCGCTTCGATGGCGGCGCGTTCGTCGCCCTCGAGTTCACCCAGCGCGTAGGCGGTGAGCCGGGGATCATCAGGCTGTAGTGGCAGTTTGCGGTCGTGCATTGGTCGGGGGAGGCTTAGGGCCGCTGGGCGGCGAATTCCGCGCGCAGGCGCGCGACGGCGGTGTGAATGAGAAAGCCCACGTTGCCCACCGAGAGTTCGGTGATGCGGGCGATTTCCTTGTAGGAAAATCCATTCTGAAATTTCAGGCGGAGGACTTCCTGTTGGTGAGGCGGAAGGGTTTCGATCAGGCGCAGGACGGCCTCGTGCGCCTCGGCTTGCTCGAGCGCGCGGCCCGGCCGCGGTTCGGCGGTGGTCACGCGGTCGACTTCGCCGTCGGCGAGCGCTCTCATGCGCCCCTCCTTGCGCAGCACATCAACCACGCGGTGCCGGCAAACCGTGAACAACCACTCCACGGCGTGGCCGTTGACCGCCTCGGACGGCTGGGACATGAGCCGCACAAACGTGTCCTGCACCACGTCGCGCGCCCGATCCACATCACCGCCGAGGAGCCGCGTCGCATAGCGAACGAGCGGAGCCTGGTGGGCCTCGAAGGTGCGTTGCAGGAAACCATCGTCGTCATGTGGTAGAGCCCGAGGGTCCGATGGATCGGAGGACATGAGGGTTTTCCTTATTAACGCTTGGTCGCGCGCTTTCTTAGAAAAGATTTTTGCGTCGGACGCGAGACGCGGTTTCCCTGCGACATGCGTTTCCGCCGGTCAGTTCTCTGTCTTTTCGTCCCTGTGCTCTGGCTAATGGGCTGCACGAAGCGCGAGACGCCGGTCGCGGCGGGCATCCGCACGCGGACCCTCCTCATCGGCAACCAGAACGAGCCCGCCAGCCTCGACCCGCACGTGGTCAACGCCTACACGGACCAACTCATCCTTGTCGCGCTTTTCGAGGGGCTCGCCGTGCTCGACGAAAAGACCTCGCAGGCCCTGCCCGGCGTGGCCGAGCGGTGGGAGGCCTCGCCGGACGGACTAGTTTACACGTTCCACCTGCGGACCAACGCCCTCTGGTCCAACGGCGACCCGGTCACGGCGCGCGACTTCGCGTTTTCGTTTCAACGCATCCTCACGCCGGGCTTCGCCGCGGAATACTCTTACATGCTCTGGCCGATCAAAAACGCCGAGCGGTTCAACAAGGCAGAGCTGAAGGGCTTTTCGGCCGTCGGTGTCGAGGTGGTCGATGATCGCACACTGCGCATCCGGCTCGAGCATCCTACGCCCTACCTGCCGTCGCTGTCTGCCCACCCCACATGGATGCCCGTCCACCGCGCCACCCTCGAGAAGTTCGGTCGCCTCGACGACCGTGGCAATCGTTGGACTCGCCCCGGTAACATGGTCAGCAACGGCCCGTTCACGCTCACCACGTGGACACCCAACGCCCGCATCGTCGTCACGAAAAATCCGCGCTACTGGGATGCCGCGCACACGTGGCTCGAGCGCGTCGTGTTTTTTCCCACGGAGCAAGCCGACACCGAGGACCGCAATTTCCGCGCCGGCCAGTTGCATCTCACGTTTGACGTGCCCAAGGCGAAAATCGCGATCTACCGCGCGCAGTCCCCGTCGCCGCTCCGCATCGATCCGCTGCTCAACATCACCTACCTGAACTTCAACGTCACGAAGCCGCCCTTCACCGATCCGCGCGTGCGCCGCGCCCTTGCGCTGGCCATCGACCGCGAGGCGATTTCCAAGAACGTGCTCAACGGCGGCTATCCCGCGGCGTGGGCGATGACGCCGCCGAACTGCGGCGGCTATTCGCCGCGCAACCGCGTGCCCACCGATTTCGCCGAGGCGCGCCGGCTCCTTGCCGAGGCTGGCTTTGCCGGCGGCAAGAATTTCCCCGCCGTCGCGGTGCAGGTGCTCAACGACGAGGCGCAACCCCGCATGATGGAGGCGATCCAAGCCATGTGGCAGCGCGAACTCAGCGTGCGCGTGACCATCGAACCCTACGAGCAAAAGACTTGGCTGCAAAACCAGCAGTCCATGGCCCACACGCTCGCCATCCTCGGGTGGACGGGCGATTTCGCCGACCCGGTGACGTTTCTCGACGTCTTCCGCACCGGCAGCGGCCAGAACTGGACCGGCTGGGGCAGCAAGGATTACGACGCGCTCCTTGATCAAGCCGCCGCCACCGCCGATCCGCAGGCGCGATTCGAGCTCTTCCAAAAAGCGGATGCCCTCCTGCTCGACGCCGCGCCGGTCGCGCCACTCGTCCATCGTGCGCGCACCTACCTCATCCATCCGGCCGTCAAAAACTGGGAGCCGTCGCCGCTCGGGTTCCATCGGTTCCAGCTCGTGGAACTGAAAAACTGATTGCGTTGTCCCTCACCGCGCACTCGCTCAACTTCCGCCCATGCGCACCGCCCTCGCCTGCCTAGCCCTGCTGCTGCTCGCCCCGCTCACCGGAGCAGCCGAGGCGGAGTTCGTCCGCGTGTGGCCGCAGTGGCGCGACGCGGCGTCGTTCGACCGCATCGGCGAGTATTTCGGCGGCCGCGAGAACACCGCGAAGCAGGTCGTGCTCCGCACGCACGCCGATGCGCGTGACGGCTACTATTTTCTGGTCCGCGTGAAGAGCACCGCGGCGCTCGCCGGCGCGAAATTCGAGTTGCACGTCATCCGGCCCGATGCGCCCGAACCGAAGATTTTTTCATTTCCGACCGCTGCGCCCGCCGGTGGCGCCGTCTTCGAGCTCGGCCTCACCGGCGCCGACTGGCCCAAGGGCAAGGACGCGCATCCGGTCGCGTGGAAGCTCGCCCTCCTCGCCGCCGACGGCCGCGTGCTCGCTGCGCAAACGAGCTTCCTGTGGGAAAAACCCGCGAAGTGATACCGGCGGCCACGTGGTCGGACTGGCAGCCCCTCGTCCGCGTGCCGCCGCTCTCTGCCAATGTGCTCGCCGAGACGCTCGACGGCGGCCAAGCCTTCCGCTGGCGCCGCGAGCCCGATGACGCGTGGACCGGTGTGTGGGCTGATGGGGTGGCACGCGTGCGGCCTACGACCGCCGGATCGCTTGAGTGGTCCGCGCCGACTTCGGTGGCCTCTCGCGTCGCGATGGCGTTGCCACGGTATTTCGCCGCCGACCAGGACTTCGCCACCCTCGCCGACTCGCTTCCTTGGCGCAGCGACGCTCACCTCGCGCGCTGCCTCGCGGAGTTTCGCGGCTTGCGCATCCTCCGCCAGCCGTTTGGCGAAACGCTGCTCGGCTTCCTGTGCAGCGCCACCAAGCAGATCGTGCAGATCAAACAAATGCTCGCGCTGCTAGCCGAGCGCCACGGCGCGGAGATTTGTAGGGCGGGGTCGCCGAACCCCGCCGTCTTTGCCCCATCGCCAGCCACGGCGGGGTTCGGCGCCCCCGCCCTACAACCTCTCCACCGCCTCCCCACCTGGCCCGAACTCGCCGCGATCCCTGAAGCCGACCTGCGCGCGTGCCAGCTCGGCTTTCGCGCGAAATTCATCCACCAAACCGCGCAGTTCGTCGCCGCGCATCCCGGCTGGCTCGAGGAGACCGAGACCCTGTCCTACGCCGACGCCAAGGCGCGGCTCTGCTCGCTTCCGGGCGTCGGCGAGAAAATCGCCGACTGCGTGCTGCTTTTCGGCGCGGGCCGGCTGGAGGCGTTTCCCGTCGACACGTGGATTCTCCAGGCGCTCGCGCGCCGCTACGGTCTCACCGGCTCGCGTCCGGCGCAGCTCGCGCAGTTCGGCCGCGCGCACTTCGGCCCACTCGCCGGCCTCGCGCAGCAATATCTCTTCGCCTACGAACGCCGCGTCGCCCTTGTTCACTCGTGAGACCGGAAATGAAGTGTCATCCATTAGATGACACCTGAGGCAAGCCGAGTTTTGAGGCGCGTCGGAAATGGGCGACTATTTCGCCTTCTGGATGAGTTCGACCTCGTAGCCCTCCGGCGCGTCGATGAACGCGATCACCGAGCCGCTGCCGGTCTTTGTCGGGCCGTCGCTGAGCTTGAAGCCGCGTTTTTCCGCCGCCGCCGCCCATGCCGCGAGATCGTCGACCTCGAAGGCGAGGTGCATCAGGTCGGGTTGCACCGCCACGCTCGGGCTGTTGGGGAGCTGGCAGATTTCGATTTCCTCTTCGCTGTTGGGCGTGGCGAGAAACACGATTTGCGCGCCGCGGGGCGACACACTGCGGCGGGCGACCGTGAGGCCGAGCGCGTCCAGGTAGAATTTCACGGTGCGCTCGATGTCGTTGACGCGCATCCGGGTGTGGAGAAGTTTCTTGACCATGGCGCGAGAGGTTGCACATCAACGCGGCGCCGCGCAAGCTGCGTGCACCATGCCCCTCGATCTCGCCGCCATCCGCGCCGCGCACGACCGCATCCGCCCGCACATCACGCGCACACCCGTGCTCACCAACGCCCGGCTCAGCGCCGAATGTGGCGGCCAACTTTTCTTCAAGTGCGAGAACCTCCAGAAGATCGGCGCCTTCAAGGCCCGCGGCGCGACCAACGCCGTGTTTTCACTCGCCGACGTCGAGGCGGTGCGCGGGGTCGCGACGCACTCCTCGGGCAACCACGCCGCCGCCCTCGCGCGCGCGGCTAGGCGGCGCGGCATCCCGGCGCACATCGTGATGCCGTCCAACTCCGCGAAGCCGAAGATCCGCATGGTCGAGGGCTACGGCGGCAAGATCACCTTCTGCGAGCCTACGCAGGCCGCCCGGGAAGCCGCCTGCGCGCGCGTGCTCGAAACCACGCTCGCGACGATGATCCATCCGTTCGAGGACGAACGCGTGATGGCCGGCCAGGGCACGGCCACCGTCGAGTTTCTCGAGGACGTGCCCGACCTCGACTTTCTGCTCTGCCCCGTGGGCGGCGGCGGGTTGCTCAGTGGCACCGCCGTCGCGGGCCGGGCCCTGCGTCCGCAGCTGAAGATTATCGGCACTGAGCCCGCCGGCGCCGACGACGCCACGCGCTCGTTTCGCGCCGGCGAACGGATTCCGCTCGTTCACGCCGACACGATCGCCGACGGCCTGCGCACCACGATCGGCGCGCCGAACTTCGCCATCGTGCGGCAAAACGTCGACGACATCGTCACGGTCAGCGAGGTCGCGATCATCGCGGCGATGCGGTTGATTTGGGAGGCGGTGAAAATCATCGTCGAACCGTCCGCCGCCGTGCCCTACGCGGCGATTCTCGAGCGGCGAGTCGACGTCGCGGGCCGCCGCGTCGGCATCATCCTCAGCGGCGGCAACGTCGATCTCGACGCGCTGCCGTGGGTGAAGAAATGACCTCACTTTCGCTCTCAACCAGAAGGTGGAAGGCGGAAAATCAGCAACGAACCACAGCGATCGCGCCGGCTTCCTGATTTCCCGCTGCCCACATTGATCGAAAAAGCCCTCACCCCTCCAT
>Ga0163199_1001310_pt1 | contig 15567 bp, 10 predicted proteins | sample PL_2010_150m_FD_113537 | JGI IMG/M metagenome (GOLD analysis project Ga0163199, IMG submission 113537) | Freshwater microbial communities from Powell Lake, British Columbia, Canada to study Microbial Dark Matter (Phase II) - PL_2010_150m | ecosystem: Environmental > Aquatic > Freshwater > Lake ... | reverse complement strand
GAAATACAACGCGCGGATGCAGATCAAAACGACTCAACTGCATGGCGGAAAAATTTTGATGGACGAAGCCAGCGTCACCGCGACAGAGAACGCCATCATGGCGGCGGCTCTCGCCAAAGGCACGACCCATATTCACAACGCCGCCTCCGAGCCGCATGTGCAAGAGCTGTGTCACTTCCTTAACCAACTCGGCGCGCGCATCAACGGGATTGGATCGAATACGTTGATGATTGAAGGCGTAGAAAAATTAAACGGCGGCGAGTTCACCATCGGCGCGGATTATATGGAAGTGGTCAGCTTCATCGGCGCGGCGGCGGTGACCAAAGGTGAGATTCGAATCAAGGATGCCGGCGCGGAATATCTCGACATGACGCGCCAAGTGTTTAACCGTCTCGGCGTGCAATGGACAACTGAAGGAAACGATATTCTCGTCCCGGCCGATCAACCTCTCACCGTCACCGCCGACTACGGCGGCGCCATCCCCGAAATTAAAACTAACGTCTGGCCGGCATTCCCAACCGACCTGACAAGTATTGCCATCACCATTGCCACACAAGCGAGCGGTTCCGTGTTGTTCCACGATTGGATGTATTCGGGGCGGATGTATTTCACCGACAAGTTGGCGGGCATGGGCGCAAAAATTATTTTGTGCGATCCGTATCGCTGTTTGATTCAGGGACCCAGCAAGCTGCAAGGCGAGCGGCTCGAGAGTCCGGACATCCGCGCCGGAATGAGTCTGCTGCTCGCCGCCTTGTGCGCCGAAGGCACGTCGTACATCCGCAACATCGAACAGATCGAGCGCGGCTATGAAAAGATTGACGAGAAGTTAAAAATGTTGGGGGCGAAGATTGAAAGAGTAAAAGCGTAAAACATTTTGTAGAGACGACCCGTTGGGTCGTCTCTTGCCGCCATTATCTCTAAGACGTTCCATCTGAGACGTTCCCTCTGAGACGTTCCAACGGAGACGTTCCATCTAAGACGTTCCATCTGAGACGTTCCCTCTGAGACGTTCCATCTGAGACGTTCCCTCTGAGACGTTCCATCTGAGACGTTCCAACGGAACGTCTCTACTTTTAACACGCCAAGGGATCGTCTGCCCAATCTCGCTTGAATAAGAAAACAGAATCAAGGTGACGCAGCGCAACGGAAGCCGACATCGTTAGAGATGAACGACGGTCTGGCTTCAAAGCGATTCGACGCGCGCACATCGCTAACGTTGCCGCTCCACGAGCCGCCGCGTAGGATATGGTTCAAGCCCAAAGCAGGACCGGTTGGATTCTGTTTAGTTAGTATTTTGTAATATCCTGCATCATACCAATCGTTAACCCACTCCCATACATTGCCCGCCATGTCCATCGCTTTATACACACTGGCGCCACTTGGATATTTCCCCACTTCAGTTGTATCACCTACATTGTTAGTGTAATTCAATTTACTTTTATCAGGCGCATCGTCACCCCAAGGGTACATGAGTCCATCAATGCCTCGCGCCGCCTTCTCCCATTGGGCTTCGGTAGGCAATTGACGATTCGCCCACTTGCTGCAATAGACATTCGCGTCGTCCCACGACACATAGATCACTGGGTATTTATCATATTTCGGATTGCCGTAATAACGTTCTTGAGTGGCAAACCTTACGCTTGTAGGTGGCGAACATTTACCTGCTTCAACACATTTCATATACATCGCATTGGTCACTTCAAACTTATCAATCCAAAACGCGTCGAGATAAACTTTGTGCTGAGGTTTCTCATCGCTTGCCGCTGCTTTATCGGAGTCGGCGCTCCCCATCAAAAAATCGCCCGCCGGAACATACATCAACACCATCTCATCACTCTTTGAAATTTGAGTAGAGCCAATACTAAGCACAGGCGTGGGCGTGGGCGTGCGTGTAGGTGTGAATGTAGATGTGAATGTAAGCGTGCGCGTGGGGGTAAGTGTGGGCGTGCGCGTAGAAGTCAAAGTGGGCCCGGGTGTAGATGTAAAAGTTAAAGTGGGTTCGGGTGTAAATGTATCTGTCACATCAACGATAACTTCAAGCATTGGCGTTATGATCTTCGGCGGGCGCGGCGCAAATAAATAGATCGCGCCGATGATCGCCGCGCCAACGATCACCGCCAGCCCGCCCACGATCACGCCCGCGATCACCGCACCCGCGCCCCAACCCGAATCCGGTTTAGGTTTCGGAGTCGGCGGCAACGCGACGAGAAAATTTAAATTGTGTTGAGTGAATGCAACGCCCGCCTCATCGCCCAACGATTTTCGAATCTCCAATGCCTGATTCAAAAGTGATCGCGCCGATTCGATCTGACCGGCGCCGATCTCGCGTGTGCCAAGTTGATGCAACGCCCACCCCTCCATCGCGCGGTCGCCGCCACGCTTCGCCGCATCCAGCACACTCGCCAGCGTCGCCTGCCACACATCCCACAACCCGTGCAGAGTCAAATAGGGATCCATGCCGCGCCCCAACGCCATGACATCTTCCAAACGATTCAAATCGCTCGCCCACTTGATCGCCCCCAAGATGTTGCCCAGCTCATCGCCGTGCAATTCAAAATCTTTAGAATGGGTTGAGATGGCATCGCGCAAATAAAAAACTATTTGGCTTTGAATTGCTTTTTCATCCACATCGCGCTTAACAATCTCGCGCATTGCCGCATCGATTCGCAAACGTGGACTGTTAGCGTGAAGCAGTTCCATCGCCTTCAATTTTTCGATAGAGGCTTCACTGATATTCAACATCTTCGGGTCAACCGACACGCCGTTAGCAACAGAGGCAATCGCTAACGCCTTCTTCTCGCCATCGTTCAACAGTGAATAGGCTAACGAGTAAGCGCGTTCAATGCCTGCCTGTAATTTATCTTTTGATTTAACTTTGGCATCACGCAACGCATCACGCACGCGATCCAGCGCGAGATTATTCGCCTTGATTGCGCTCGCCGCCGTTACAATCGCCAAGGGACAATCGCCGAGCAGATCGCAAATAGAATCAATAATCGCTTTCGAGCCTTCGCTCAATGTGGCATCAGTTTTGAGTGCGAAAAGTTGAATCGATTCGTTGCGCGGCAATTCTTTCAATGGGAGTCCAACGTCTCCGACGTTGGGCGAAGTCGGAGACTTCGCACTCCGAATGGACGAAGCCGGAGACTTCGCACTCCGAATGATCGCCCCTTGCGGAAAAAGATCGGGGAGGGTTGAAAGTTGTTTTGCCGAAAAATTGAGATTATCGAAAACGACGAGCGGCTTGGTGTTGCTGAGATAGGTGCGGGCGGTTGTGGCGTTTACTTTTAACGGCGGCTCGGATTCATACAGCGCGTCGAACATGCGCTGAACGACATCGTCGAAGCCTAAAGCGTTGCCATCTTCGTCAACGCCTTCCATCAGGAGGACGCCGTTGGGCATTTGGCGGGCGGCGGCACCTGCGGCAGCTTTTTTAATCAACGCCGACTTGCCGACTCCGTCCTCACCGTAGATCGTGATCGCTTCACGCGCTTGAATCCATTTTTCAATTTGATTCAACTCGTCAACACGATTCACAAAGTTGCGCGGCGCGCGCGGCGGCTGCGGCATGGCGTCGCGCAGTTTCACGCGCGGCGCAGCTTGTTTGTAAAGGATCGTGCCGTGGTTCGTGTTGACGACAAAATTATTGTCGCCCATCACGATGCTGCCTTCGACGTTGCCGTTAACTGTGATTGTCATCTGAGTCAAATAAACGTATTGCGTATCGCGTATCGCGTATCGCATATCGCGTATCGCGCATCACCCCTTCGGGTCACGCATCACGTATCACGCATCACGCATCACGTATCCAGTCTCACTTCTTCACCTTCAACATATCTGCGCTTCTCTTGATTCCACACCGTCACCCCGCCCGAACCCACCACTTGATAGCGATGATCGCTGCACATCAAGGCGGTGTTGCCTTCTACGCCAATTAATGTTGCCTTGCCCATCATCATGCGGATCGCGCCGCCCCACTGCTCACCAAACTCGTCGTAGTGCGGCACGATCACCACGTTAGGCAAAAAACCAAAAGCGTTTTTAAACGGAAGGATCGTTGGAAAACTTGGAATGTGTTCGCCGAAGATCATCGCTCCCGCGCTGCAACCGGCAACCACGCCGCCGCCATTCAACACATCGTTAATCGCCGCCCACGCTTTTGAATCGCGCATCGTCTTCAACAAATAATCGGGCTTGCCGCCGGAGAGATAAACAAAATTGGCGGCGCGAATTTTTTCGGCGAGCAACTCATCATCCGCGCTGGCGCGGTCAACCACCTTCACCGCTTCGACCTTCGCGCCCAACTTTGTAAAATGATCCACGCCAAGTTGCGACCAATGCCGAATGGATGCCTCACCCTCTTCCCCAGCCGCCGTTGGCAAGCAGACCACGCGCGGATCATTAACGCGACTCAACAAAACCCGATCCACTTTCTCCATGGGATCAAGATACTCACCACTGCCGATTAAAGCGAGAGTTCCATTCATGGTTGTTGGTTGTTAGTAATTGGTAATTGGTAATTAGTAAATGTGCTTCATCTCTATTCGTTTTTCATTCTTCATTGTTCATTTGTCATTGTTCATTGTTCATTCTTCATTCTTCATTGTTTCATTGTTCATTTTTTTTATCGCGTCCCACCAAATCCCCCTCCACCTTCACATCCGAATCAGCAATGTTTACGCCGCCACTTTGGTTGTGGACGTTCTGTGTGTCAACCACGGTGTTGCTATTGCCCATCACAATGTTGCCCTGCACGTTGCCGCCGACGGCGATACCACCCGCGCCCGCCGCCACGCCACCGCGAGTCGCCACCGCGCCCGAACCGGCATTCGTGATCGAGTCGCCTAGTTGTGCTTTGGCAACGTCCAGCATCTTTTCTAATTCCTTCGCATATTGCCAATCCAACTCAAACACTTTCCTCAATTCTTTGCGGAACGCTGCTTCGTTGTCTGGATCATCGGGCTTGGCGATAAAATCTTTCATCGCTTCTTTCGCCGCCTCTTTGCGCCCAATCTTTTGGCGAATCGATTCCCAAATCACACCCACCGCTTCGGGCAACTTCCCGCCGATTTTCTCAATCGCTTTCTCTCCGGCTTTCATCAGCAACGGTGAAAGCAGTGTTACCACACTTGCCGCAAGAGTTGTCGCATCCATAATGATCTCCTTCTATTGAAAACTTATTTCTTCCACTTCTCTCAAACCGTATTGTAAGAACGTTGGAGGGCTTCGGTGTTTATCATGCGGTTAGTATACATTAGCCCATGTGGAAAATCGCGCTTTGTAGAGACGTTCCGCTGGAACGTCTCTTTGTTTAAAAACAGAGACGACCTAGTGGAAAATCGCGCTTTGTAGAGACGTTCCGCTGGAACGTCTCTCTTTGTTTAAAAACAGAGACGACCTAGTGGAAAATCGCGCTTCGTAGAGACGTTCCGCTGGAACGTCTCTCTTTGTTTAAAAACAGAGACGACCCAGTGGAAAATCGCGCTTTGTAGAGACGTTCCGCTGGAACGTCTCTTTGTTTAAAATTCCGCTGGAACGTCTCTCTTTGTTTAAAAACAGAGACGACCCAATAAAAACAGAGACGACCCAACGGGTCGTCTCTACCAAGACCTTATTACAATCCGTATATCTCACTGTATTTCGTCTTGAGGTATTTCAGATACGGCACCACGTTGATCTTTCCTTCGCCGACAACTTTTTGCAACGTCTCTGACGGCGTGAACTTGCGCCCGTGTTTATGCAAGTTGTCGCGCAGCCATTCGCGCAGTGGCATGAATTCGCCGCGTTCAAAATGCTGATACAGATCGGGCATCGCCTGTAACGCCTTCTCCCAAATTTGGCAGGAGATTATGTTGCCCAACGAATACGTCGAGAAGTAACCGATCATGCCGCCCGACCAATGGATGTCTTGCAGCACGCCTTCCGAATCATTCGGCACGGTCACGCCCAAATAATCTTTCATGCGCGCGTTCCACGCTTCGGGAATATCTTTGAGAGCGATCTTGCCGTTCATGATCTCTTGCTCTAACTCGAAGCGCAAGATGATGTGCAAGTTGTAGGTCGCCTCGTCGGCTTCAATGCGGATGAGCGACGGTTGAACGATGTTGATGGCTCGATAGAAAGTGTCGGCCTCCACATTGCCGAAGGCATCGGGGAAAGTCGCTTGCAGTTTGGGGTAGAAAAATTTCCACGCGGCGCGGCTGCGTCCCACCAAGTTCTCCCACATCCGCGATTGCGATTCGTGCAAGCCCAACGACGCGCCGCGACACAACAGCGTGCGCTCCAACGCCGGGCTGACTCCGTTTTCGTACAGACCATGACCGCACTCGTGCATCGAACCAAAGACCGAGGGGTTGATAAAGTCTTCGGGATATTTTGTGGTGATGCGAATGTCTGTCGTCGCCGAGTTGCTGGCAAACGGATGCACGGTGGGGTCGAGCCGCCACGAGTCGGATCGAAAACCGAAACGCTCGATGACGCTCAAACAAAATGCGCGCTGCTTGTCGGCGGGGAAGTGACCGTGCAAACAGGTGTCGCTGACCTTGTCGGCGTTCTGGGCAATGGCGGCGATGAGCGGCACTAAATCTTTTTTGAGATCAACAAATGTTTGCGTGACCTCTGCCGTCTTCATGCCCGGCTCGTAATCGTCAAGCAGAATGTCATAAATGTTATCCGCCGACTCAAAACATTCGGCGTATTTAAACTTGAGGTCCACGTTCTTTTGCAGGTGCGGCAGAAATGTTTTAAAGTCGGAATTGATACGGGCATCGATCCACGCCAAGCGGGCAGTCGAGGCGGCGCGAGTCATCTCGGCGCGCAATTCGCTCGGCACGCGCTTTGCCTTATCGTAATCGCGCCGCGCCACGCGGATCAAACTTGCCTCATCCGAGTCGTAAGGCAGGCTCTCTCCGTAAGATCGCAAGTCGTCTAACAGTTTACCGATCTCATCGCTGATAAATTTTTCGTGCGCCACTTTTTGCAATGTCGCCATCTGTTCGGCGCGCACCACCGCGCCCCTTGGCGGCATCATCGTTTGTTGATCCCAGCCCAGCACCCAACCCACTTTGTTGAGGTCGTGTATTTCGGCGAGACGGTTTTTAAGTTCGAGAAGTTTTTCTTTCATGGTTTATCCTTTGGAAAAAGTTTTTGATCCACGAAGGACACGAAGAAACACGAAGTCATTCATCATTGTCTCATTATTCATAGAGGTGTTCTGCTCATTTTATGCCGCAACGGTATCTGCGTCTAGGCACAGCTCTTTTCAATTTCAAAGAGAGCGGCGCGGGGGGTGCCGCTCAACGCCGAAGCGATTGAAGTGAAACGCGGTGAGCAATGGGAACGCGGACGCATTGAGTTTAGCTGGGAGCAACAAGATTATGTGGTGCTACTTGCGCTTGGTGGGACGATGCAAATTACAGCGGACATCTCGTTACACCGACCGGATGGGGGTAGCTGGAAATGCGCGAGTGAAGAGAACGCGGGAGTGGTCGTGATTGGGTTAAAGGAAAAGCGAGATAGCCAACAAAGTTAAAGACACTCGATGCAGTGCGCCTTTTATCCAAGTGCCCCGTGAAAGCAAGCGAGGGGTGGGCACAGCATTTTGAGGATCGAGCTGCAAACTCGCGGCGATTTGAGGCGAGAAAAGTAAAAACACTCCGCCCGTATCAACAAATGCGGAAACTCTTTGATCTCCTATCGAAACAGGAATGATGACGCGAGGGGACGAATCATCGCTTGCAACTCCTTGATAAATATAAGGCGTCGCGCCAATCGTAAAAGGTTCGCCGTTTTCCCAAACGAGCAACATCAAAAGACTTTCGTTAAGAGAACGCCTTTGGAGTCGGCGAGTTTATTTTTCAACGGTGAAAAGGAGTCGGCAACAGCCCGCAAGTTGCCATTTTCTAATGCAACCCACTTTCCCCGATACGCCTCACGATTCTTAATGAGCCAGTGATGATTGGCTTTAACAGATGGCTCAGCGGGAGTGCGCCGTACGGTTTTTGGCGGAGCCAGAACATACACAAATTTTTTGAGGTCAGGATCTTGTGGGTAACGTTCTGCCCCGAGTTTCGCCAATTTTTGCGCCACCAAGTACGCGCCTGCAGCCAACGCTAAGTGAATGGCTTGCACAAAATCTTCGGCGGCGATCGTTTGCCAGTCAATCGTGTGGTAAGCGAGTACGAAGGCGGATTCGCTTTTAGAGTTGGCGGCGCTAATCAGCGCGGACATTTGTTTGTCTTGTTTTGGTTTCGGCGCGCGTTTTTGAATGTGTTTAGTTTTGCGGGGTGTATAAACTGCCATCATGTCACCTCTCAACGAAGATTCTATCACGAGATGACACGACGCGCCCATGGTCATCTGCATCCTTCCAACCTTTGCGATCCAATTTCATCATTGCGTTTGCCAAATCAGTCGCGATAAAAACCTCTTTGCCGTCATCCGCGATGATGCGTCGCCCACGATGACAGTTTGCCATGAAAATCGAGAGGCTGGGTTTAGAATTTCATCTTTATGGCGCGGCGTAAGATACGGATGACGACGAACACATTGACGCTACCCCACAAACTCATCAAAGTCTTCAGCAATCTCCCACGCCCGTTCAGGATCGTGCAAGCCGCGCCGCAAACCGTCCAGAGTTAATTTTCCCAAACGCGCGTGATGAATGTAGCGTGCTAAATTGCTGCGCCCGACTTTCTCGGCGAAGAGTTTACCTTGTTGATGCGGTGTGAGTTGCTCAAAATTTTCGTCTTGCTTAAGTTCTGCTAACAGTTGTTGCATGCGGCGCATAACCGCATCGTAGATTTTTTCCAACATCAGATCATCTTCGGTAGTCCACTCGAAGACGGGTTGTGGTGGAAGCGACGCGCGATAGGCTAGCACCGCTTGTCGCCAATAGTTGGCGCGACTCGGGATGGAGATGATGCGAAAATCGGGCAGGACGATTCCGGTGAGCGCGCCACCGGTGCAGCAACTTGTATCCAAGCAAAATACTTTGTCGCGATAGATAAGCGGCTGCCCGTTGCGTAAATAATCATGGTGTCCGACGATGAGGGGTTTGTCGCCGTCGTAATGCTCATACCATTTCTCGCCGCACACCTTCGTCACAATCTTTTCACCGCCCATTGTGCCGATGACGACCATGTCGTTTTGCTCTGCCAACGTTTTGTTTGGCTGCCAATAGCCGTGAACCAAGATCGCTTCATCCAGTTCTAAGCCACGCGGAAAAGTTTCGATAAACTTAAGCCACGCCGGATAACTTTTACCGAGTTGTGCGCGTGAAATGATCTGTGAACGTGCCGCTTTGATCTCGCCGCGAAACGAGCGCAGATGTTTGCGCTCGTGGTTACCCATGATGGAGCGGGCGTTAGGTTGTGTCTGGAAAAATTCTAAGACTTGATGCGTGGCGGGTCCGCGATCTACGATGTCGCCGAGAGCGATGATTTCATCATCACTGGTTAAGCTTGCGCGATCAAGCAAGGCTTGCAGTTCGGTATAACAACCGTGGATGTCGCCGATGAGGAGATGCTTCATTGAGATTTGAGATTATACGCTTCGAGCAGGATCCGCACTTGGTCGAGAGGTAACGTTGCGACAACATGCCGCAGGTAACCTTGCATCGTCGTCGCCATGCACAGGGAGTAGTATGCTTCTTCTTCCGTCGCTTCAACCACTGCTTGAAAGAGAAATGAGGTTGCTCGAAGTTGGAGTTGCCTCACTCAATAAGGACGTTTCCGAAAAACCTGATCATTTACTCTACAGCGTAATTACAATATCATACACGCCATTATTCCTCTTAGATGACAGGATGCTATGAACAAAACTCTCTCTCTCACAGATACACTCCCCGCATTGGTCCGCTTCGCACCCCTTGCCGTCATTGTGGCTGATTTGGATGGCGAAGTGTGGATGTGGAATCCGGCGGCTACCGAGTTGTTTGGTTGGACAGAGTCAGAAGCAATAGGACAATTCGTACCCTTTGTGCCATCCGAAAAACGATCAGAGTTTCAAGAATTTCGTGAGGCACTATTAAAGGGAGAGACCCTACGCAACCGGGTAGTACGACGAGTTTGCAAAGATGGAAGTTGGCTCGATGTGAGCTTGTCAATTGCGCCGCTACGCAATTCAGCGGACGAGATCACTGGACTCATTTACATGATCGCTGACATCACCGAACGCAAGCGCGCCGAGGAGAGATACAAGAAAACACTTCACGAGTTAGAGTTCCAAAAATTTGCGCTAGACCAACACTCCATCGTCGCTATCACAGATGTGTCGGGCAAGATCGCCTACGTCAACGATAAGTTTTGCGAAATTTCAAAGTATTCGCGTGAAGAGTTGCTGGGTCAAGATCACCGCATTGTCAGTTCGGGCTATCACTCTAAAGAGTTCATCCGCAATCTGTGGGTGACGATTGGCAATGGCAAAGTGTGGAAAGGCGAGATTTGCAATCGTGCCAAAGATGGATCAATCTACTGGATGGACACAACGATCGTCCCTCTTCTAAATGAGAGTGGCAAACCCTATCAATATGTTTCTATTCGCACTGACATTACCGACCGCAAACATGCCGAGGATGCCTTGCGAGCGAGTGAGGCGCGGTATCGGGCAATTGTGGAAGATCAAACTGAATTGATCGCCCGTTGGTCAGCGGTTGGCGGCATCACCTTTGTCAACGATGCCGCCTGTCGTTATCTCAACATAACGCGCGACGAATTGATTAGTCAAACGTTTTATCCATATATCTACGAAGAAGATCGTCCGCTTGTTGCTGCCGCCGTTCAATCACTTACTTATGATCATCCTATCGCCAGTGTGGAACATCGCTTGATCTTGCCTAGCGGCAAAATAAGATGGACTCACTGGGACAACCACGCCATCTTTTCTGAAAGTGGTGAATTGATTGAATACCAGTCGGTTGGGCGTGATATTACGGAACACAGACAAGCGGAAGAGCGATTGCGCTTAAGTGAAAAACGTTTTCGCTCGCTGATTGAAAACTCCTCAGACGCCATTGCGTTGCTCAACGCTGTCGGCGTGATCTATTACGCCAGCCCGTCCTCGTCTCGCATTCTGGGGTATTCGATTGACGAGATGATCGGGCGCAACGCCTTTGAGTTCCTTCACGCCGACGATATGCCCGAGGCGCAGCGGCTCTTTGCCCAACTTTTCAATGATCCCGCGAAGCGAATCACTCACCCAGTCCGCTTTCGCCATAAAGACGGCGAATGGATATGGATAGAGACTGTTGGCGTCAATTTGCTTGCCGATCCAAGCGTTGAGGCAATTGTCGTCAACTATCGTGACATCACCGCGCGCAAACGCATGGTAGAAGAGTCTGCGAAACTTTATAACGCTGTGGAACAGTCGGCAGATATTATCTTCATTACCAACTTGGACGGCACGATCGAATATATCAACCCTTCCTTTGAGGTTATCACTGGCTATAGCCAAGAAGAGACAGTTGGTAACTCACCGCATATTTTCAACTCGGGGTTGATGGAGCCTGAGTACTTCTCGAGACTGTGGGCGATCCTCCTGTCGGGAGAAGTATTTCGTGGCGAAGTGATCAATAGGAAAAAGAACGGCGAAATTTTCTACTATGACCAAACTATTACTCCAATAAAGGACGCACACGGAAACATTACCCACTTCGTTTCCACAGGTAGGGATGTCACTGAGCGCAAATGGGCGGAAGAAGAGCTGCGTCGAGCGCACAATGAATTGGAAGCGCGAGTAGCCCAGCGTACTGCCGAGCTGGCTTCCGCCTATAGCTCGCTGCGTGAGAGCGAGCGTTTTGTTCAACACGTCGCCGATGCCACACCCGACATTATTTTCGTCTTTGATCTCATTGAGCAGCGTGTGATGTATGTCAATAACCGTATTCATGATGTGTTGGGATATTCCGTAGACGAAATTCATCTATTGGGCGTGAACTTTGTGCCGCGTGTCATGCGTTCTGAGGATTTGAGTCGTTTGTCCCAAGTTATGAATCGTCTTGAGTCAACGGCAGGTGATGAAGTTTTAGATGGCGAATATCAGATGCAACATAAGGATGGGCAATGGCGGTGGCTGTCTATGCGGGTGATCGTTTTCCAACGTACTGCGGATAATCACCCGCGTCAAATTTTGGGCGCGATGCAGGATGTTACAGAACATAGAGAAGCTGAGGAGTCCCTCCACCGGCAAAATGAGCACCTCACCGCTTTGTATGAAATCTCGCTGGAGTTACTCAATCGGCGAGACTTGTCCTCTTTGCTCCAATCCATCGTCACTCGCGCCTCAACCTTGATGGATGCCGCCTACTGTTATTTATATTTGGTAGAAGGCGAGAAACTTGTCGTGTGTGCTACGACCAAAGAGTTCCATCAATTTTTGGGTTGGTCGCTCCGACGTGGCGAAGGGTTGTCAGGTCGTGTTTGGCAAGATGGCAAATCAATGACTGTAGAGGATTATGCCTCGTGGTCGGGCAGGAAAACGGCTTACGACGAATGGCAATTTCATGCCGAGTCGGCAGTGCCAATCTGGAGCGATGGCGTTTGTGTTGGCGTGCTGGGAGCGGCACGACTCGGAGAGGATCGGCGTGTGTTTAATTCTACCGAAGTTGAAAACCTGACCCGCTTGGCCACCTTAGTCTCGGTCGTCTTGGACAACGTGCACCTCTACCTCAAAGCGCAAAACGAACTGGCTGAGCGCCGGCAAAGCGAGGCACGTTTGCAGGCAATCTTGGATAACTCGCCTACTCACATTTACCTCAAAAGTGTGCCGGAGAGACGGTACTTATTGATGAACCGTCAAATGGAACGGTGGTTTAATGCGTCGAGAGGAGCACTTTTAGGCAAAACAGACTATGAGTTGTACCCGCGTGAAGCGGCTGAAAACTTTCGGGTAGTTGATGAAAGAGTGCTAGATTCTGGCGAGGCTGTTAGTGCCGAGGAGGTTTTGACTCTACCTGATGGAAAGCGAATAGTTAATCTTTCGATCAAGTTCCCTCTGCGCGACGAGAGCGGCAGCATTTATGCCATGGGCGGCATTTCTTCGGACATCACCGAACGCAAATCGTCAGAGGCGCGGCTTAACGAACTCAATACCGAACTTCAAGAACAAGCTCGCGAGTTGGCGCGTTCCAACGCCGACCTTGAACAATTCGCATTTGCTGCCTCTCATGATCTGCAAGAGCCTTTGCGCATGGTGATCAGCTATTCGCAATTGATGAGCAAACGCTACAAAGGCAAACTTGATGCCGACGCCGATGAATTTATCAATTATGCCGTGAGCGGCGCCATGCGAATGCAGGCGATGATCAAGGGATTGCTCACCTACTCGCGTCTGGGACGGCAGGGTGAGACCTTTGGATTAATTGACTGCAATAGCGCGCTGCGGACAGCCATGGACAACCTGCAATTTGTGATCGAAGACCATCAGGCAGTCATCACGCAGGATCCATTGCCGACGGTGTATGGCAACATGACGTTGATCGCTCAACTCTTCCAGAATCTGTTGAGCAATGCCATCAAGTTTTGTGTTGATAAAACGCCGCGCGTTCATGTCGGGGTGGAAATGCGCGTCAACGACGGACTCGCCGAATGGGTCTTTGCGGTGAGCGATAACGGCCTTGGCATCGCGCGCGAACAGTTGGAGCGTGCTTTCGTGATCTTTCAGCGTTTGCACACGTGGAGCGAAATTGCCGGCACCGGCATCGGGCTGGCAACTTGCAAGCGCATCGTGGAGCGACATGGCGGACGCATTTGGGTAGAATCAGAAGAAGGCAAAGGCTCTACATTCTACTTTGCGATTCCCGATCAGGCAGTCGTTCAGAGATAAACATGGAGCAAATTACGCTTCGTCATCATATTCTGGTCGCAGAAAATAACCCGGGGGATGTGCGCCTCATCCGGGAAGCATTGAAAGATTCGCCTCTCGACCTTGAGCTGCATATCGTCGGCGATGGACTTTCGGCTTTGGATTACCTGCGCCGGCAGAAGAGTTACACCGCCGCTCCCCGTCCATCGCTGGTGGTATTAGATTGGAACTTGCCGAAGAAGAGCGGGCGCGACGTGTTGGCAGCGATCAAAGTGGATGAGACTCTTAAGCGAATTCCGGTGATCATCTTTACCACCTCTGACGCCGACACGGATAGGTTGATCGCCTACAACCTTCACGCCAATTGTTTCGTCACCAAACCAATGGATTTGGAGGAGTTCCTTGAAGCGATTCGTTCCATCGAAGACTTTTGGCTGAACACCACCAATCTGCCACCGGCCCCTGCTCCCGCATCTGGTTAATTCGCCTTACGCATTTGCTCGGTATTAGGCTGATATGATACGAATCCTGTTGATCGAAGACAACGCCGCCGATGCGCGACTGATACGTGAAGCCTTCGCCGAGTCGGAAGAACCCCGCTTCATGTTGACACACGTGGATCGAGTTGATTCTGCTTTATCTCTTCTTGCCGAGCAGATATTTGATCTGATCCTCACCGATTTGCATCTCCCCGACAGCACAGGCAAGAATACTTACAACACGTTCCTCACACGGGCTTCTCATATCCCGCTCGTCGTCCTCACCTCGCACGATAGAGACAGTCTGGCAATGCAAGCAGTTCAGGCGGGCGCGCAAGATTATTTAGTCAAAGGGCAGATGGAATCGCCATTGGTCGTGCGAGCGATCCGCTATGCGATTGAACGCCATCGCACCGCCGAAATTATCCGCAATTTAAATGAAACGCTCCAACAACAAAACGGGTATCTCTCAGCGCTCCATGACGTCTCGCTGGATCTATTGAATCGTCATGAGATTGATAGCGTGCTTGAGGCAGTGGTCGGACGTGCCATCACGTTCAGCTATGCGGATGCGGGAGAGATTGTATTACTGGATCAGCATGGCGAGATACTCTCTGTTAATGTTATCGGAATTGCACCTGTTACCGAAGAAGGGCGTCAGCGTATCAAGCGTGGTGAAGGATTAATCGGACAGGTGTTGAAAAGCGGCGAGCTGCTCGTTATTGAAGACTATCAAACTTGGGCGGGAAACATTCGGACTCATATCGCTGGTGAAAAGTTTCGTGCCGCAGCAGGTGTACCTATCTTGATTGGAGGGAAATGCACAGGCGTATTAGGTTTGGCGCGATTGAATGAGAACCTACATCTATTTACACCTCTCGAGATCGAATCCCTGCGACGTTTTGCCCAACTGATCGCCTTGGTGTTGGATAACGCGCGTCTCTATGCCGAAGCGCAACACGAGCGCGATCTGCTGCACACGCTCATGGATAACATCCCCGATCTGATCTACTTTAAAGATCGGGCGGTGCGTTTTACGCGCATTAACCGTGCGTTCGCGCAACTCTTAAACGTGCCTGACCCTCAAGCCGTGGTGGGCAAAACAAGTTTAGATCTTCAAACGACTGATTATGCGAAGATGATTTTTGACGAAGAACAAGAATTGATGGAGTCTCGCCAACGTCTTGTGGATCACGTCACTCTCAACCCGACAATAGCGAATGAACCGCGTTGGTTCTCGGCGACCAAAGTGCCGATTGTGAATCGCGCCGGTGAGGTGGAAGGTCTG
>Ga0163199_1001308_pt1 | contig 15573 bp, 17 predicted proteins | sample PL_2010_150m_FD_113537 | JGI IMG/M metagenome (GOLD analysis project Ga0163199, IMG submission 113537) | Freshwater microbial communities from Powell Lake, British Columbia, Canada to study Microbial Dark Matter (Phase II) - PL_2010_150m | ecosystem: Environmental > Aquatic > Freshwater > Lake ... | reverse complement strand
TCGAGCAAGTGAGTTTCAGCTACGATCCCAATCGCCAGATTCTGTTTGATGTGAGTTTCGATATTCCCGCTGGCCGCAACGTGGCGGTGGTTGGGCATAGCGGGTCGGGCAAATCCACGCTGGCGCGCTTGCTGTTCCGCTTCTATGATGTGTCCGCCGGCCGCATTCTGATAAACGAACAGGATATCCGTGATGTCACCCAGAAAAGCCTGCGCGCAGCCATTGGCATCGTGCCGCAGGACACGGTGCTGTTCAACGACAGCATTTATTACAACATTGCTTACGGGCGCCCCGATGCCAGTCGCGAGGAAGTATTTGAAGCCGCCAGATCGGCGCACATCCACGATTTTATCGAGAGCCTGCCGGATAAATACGAAACGACCGTGGGAGAACGCGGGCTGAAACTTTCCGGTGGGGAGAAGCAGCGCGTTGCCATCGCGCGTGCGATCCTGAAAAAACCCAAGATACTCATTTTTGACGAGGCCACCTCAGCGCTGGACTCAAAATCGGAAAAAGCCATCCAGGCGGAACTGAAGCGCATTGCTGCAAATCGCACCACCCTCACCATCGCTCACCGCCTCTCCACCATCGCCGATGCCGATCAGATACTGGTAATGGACAAGGGCAACATCATCGAGCGCGGCAGTCATCGGCAACTGCTGGCGGCGAATGGCACCTATGCCCATATGTGGGAACTGCAACAGCAGGAAGAGCAGGCACGGCTGCAATTGGTGCCTGACGCAGAATAGATAAAGGCAGAAATAGGGTGAAAAGGTAGCGTTGTTCCAGAATGATATTCCACAAATATTTCCTAGAATCGATATAAAGTCCTTTCCCTATCCCCTGATTTTTGTTAACTTATCTGGGACAGGTCGCAAAATCCGCGAATGGCGGACAGGTTTTCTCAAGCGGAGCAAGAAAAATGAACAAAGCAATCCTCGCGCTGGGTATCATGTTTGTGTTTACCGGCAGCGCCTTTGCACAAAAGGGCGACTTGAATCTCAAATCCCGCGCCGCATTGATTTTCGACGCCCAGCAGGGGCGTGCCATCTACAGCAAGAACACAGACGCCGTCATGCCGATCGCTTCCATTACCAAGCTGATGACGGCAATGGTGGTGCTGGATGCGCAACTGCCGCTGACTGAAGAAATCACCATTGATTCCGCCGACATTGATGTCCTCAAGAACACCCGCTCACGTTTACGGGTGGGAGCCAGTCTTACCCGTCAGCAACTGCTGCGACTGGCACTGATGTCTTCCGAGAATCGCGCAGCGGCAGCGCTGGGGCGCGCCTACCCCGGTGGCATCGGAGCATTCGTGGCGGCGATGAATGACAAGGCATTTGAACTTGGCATGGGCAACAGCTACTTTGTCGACTCCACCGGATTGAGCAGCACCAACGTTTCCACTGCACGTGATCTGGTGAAAATGGTTGAAGCCGCGTATGGCTACGATCTCATCCGCAAGTTTTCCACCACCAGCGCACATGCAGTAGAGCTCGCGGATGACAGGCGCAGCATGCAGTTCATCAACTCCAATAATCTGGTGCGTAATGGGAACTGGCAGATTAACGTATCCAAAACAGGCTTTCTCAGCGAGGCCGGGCGCTGCCTGGTGATGCAGGCGAACATAACCGGCAAGCCGGTTATCATCGTCCTGCTTGATTCAAACGGAAAGGATACCCGCAGCGGTGACGCCAACCGTATCAAGAAATGGATGGAGACCAGTCTCGCTCGCAAACGCAGCAGCTAAAATCTTTTCCGGCAGCAGCAGTACCTTACCCTTCGACTTGCTAGCAGCATATGCACGCTGTCGAAAGCACCCACTTTCAATTCCGTTACATCCCCATTGGTATCAGATCAGAGCAACTGAAATGCCAGGATAGCAACCAATGTGGGCGGCAGCGCGGCAGCCAGCAATCCCAATGGATGGATCGCTTCATCCTCGAATGAACCTTTGAGGATGGAAAATCCTGCCGGGTTGGGGGCGTTGGCTATGACTGTCAGACCGCCACCAGTGACCGCTCCTGCAACGAGCGCATACTTGAACTCGGCGCTGGGCGCATCCATCAGAGAACCCAGATACGTAAGTGCCGCATTGTCGGTGATCGCGGTAAGCATGGTGGCACCGAAAAAGAGCGTGGTGCTGTCCATTCCAGCCAGCATCGGTTGCAACCACCATTTCTGCTGCCCTCCCAGAACGACCAGACCGGCAAGGAAAAAAGCGACCAGCAATCCTTCGCGCAGGATCAGCCTATCCTGGAAGCGCTCATAGGCATGGGCAAAGCCGAGAAAGAACAGCAGCAAACCCATGAAGACCACCGGGTGATGGGCGAATACCACCACGCCAGCCAGGAAAAACAGATGTACCAGTACCACTGGCAGCGGGACGCCGGTTTTCTCGGAGCGCTCTGCGCTCTGCATTTTTGACAATTCGCGCTGGAACAGCAAGGTGGCCACCAAGGCGTTTACCAGTACCGCCAGCGCAGCTTTCCAGCCAAAGGTGGTGAACATGAAGGTGATATCCCAGCCCCACTTGCCAGCCACCATCAGTACCGGCGGCGCAGCGTAAGGTGTCAGCGTGCCGCCGATCGAGATGTTGACGAACAGCACACCGAGAGTGGCATATTTGAGCCGGGTCGAAATTCCCTTGGAATAATAACGTTCAAACAGAATCAGTGCAGCCAGTGTCATGGCCGCCGGCTCGGTAATGAAGGAACCCAGCAGCGGCACAAACGATAAGGTAATGAAGTAGAACGCCTTCTCGCGTGACCAGGGAATGAGCCGTGCGATCGCCTCGACGCTGAGCTTCGCAAATTGCAGGATCGGCCGGCTGCCCGCAATCACCATGATGGCGAATACGAACATCGGCTCGATAAAACTCTGCCGGTCAAGATAAGCGATGGCGGCCAGCTTGCCATCTATGAGCATCATTGCCACGATCAGCACCATCGCCCAGAATCCAAATACCACCTCGACCTCGCCCAGCAAGTGCCAGACGCCGGCGTGAGCCGGGCGTGTGTGTGCCAGATGCTCGAAGAATTTGGTCGAGAAAGTATGGATGACGGCAACGCCGAACAGCACCGCACCGATTATTTCTATTGGGATGGGATTCATCTATTGTTGTTGGTGCGCGAGACCACTGCTGCCTGTGAGTATGTGTGAGTAAGTGGACTGCAGGTATTTTGCAATTCAGGCTCGGACAGAAGTTTGCCGGTCAATGGGGGGCTGCTGAGCGGGCCGGAGTGATGGACTAAACATACCGGGTATGATACTTGAAAGTTAGCAGTTCTGGAAACGGCGACTGTTGCCAGATCTGACCCATCTGGTGGGAACAATGCTGCAAGACTAATCCGGCTTGCGGTCGGCATCCGTATCCCGCACCGGTATGCGCCAGATAAACACCGCCAGGACGATTCCCAGCACGGCCAGCAGCACCTGCTGCCAGACAGCCGGCAGCAGCAGGATCGAACTGCCGAATGACAACGCCATCAGCAGATACACCCAGCGCTTGACCCGGCGCGGGATGCTGTGGTGCTCGCGCCATTCGCGGATGAGCGGACCGGCAAAGCGGTTGGCCAGCAAGCGGTCATGGAAGTGTTCCGAACCGCGGGCGAAACAGGCAGCAGCCAGCAGCACGAAGGGGGTGGTCGGCAATACCGGCAGCACCGCACCCAGCACAGCCAGTACCAGAGAGACGATGCCCAGCGCCAGGTACAGACCGCGCACCAGGCGTGAATCATGCAGACGTATTGAACTCACCCCCCGCTCACCCGGTTGCGTTTCCTCGTTCAAACGTTCCTGCATGTTCGCGTCCTCAATCTAATCGGTTACAGCGGGCTGGGCTTGATCGGGCTGTGATGACGGACTAAACATAGCGAGTATAATACTTGAGAGCTTGGGGCTCTGGAAATACTGATTCCTGCCAAACCTGATCCGGCATGGGCCGACTCGTTTCCGGCAGCAAGGAATTGTTTGTGGATGAAAGCGTGACTCGCCCACGATCATGATTCAATTATTTCAATTTATTTTTTGAGGTGACCATGTCTAAAGTAAACACCCTGCTTAATTTGAGCGCCTTCATTCTGGGCATGACTTTGCTGCCCCAGGCCGCATTTTCCCAAACCAAGCAGGGAACAACGGGCGCGACCGAACTCGTAAAATCTGAAGTCATAATAGGAACGGGTGAGGAAGCAACCGTCGGCAAGATGGCTGAAGTTCATTATACGGGCTGGCTTTTCGACCCGGCTGGGCCGCTGAATAAAGGTAAAAAATTTGACAGCTCACGCGACCGTAACAGTCCGTTCTCTTTTCTGCTGGGAGCAGGACGGGTGATCAAGGGCTGGGACAAAGGTGTTGTCGGCATGAAGATTGGTGGGCGGCGGATGCTGATTGTCCCTCCGTCCATGGCTTATGGCGCGGCTGGTGCCGGCGGCGTGATCCCGCCGAATGCGACCTTGATTTTTGACGTGGAGCTGCTGAGCCTGCGCCAAGGAGCCACGCACTGAGCATCAAGGGCAAAGCAACACATGACAGCAGGCAAGGCGCGGTAACGGGAACAACATGAAAATACATGAGTACCAGGCCAAGGAAATTCTGCGCGAATTTGGCGTTGCCACCCCGCGCGGAATCGCCTGCTTCAGTGTTGACCAGGCAGTGGCGGCGGCCAGCAAGCTGGGTGGTAGCGTGTGGGTAGTAAAAGCGCAGATTCACGCTGGCGGACGCGGCAAGGGCGGCGGGGTGAAAGTGGCAAGGTCACTCGACGAAGTCAGGCAGCTTGCCACGAAAATACTGGGCATGACACTCGTCACCCACCAGACTGGTGCGCACGGACAAGTTGTGCGGCGGCTGCTGCTCGAGCAGGGTGCCGACATCAAAAAGGAGTTGTACATCGGCATGGTGGTGGACCGCAGCAACCAGCGCGTGTGCCTGATGGCGAGTTCCGAAGGCGGCATGGATATTGAACAGGTCGCCGCCAGCACGCCGGAAAAAATTCACAAGGCATTGATCGACCCACTGGCAGGATTGACCGATCAGGATGCCGACGACATTGCCCGCAAGATTGGCATTGCCGAACCCGCCGTGACCGAAGCACGGATTTTGCTGCAAAACCTGTACCGGGCTTTTGACAGCACCGATGCATCGCTGGTCGAAATCAACCCATTGATACTTACCGCTGACAATCATGTGCTCGCGCTCGACGCGAAAATGAATTTCGATGACAACGCGCTGTTCCGTCACCCCGAAATCGCCGCTTTGCGCGATCTGGACGAAGAAGATCCGGCGGAGATCGAAGCGTCCAAATACGACCTTTCCTACATTTCATTGGACGGCAATATCGGCTGTCTGGTCAACGGCGCAGGACTGGCGATGGCCACCATGGATATCATCAAACTCTATGGCGGCAGCCCCGCCAATTTTCTCGATGTCGGTGGTGGCGCCACCGCCGAAAAAGTGGCCGAGGCATTCAAGCTGATGCTGCGCAACCCGAAACTGCAAGCCATCCTGGTAAACATATTCGGCGGCATCATGAAATGCGATGTAATTGCCGAAGGTGTAGTGGCGGCAGCGCGGGAAGTGCAGCTCAGCGTACCGCTGGTGGTGCGCCTCGAAGGCACCAATGTGGACCTGGGCAAGAAAATCCTGGCCGAATCCGGCTTGCCGATCATTGCGGCGAGCAACATGGCGGATGCTGCCGAAAAAGCGGTCACGGCTGCGAGAGGAGTGTAGTCATGGCCATCCTGATAGACAAGAACACCCGTGTCATGACCCAGGGCATCACTGGCAAGACCGGACAATTTCACACCCGTATGTGTCGCGACTACGCCAATGGCAAGAATTGTTTTGTGGCCGGGGTGAATCCGAAAAAACCAGGCGAGGATTTCGAGGGCATTCCGATCTATGCCACCGTCAAGGAAGCGAAGCAGGCCAGCGGCGCTACCGTTTCGGTGATTTACGTACCGCCACCGTTCGCCGCCGCCGCAATTGATGAAGCAGTGGAAGCGGAGCTGGACTTGGTGATCTGCATCACCGAAGGCATTCCGGTACGCGACATGCTGCGCACGCGCTACAAAATGCAGGGACGGAAAACCCGGCTGATCGGCCCCAATTGCCCCGGCATCATTACCCCCGATGAAATCAAGATTGGCATCATGCCCGGCCACATTCACAAGAAGGGCCGCATCGGCGTGGTATCGCGCTCCGGCACCCTGACCTACGAAGCAGTAGCGCAATTGATGGAGCAGGGATTGGGGCAATCCACCTGTATCGGCATCGGCGGCGACCCGGTGAACGGTTTGAAGCACCTCGATGTGATGCAATTATTCAATGCTGATGATGCAACCGATGCGGTCGTGATGGTGGGAGAAATCGGCGGCTCCGACGAGGAAGATTGCGCCCGCTGGGTCAGGGACAATATGCAGAAACCAGTAGTGGGTTTCATCGCCGGGGTAACCGCACCGGCGGGCAAGCGCATGGGGCACGCCGGTGCGATCATCTCCGGCGGCAAGGGCACGGCGCAGGAAAAACTTGCGGTAATGGAAGAATGCGGGATCAAGGTAACTCGCAACCCCGCAGAGATGGGCAAGCTGCTCAAATCGGTGTTGCGATAATCAGACTGGCTATGGCTGCTTTGCAATGACCTTATTCTCGATAATCTTCGCTCTCCTGCTGGAGCAATGGCGTCCCACTGACCGCCGCAATCAAGCCATACTGCTGTTTGCCTCCTATGCCGATGCGCTGGAGCGCTATTTCAATACCGGTGTAAGCCGTCATGGTGTCGCGGCATGGATCGCTGCGGTGTTTCCGCTGTTGCTGCTCACCGGCGCGATCTATTATTTTCTGCTTGGCTTGAGCCCACTGCTGGCATGGGCATGGAATGTGGTGGTACTTTATTTCACCATAAGCTTTCACCAGTTCAATCACTTGTTCGCCGAAATCAACCGGGCCCTCAGGAATGGAGATCTGCCGCAGGCTCGAGAACTGCTGCGGCAATGGCGTGGAATGCCTGCGGATGAGCTCAGCAGTGAGATGATTGCACGGGTCGCGATTGAATTGGGACTGGTGCATTCGCACCGCTACGTGTTCGGGGTGATCGTCTGTTTTGCTTTGTTGCCGGGACCGCTGGGTGCAGTGCTGTATCGCCTTGCAGAGTTGTTGGGTGAGCGTTGGGGCAGCCGCCCGGAAGAAGAGTTCGGCGCATTCGGCCAATTCGCCGCAAAGGCGTTCAAGGCCATAGACTGGCTACCGGCAAGATTGACTGCGGTGAGTTTCGCCATCGCCGGTAACTTTGAGGATGCGATTTATTGCTGGCGGGCGCAGGCCGCATCCTGGGCGAATCATACCCAGGGCATCATTCTTGCCAGTGGTGCGGGTGCATTGGGCGTACGCCTGGGAGACTCGCTGCAGGAGGCCAGCAGCGTTCACTACCGCCCGGAATTGGGTATGGGCGAAGAAGCCGACATGGATTTTCTGCAGAGCGCCACCGGTCTGATCTGGCGTACCCTGGTGTTATGGTTGACACTGCTGCTGCTACTGGGAATTGCGAGTTGGGCGGGATAGAGACTAGAGACATCAGATCAGCCAACGGGACCACAATGCGTTTAATCACAGCAATTTTTATGGTTTCAATGCTTGCGGGTTGTGCAACAATGGGGCGGGATCAGCGCCCTGCCGGACCGCTGCCGCCGAGTACGCGCCCTACCTATAATCTTTCCGGCTACCCGCCAGCTTTCAAGGATGGTTATATCGATGGTTGCGAAACCGCCAAGAAGACTGCCTACGGATACAAGGATGAGCGCCGCCTTTCTGCTGATACTCAATATCGCGCAGGCTGGAACGACGGCTTCAGCCTGTGTCGTGGCAAACGTTAGACAAACTTACCAAATGATTTCCTTTTACGGTCTCTCATGAAACGTTTACTCCCGTTGGTGCTGTGCTGTTACGCATTCCCCGTGTTCGCCCAGCAACCCAAGCATTACGCACCACCGTCACCCGCTTTATCCGTAGCCGCCAAGGCTTACATTCTCATTGATTTCCAGAGTGGCCAGACGTTGCTCGGCCAGAATATCCATGAACGCATCGAACCGGCATCGCTGACCAAACTGATGACAGCGCATGTCGTTTTCTCTGCCATCAAACAGAAGCGCATCACCCTGACTCAAACCGTGCCCGTGTCGGAACGTGCCTGGCGCACGCCAGGCTCGCGCATGTTCATCGAACCCAACAGACCGGTAACCGTAGACGAATTGATACGCGGCATGATCGTCCAGTCCGGTAATGACGCCTGCATCGCGCTGGCGGAAGCCATCGCCGGCTCGGAAGATGCTTTCGCGCAGATGATGAACAAGGAAGCCAAGCGCATGGGTATGGAAAATACCCATTTCGCCAATTCCACCGGTCTGCCGCATCCGGAGCACTTTACTACCGTCCACGATCTCGCCTTGCTGGCGGCAGCCATGATCCGGGATTTCCAGGAATACTATCCGCTCTATTCGCTGCGGGAATACACCTACAACAAGATTACCCAGCCCAACCGCAACCGGTTGCTGTGGCTCGACCCCAACGTAGACGGCCTCAAGAGCGGGCACACTCAGACTGCTGGCTACTGCCTGATCACTTCCGCCAAACGCAACGAGCGGCGGCTGATCTCTGTAGTGATGGGAACCGCCTCCGACAATATGCGCACCATGGAAAGCCAGCGCCTGTTGAATCACGGTTTCCAGTTCTACGATACCGTGCGCTTGTACCGGAAGGAACAAGAGGTGACTACCATGCAGCTATGGAAAGGCGCACAGAACACGCTCCGGACAGGATTCAGCCAGGATCTTTACTTCTCGCTGCCGAAAGGGCAGAGCGATAAACTGAAAGCCACCATGGAATACCAGCAGCCTCTGATTGCGCCCATCAGTGCAGGGCAAAAAGTGGGTACGGTGAAATTCTCACTCGATGGCAAGCCAATGGCCGAGTACCCGCTGGTGGCCCTGGAGACCGTAGGTATCGCCAACATTTTTGGCCGCACTTGGGATAGCATACAATTGCTGCTCAACTAATTTTCCACCGCAGAAACCTTCAAGGATCAGTATGATTTATCTCAATGGCGGCTTCATGCCTATCGAAGAAGCACGCATTCCGGTGCTGGACCGGGGTTTCATTTTCGGTGACGGCGTGTACGAAGTGATCCCCGTGTATTCGCGCAGGCCTTTCCGGCTGACCGAGCATCTGCGCCGCTTGCAGCACAGCCTCGACGGCATTCGTATAACAAATCCGCATACCGATGCCGAGTGGGGCGATCTGCTGGAACGACTCATCGCCGGGAACGAAGGTGACGACCAATATCTCTACCTGCATATCACGCGCGGTGTGGCCAAGCGCGATCACGCTTTCCCCAAAGGTGTCGCGCCCACGGTATTCATCATGAGCAACCCGTTGCTGACCCCGCCCAAGGAGCTGCTTGCCACCGGTGTTGCTGCCATCACCGCCAGCGACAACCGCTGGCTGCGTTGCGACATCAAGGCAATTTCGCTGCTGCCTAACGTGTTGCTGCGTCAGATGGCGGTGGATGTGGGTGCGGTGGAAACGGTGCTGCTGCGGGATGGCTTCATGACCGAGGGTGCGGCCAGCAATATTTTCGTGGCGAGAGATGGAATTCTGCTGGCTCCGCCGAAGAACCATCTGATGCTGCCCGGCATTACCTACGATGTCGTACTGGAACTGGCGGCTGCCCATGACATTCCGTACGAGGTGAGAGAAATCTCTGAATATGAAGTGCGCACTGCCCAGGAGCTACTACTGACCTCTTCCACCAAGGAAATCATGCCCATCACCCGTCTCGATGGCAAAGCGGTGGGCGACGGCAGCCCCGGAAGAATGTTTGCACAACTGTACCAGCTCTATCAGAATTACAAGGTCACGGTCATGCGCGGCAATACCCCCGACTCTTAAAGTGGGGTTGCCAATCCATCTGCGCTGAAAACATATGCCTGAGCCACCCTCGCTGATCGACTATCCCTGCGACTTCCCCATCAAGATCATGGGGCACGCAGATACACTAGCGGGGCAAGCAGCCGTTGGCGCGGAACACACCCTTGTTCAGCAAAGTTTCCCCCAGGCGGTGTTGATGATCGTGAAACGGCATGCTCCTGATTTTGACGATACCAGCATGGCAATAAAAATAAGCAAGAAAGGCACCTATCTGAGTCTCACCTGCACTGTCCGTGCCGTTTCCCGCACTCAACTGGATGCGCTCTATCAGGAATTGTGCGACCATCCAACGGTGGTAATGGCGCTTTGAAGAGCTTTGAAGTTTGACATGGATACCTTTTATCTCGAACCAGGAACTGAAAATTCAAAGCTCAGAATCAGATACCGTGGCGTGGTGGACTATCTGCCCACGTGGCAGGCAATGAAGGATTTCACCGCATCCCGTACGCAGGATACGCCCGATGAAATCTGGCTGTTGCAGCATCCACCAGTTTATACCCAGGGGGTGGCGGGCAAGCCGGAACACCTGTTGCATAACAACGGCATTGAGGTGATCCGGATCGATCGCGGCGGACAAATCACTTACCACGGCCCCGGCCAGATCGTCGCTTATCTGCTGCTGGACATGCGCCGGCATAAACTCGGCGTACGTGAACTGGTCAGAAGAATGGAAAGCGCCGTGATAGACTTGCTGCAGGACTATCACATCACTGCAGAAGGCCGCACGGATGCGCCCGGCGTATATGTGAACGGGGCCAAAATCGCGGCACTGGGCCTGAAAATAAAGAACGGCTGCTGCTACCACGGCCTGGCACTCAACGTGCACATGGACCTGGCTCCGTTTAGCGCGATTAACCCCTGCGGCTATGCTGGATTGCAGGTAACGCAAATGCATGACCTTGGAATAACCGACGGACTTGAGACATTAAGCAGCAGGCTCGCAGAGAAATTACAGACAAGAATTATCGAAGGAAAAAGCTCCCCTCATCATGACCACTGAAACCCGCCAGAAAGGCGCGGATAAAACCGCGCGCAACCCGATCAAGATCGTTCCGCAGACCGAGTTCTTGCGCAAGCCATCATGGATACGGGTGCGCTCCGCCAACAGCCAGGAGTTCTACGAAGTCAAACGCATCCTGCGCGAACAGAAACTGCACACGGTGTGCGAGGAGGCCTCCTGCCCCAACATCGGCGAGTGCTTCGGCAAGGGTACCGCCACCTTCATGATCCTGGGCGACCTCTGCACCCGCCGCTGCCCGTTCTGCGATGTGGCGCACGGCAAACCGTTGCCGCCGGACGCTGAAGAACCGCTGCATCTGGCACAATCGATTGCCGCCATGAAGCTGAAATACGTCGTCATCACCAGCGTTGACCGCGATGACCTGCGCGACGGCGGCGCCCAGCATTTTGCCGATTGCATCCGCCAGGTGCGCGCGCATTCGCCGCAGACAAAAATCGAAATCCTGGTGCCGGATTTCCGTGGCCGACTGGAAGTCGCGCTGGAAAAATTATCTGCCTGCCCGCCTGACGTGCTGAATCATAATCTCGAAACCGTGCCGCGCCTCTACAAGCAGTGCCGCCCCGGTGCGGATTATGTCCATTCGCTGAAACTGCTGCAGGATTTCAAGACGCGCTTTCCCGTAATCCCCACTAAATCCGGGCTGATGCTGGGTCTCGGTGAAACCGACGAGGAAATCCTGGAAGTGTTGCGCGACCTGCGCAAGCACGCTGTCGAGATGCTTACGATCGGCCAGTATCTGCAGCCCAGCACCGGACACTTGCCGGTGCTGCGCTATGTGCCGCCGGCGGGCTTCAAGGAATTTGAACGCGCCGCTGTGGCGATGGGTTTCAGCCATGCCGCCTGCGGACCGATGGTGCGCTCCAGCTACCATGCCGACCAGCAGGCGCATGAAGCCGGTGTGATATAACGCATCCGGAGACCAGATGCCGCAGACACTATACCTCGATCCTGCTTACCGGAAAACAACGCCTCCGGAAACCGGAATGGGAAACAGTGTGGCCATCATTTCCATGCCGCATTGGAACGGCAGAAGCTGCCGTTCGCTGCGTGCCACTAGCGTTTTTCTTGTTTTATTCTTCCTTTCCCTGTCCGTCTTCTCTGCGGGCACCGACACTCTTTCCAACGAAGAGGCCGTCGATGGCCTGAAGCAAGCGCTTGCCCAGAGCGTCACTGTGGCGACAAGCAAGCTGGCAGCGGGCAACGGATTTCTCGGCAATACCGGAGTCAGGATTCCGCTGCCCAGGTCGCTGCAAAAAGCGGAAGGAGTGATGCGCAATTTCGGCATGAAGAAACAGGCTGATGCATTAATCATTGCCATGAATCGTACGGCGGAAGCGGCGGCGCCTGAAGCGATGATATTGCTGGTAGATGCCGTGAGAAAAATGACGGTGGCAGATGCCAAAGGAATCCTTGCCGGCGATGATGATGCGGCCACTGAATACTTCCGCGATGCCACCTCGGGTCCTCTCGCCGAAAAACTCCTGCCCATCGTGCGAAAAGAAATTGCCCAGTCGGGACTGCTCAACCAACTCAACGAGTTTATCCGCAGGGGTGTGAAGTTAGGCCTGGTGACGGAAAAAGAGGTGGATGTCGAAAACTACCTGACACAAAAAATCCTGGATGGTTACTTTCTGATGATGGCGGAAGAAGAACGTGCCATCCGCAAAGACCCGATCGGTCAGGGCAACAAGCGGCTGCAGGAAGTATTCGGCGCACTCAAGTAAGAAATAGCAAATGATAGGGGCTTGTCCTTGACTAGCCCCCGGTTATTGAATACTATGAGTAGCACTTAACTAGCAATGATCTCGCCAACCTATGTCAGAAACTCCTCAAGAATCGGGGATACGCGATGTTGACAGCGCTCAACCCTTGACTACCGTTAAGAAAGAACTAGACCTCTTCCACGAAGAACCGAGAACCTTCGCAGAACGACTTCTCGAACATCCTAGGAACCGTTGCGAGATTATCGTAGGTGACGCCCGGCGCGTGTTACACGATCTTCCCGACAGTTACTTCCAATGCGTGGTGACCTCCCCACCCTACTGGGGTTTACGTGACTATGGAATCGATGGCCAGATTGGGGCGGAAACCTCCGTGGATGCCTACATTGAGGACTTAGTCCGTCTCTTCCGTGAGGTTCGCCGCACACTGGCCGATGATGGTACTTTGTGGCTGAATATCGGGGACAGTTATACGTCGGGCGGACGTACTTGGCGTGACGCCGACGAGAAGAACAAAGGTCGAATGATGGACTATCGTCCGCCGACGCCCGACGGCTTGAAACCCAAGGATCTAATCGGAGTGCCGTGGAAACTTGCGTTTGCCCTGCAAGCAGATGGCTGGTATCTGCGCACAGACATTATCTGGAACAAGCCTAACTGCCAACCTGAGAGCGTAAAGGATCGTCCGACTCGGTCTCACGAGTACGTATTCCTATTCTCAAAGTCGGAAAAGTACTACTACGACTGGCAGGCAATCATGGAAGCGGCGCAGGACACCAAGCAGAGGGCCAAGAATCGTCGGACTGTCTGGAACATAAACACCGAGCCTTACCCCGGAAGCCACTTTGCGGTATACCCACGTGCCCTTATACAACTTTGTGTTGCCGCTGGCTCACGCAATGATGACCGAGTGTTAGATCCATTCTTTGGATCTGGTACTACAGGAGTTGTTTGCAATGAGCTCAGCCGAAACTGCATTGGAATCGAGCTCAAGCCCGATTACGCAGAGCTAGCACGCGAACGCCTACTTAAGGGCCGCTGATCCGAAAATCCACGTAGCGTGAACCTTGCACAAATCTTTCCGCAAGTGCTTGATCTGGAGCTTTCGCTCCGTGCCGCCGTCGAAATACAGCGAAAACTTGAGGTCCCCAGCCGCGTCCTTTACGTAGCCATAACCAGGCTTTGGTTTCTGCTTACTATCCTTACACACCTCCAGCACGCAGTTTTTGGCTTCGAGCAGAAGCCCCTTCGGAATCTCGACCAATTCGTACCTGATCCTGGACGGATCAGAACTGAGGCAGCGCAAAGTAAAGATACGCTCGTAGCTTCGCATGTGCTCCAGGAAGAGATCCCTCAGGCGGGAAAGCACCCACTCGCCTTTGCCGAGCTCCATCCACTTGCTTACGTGGATAGCGTTCTCTTTAGTGTTCTTCGCAGCCTCGGTCTTCAGACTTACCGGGATGCCCTGGATAGTAATGTCGTGGCCACGATTAGTGCGGCTCTTGACAAGCTGAGCAGGAATGTTGGACGCATTGAGTGCGGCCTCCAGGGCGAACTCAAAGCGGTCCTTGCTAAGAGACTGCCGGCTGTTGGCATGGTGGCTGAGCAACCGATCGCCAAGGTTCTCGAGCACTGCGCGTGTGACTATGTCGGAGTCCGGCGCACGCCAGAACATGCGGGGTATCCCGAATGCGAGAATTGCTACCTTAACCCATTGTCGCTGCGCTGGCGTAAGGCGGTCAAGGGCTTCGAGCAGCTCCCTCTTGTCCTTGTTGCTTAAACCCAATCTGGCTCTCCTTGCCTGAAATTACCTCTTGTTTTTTTGCTTGGTGAGGAGTTCCGGCACGCTGACTCCTAAGGCTGCTGAAAGAACTTCCAATGTGCTGAGCGTCACGTTTCGCTCCTGCCCCTCCACAGAGCCGATATAGGTACGGTGCAAGCCGCAAAGCTCAGCAAGCTCCTCTTGAGACAACTCTTTCTCACTGCGGTATGCCTTGATGTTGGCCGCGAGCGTTGCGCGAAGAGAATCACTCGAGTTTCTAGCCATAACAATACCAAGATTGAAGAAGTCTACATTTTCACCGAATGATGACTATGAGGCGACAGACTATAAGTAGCAATTCTGCGCATGATTCGGAGACGAACCAGCTCAAGTTCCTGGATGGAAAAGAGGAGACGAAAAAGGGGGCGCAACCCTTATTCACACATCAAGACGGCACGGACGAGACGAGGCATGCAGAAAGTCTGGCATGATAAATAGCTGTGCGCCCCCTTTTTCCTGCTTAGGAAGCTGAGAAATGTCCAGGAAAGTGGGTGAAATCCAACAACGGTAGATGATCTGACTGCAATGCGACAATACTTCTATCTATTTCGTCAGGCTAAATGTTCGTGCGCCGCTCAATTCAACTCGTCATCTTTCCAGTACTTAGTCCCTTTAACCGTAGCCTGAAGCGCAAGCCCGCTTTCGGTTAATTGATAAATCGTTATGCCGCTGAGGAGGATCTCGCCGCCTACAGCCGCACCTTTGTCGCTGGCCTTGGCCGCTGCATCGGCATGTGCGCCGAATTCCCAGCCGCTGTCGACAAACTTTGTCAGGGTCGCCTGATCATGAAAAATAAATACAGCGCGGAAATCCTTAACACCCAGTCCTAAGCCGATACCAAGCTCTCCCATTTTCATGAAAACGGGCTTAGTCTTGTTGCCACTGACAACCCCATAACCGCCACCGAAGCTGGCAAAAATTACATTGACATTGGCGTTGCTGAAAACTGCATAACCGGGTGCCGCTGCAATCTGGGCTCTCGCCCCAGGGCGAACTTTATAAAGCGCCGACAGTGTCTCGTTTTTCAT
>Ga0163199_1001307_pt1 | contig 15576 bp, 17 predicted proteins | sample PL_2010_150m_FD_113537 | JGI IMG/M metagenome (GOLD analysis project Ga0163199, IMG submission 113537) | Freshwater microbial communities from Powell Lake, British Columbia, Canada to study Microbial Dark Matter (Phase II) - PL_2010_150m | ecosystem: Environmental > Aquatic > Freshwater > Lake ... | reverse complement strand
TCGTCTAGAACGGCCGGATGGTTGGCGAATGTTTGGTAGCATCGGCGATAATCCCCCCTTACATCAATACGCACGAGACCCATTGAACAAGGGACTATCGAAATCCATGCGTCACGCTCATCCCGATATCCGGTCGCCTGCTAACCCAAGACTGTACGAAAAGAGAGATCCTTCAGGGAAGCGTAGCTGATGGACATTGCCAAGCTTCCGCTGGATTTGACGAGTCTTCTGGCACTTGCGGCAGGGTTGGGATGGGCATCGGGAATACGACTCTATGGGGCTGTGTTTGTCGTCGGGTTGGCCGGCAGACTCGGCTGGATCGTGCTACCCGAGGGATTGCGGGTACTGGAGCACCCTTGGGTGCTTGGCGCTGCCGGCCTGATGCTGTTGGTCGAATTCCTTGCCGACAAGGTTCCTGTCATCGACTCGCTGTGGGATTCGGTGCATACCTTCATTCGCATACCCGCCGGGGCTGCGTTGGCCGGTATGGCGTTTGGCGGGCAAGGTATCGAGTGGCAGGTCGCGATGGCGCTCCTGGGCGGAACGTTCGCTGCTGGAACCCATTTCACCAAGGCCAGTGGCCGCGCGATAATCAATACATCACCTGAACCATTCTCCAACATCGGCGTGTCCATCGGCGAGGATGTCATCGTCATCACCGGACTCTGGCTCATATTTGCCCACCCCGCGGTGATGCTCGGCTGCCTTCTTGGTTTTGCTGTTCTGGTTGCCTGGCTGTTGCCCAAGTGTTGGCGAGGTGCAGCCAGTATCATCGGACGTATGTCGATGCAGCCTTCGGAGTCTACGCAAGCCGAATCCAAGTCACCCGGCGAATGACTCCAAGCGGCAGCACCAAGTGCGCCACTCGATTGTTGAGGACACGCGCGGCCGGTCGTCGCTGTCCTCAGCTCAAACCTGTCACCGGCAGCGCCGCACCATGAATCGCGCGTGCCCGATCCGACGCCAGGAAGACGATCACTTGTGCCAGGTCATGCGGGCTCACCCAGCGCGCCGGATCCGCCTCGGGCATGGCGGACCGGTTTTCCGGCGTGTCGATGATGGTCGGCAGCACGCAGTTGACGTTTATCCCTTTGTCCCGCAATTCCGCCGCCATGGCTTCGGTCAGCCGGATCACGGCTGACTTTGAGGCGCTGTAGGCACCCATGTATGCGGCACCCCTCTGGGCCGCGAAGGCACCAATGTTCACCACCTTGCCGCCACCATTGGCGATCATCTGTGGTACCACGGCGCGCACACTATGCAACAGACTGCGCGTGTTGATGTCGAAGAGGAAATCGAAGGTCGCATCCGGACACTCGTGCACCGCCTCGCCCATGCGGAAGCCGCCGGCAATATTGCACAGCACGTCGATGCACGCAAATCGTTCGAGCGCGGCCGCGACGGTGGATCGCACCGCTTCCTGCGAGAGCAGATCGGTGGCTGCCATCAGGCATTGCGGGCCCGCCGGGCCATGCGCTTCGAGATCCTCGCGGCGACGATCGACCAGCACCAGATTCGCGCCAAGCGCGCCGAAGGCGCTACCTACGGCGCGGCCAAGATTGCCTGCTGCGCCGGTGATCAATACAGTCCTTCCGTTGAATTCCATCAGCCTTCTCCTTGCCATCTTGCGATAAATTAGTAACCGGTGCCACGGTCGATTGCCCGCTCCACCGGCAGTATGGCCTGCAGGTATGCCGCATCAGCAAAGCGGAGACGCGGCGATCCCGGCAAAGGCCTGGTCGGCATAGCGCGCCAGGTCCACGTCACGCCGGGTCACGCCATTGGCATCGTGGGTTGTCAGCGTGACCTCCACGCGGTTGTAAACATTGAACCACTCGGGATGATGATCGTGGCGCTCGGCATAGAGAGCGATCTGCGTCATGAACGCAAACGCCTGGCCGAAATCGGCGAACTTGTATTCGCGGCGGATCGCGCCGCGCGCCGCGTCGGTGCGCCAGTTTGCCAGGGTTTTCAGCTCGGCATCGAGCGTCGCGGAATCGAGTTTCTGCATGAGCAAGTCTCCTTAGGATTGGGCGCTATAGGTATCCGTCCGGGGGCCGAGCAGGAATACCCCCACCAGCCAATCGCCGACAGAATGCCATGAATTTTGCCTCAATTATCTGTCTCATATTCAGTAGAATGGATCGCAGCGAAATTGCGGAACCAGCTGCCCAACTTTGTCCTCGCTGACACACCGGCAGCCGCCCGTTGATTTCGTCCCCTTTTGTTGCGAAGGAGAATGGCGCATGGGACAAATGATCGAGGTCAGCCGCCCGGACGGTGCATCCATCCATGCCTATCTGGCGATTGCCGGTGAGAACCGGCCGTGTGTAGTGGTGATCCAGGAATGGTGGGGATTGAATGCACAGATCTGTGGAATCGCGGATCGGTTTGCACAAGCGGGTTACACCGCACTGGCGCCCGACCTTTACCAAGGACGGGTCACCCAGGAACCCGATGAGGCCAGCCATTTGATGAACGGCCTGGATTTCCCCGGAGCCACCCACCAGGACATTCGCGGAGCGGTTCAATATCTCAAGAAATTGGGTGACAAAGTTGGTGTGATGGGTTTTTGCATGGGCGGCGCCCTGACCATCGCCGCCGCCGTCCATGTTCCTGAAGTTTCAGCCGCCGTATGCTTCTACGGAATTCCGCCACGGGAATTCGCCGATCCAGCCGATATCAGGATTCCGTTCCAGGGACATTTCGCCAACCAGGACGACTGGTGCACTCCGCAAGCGGTCGATGGCCTGGAAAAGGCCATGCAGGCGGCCGGATGCCGGCCGGAGATCTTTCGCTACGCCGCCCAGCATGCATTTTTCAATCAGCTTCGCCCCGAGGTCTATGATCCAGCATGTTCAGCGCTCGCCTGGGAGCGCACGATCGAATTCTTCGGACGCAAGCTCTGATCGGGCACCTGCCGGCGAGGGGCGCGCGCCTTTATATGCGCGTGCCTCGCGGCTTCAAACCTGGGGATTGACCCTCTCCAGTGTCGATTGAAGCTTGTTGAGCGCATTCAGGTAAGCCTTGGCGGAGGCCACCACAATGTCGGTGTCGGCGCCCTGCCCGTTGACGATGCGGCCCTCCTTGGACAGCCTGACGGTCACCTCGCCCTGCGCGTCGGTGCCGGTGGTGATGCTATTCACCGAATAGAGCAGGAGGTCTGCGCCGCTTTTCGCGACACTCTCGATGGCCTTGAACGCCGCATCCACCGGACCACTGCCGTCGGACCTGGCCTGCTGTTCGGCACCGCCGACAGTTAGGGTGATCTGCGCAGTCGGCGTTTCGCCGGTCTCGGAATGGAATCGCGAATACACCAGGCGGTAATGCTCCTGCTCCGGTGTCACCGCCTCATCGCTCATTAGGGCGTGAAGATCCTCGTCGAAAATGTCGTGCTTCTTGTCCGCCAGTTCCTTGAAGCGTGAAAACGCCGCATTCAACACCTGTTCGGAATCGACCTCGATGCCCAGTTCCTTCAGGCGCGCCTTGAATGCGGTGCGCCCGGAGTGCTTGCCCAGGACGAGTTTGTTGGCGTTCCAGCCGACATCTTCGGCCCGCATGATCTCGTAGGTTTCGCGATGCTTCAGCACGCCATCCTGGTGAATGCCGGCTTCGTGGGCGAAGGCATTGGCGCCAACGATGGCCTTGTTCGGCTGGACCGGGAACCCGGTGATGCTCGAGATCATTTTCGATGCAGAAAGGATCAATCTGGTGTCGATGCGCGTATCACAGGGAAAGATATCCTGGCGGGTCCGCACCGCCATGACGATTTCCTCCAGCGCGGTGTTGCCGGCACGCTCGCCGAGACCGTTGATGGTGCACTCCACCTGGCGCGCGCCGGCCATGACGGCGGCCAGCGAATTGGCGACAGCCAGTCCGAGATCATTGTGGCAATGGACCGACCAGATCACCTTGTCGGAATTCGGAACCCGGCTGCGCAGGCTGCGGACGCGATCGGCGAACTGCTCCGGCACGTTGTAGCCGACCGTGTCCGGAATGTTGATGACCGTGGCGCCTTCCTTGATCACCGCCTCGATGACCCGACACAGAAAATCCAGTTCGGAACGCCCGGCGTCCTCGGGTGAAAATTCGATGTTGTCGGTTCCGTTCCGGGCAAAGCGCACGGCATTGACGGCGGCGGTGACGACCTGATCGGGCGACATGCGCAGCTTCTTTTCCATGTGGATCGGGCTGGTCGCAATGAAAGTGTGGATGCGCCCCGATCTGGCCGGCTTGATGGCCTCGAGGGCGCGGGCGATGTCTTTGTCGTTGGTGCGGCACAGCGCGGCGACAGTACTCTCCTTGATCGCCTCGGCAACGGCGCGCACCGCCGCGAAATCGCCGTTGGAGGCAGCCGGGAAACCGGCTTCGATCACGTCGACATGCATTTTCTCGAGTTGCCGCGCGATGCGCACCTTCTCCTCGCGGGTCATCGAGGCGCCCGGGCTTTGCTCGCCGTCGCGCAAGGTGGTATCGAAAATAATCAAGTGCTCTTTGGCCATCATCTTCTCCAGGAAAATCCGAATGCAAATTCGCTAGGCCGGGCAGTCAAGCCGCCAAGCTCAGGGTAATGCCGAATTGTGGGTAGGGGTTTTTAGCGCGCGCGGCGCAGCAGCGGCCGCAGCGCGGAGCGCAGTGGCAACCTCTCCAGCATGAGGCCGGAGAGAATCAGAAACAGGGCAGAGAATGCGAGAAACGTAGTCATGGTCCCGACTATAAACTCAACAATGCGTCAGCGTCAAGTCGTCGTCTTGCGACGCTGCAGCCATTGCCAGGCCCAAATGGCATATCCGGACAATGCATAGGCGAGGAACAAGGCGAACAGCACTCCCGGCGGATAGCTCCCGAGCAGGATGTAACCGAGGGCGATCGCCGGCACCACGATGAACGGGACGCTGCGCCGCAGGTTGATGTCCTTGCCACTCCAGTATTTGACATTGCTGACCATGGTGACCCCGGCGAAGATGGTCAGGATGCAGGCATACCAGCGTGCCTCGTCACCGGTATAGCCCAGGTCGAGCATCACCCAGACCAGTCCGGCGACCAGGGCCGCCGCCGCAGGACTCGGCAGGCCCTGGAAATAGCGTTTGTCGATGACGTCGATGTTGGTATTGAAACGGGCCAGGCGCAACGCGGCACATGCGCAATAAATGAATGCCGCGATCCAGCCGAGTTTACCCATGCCCTTCAAGGCCCATTCATAGACCACCAGCGAGGGCGCGGCGCCGAACGACACCATGTCGGAAAGCGAATCATATTCGGCGCCAAAAGCGCTCTGGGTATGGGTCAAGCGGGCGACACGACCATCCAGGCCGTCCAGCACCATGGCGATGAAGATGGCGACGGCGGAATGCTCGAAGCGGCCGTTCATCGCCTGGACAATGGCATAAAATCCGGCGAACAGTGACGCCGTGGTAAATAGGTTGGGCAGGATGTAGATCCCGCGCCGCCGCAGTTCGGGATTCATCAGTGCTTTGCGAGGACGAATCACGGGCATGGAAATGTCACAAGGTTTGGTGGCAACACCTGCATTGTAAGGACAACAGGTGCCCTTGGCGATTCACTGCAATTCGGCCAGGACGGTCGAGGACGCCCGGACTTTGTCGCCGATCGTCACCTTGATGCGCGCGGCCAGCGGCAGATAGACATCGACCCTGGAGCCGAAGCGGATGAAACCGTAGCGCTGGCCTCGCTGCAACGACTCACCTGCGCCGACATAGCAGAGAATGCGCCGCGCGATCAGCCCCGCCACCTGGACGCAGGTGACGTCATGACCGGTCGTGGTGCGCAACCACAGCGCATTGCGCTCGTTCTCGGTGGAAGCCTTGTCGAGATCGGCATTGACGAACTTGCCGGGTTGGTACCAGCGCTGCTTGACTTCCCCATCCACCGGGCTGCGGTTTGAATGCACGTTGAATACATTCATGAACACGCTGACCTTGAGGGCATCCCGCTCCAGCCATGTGTCTCGCACCGGCCCGATGGCGACGACCCGGCCGTCGGCCGGCGACAGCACGCTGTTCGCGTCGCCCGGGATCGGCCGCGGCGGGTCGCGGAAGAATTGCAGGCAAAAGATGCAGGCCAGCCACAGCGGCGATGCCCACATCCAGCCGGCGGCACCCGTCACCATCATCGCGAAACCGAGCGTGATGCCGATGAAAGGCCAGCCCTCGCGGGCGATTATCGGATGGGGATAGTTCATTCGCTAGGCAGGTCGAATAGGTGACCGGTGCCCAGTTCCCCTGCAGTGAGTCCGCCGCGCCATGGTCAGTTCTTGGACTGATCGACGAGCTTGTTCTTCTTGATCCACGGCATCATGTCGCGCAATTTTTCGCCGACAACTTCGATCTGATGCGCGGCTAGGTTGCGGCGCTGCGCCAGCAACGTCGGTGCCCCGGCCTTGTTCTCGAGAATGAATTCCTTGGCATACTGGCCACTCTGGATTTCCTTGAGAATTCTCTTCATCTCGGCCTTGGTCTCATCCGTGACGATGCGGGGGCCGCGCGTGATGTCGCCATACTCGGCGTTATTGGAAATCGAGTAGTGCATATTTGCCAGACCGCCTTCGTAGATCAGATCGACGATCAGTTTGAGTTCGTGCAGGCACTCGAAATACGCCATCTCCGGTGCGTAACCGGCATCCACCAAGGTCTCGAAACCCGCCTTGATGAGTTCGACGGTACCGCCGCAAAGGACCACTTGCTCGCCGAAGAGATCTGTCTCGGTCTCCTCGCGGAAGGAGGTTTCGATGACGCCGCCGCGCGTGCCGCCATTGGCGGCCGCATACGAAAGCGCCATGTCGCGGGCTTTGCCCGACTGGTCCTGATGCACGGCGATCAGCGATGGCACGCCGCCGCCCTGGACATAGGTCGAGCGCACCAGGTGACCGGGACCCTTGGGCGCGATCATGACCACGTCGATGTCGGCGCGTGGCGCAACCTGGCCGTAGTGGATGTTGAAGCCATGGGCAAACGCCAGGGTTGCGCCCTTTTTCAGGTTTGCTTCGACTTCAGCGGCATACACCGCGCCGATCTGCTCGTCGGGCAACAACATCATGACGAAGTCGGCATCCTTCACCGCCTTGGCGACCTCTTCGACCTTTAACCCGGCCTTCTTGGCCTTGTTCCAGGAAGCGCCGCCCTTGCGCAGACCGACCGTCACCTTGACGCCGGAATCGTTCAGATTGTTGGCATGGGCATGCCCTTGCGAACCGTAACCCACGATGGTGACCTTCTTGCCCTTGATGAGCGACAGGTCGGCATCCTTGTCGTAATACACTTTCATGAGTTTCCTCTTCTTAAATAGTCACAGAAATCACCAGAAACGCAGAGCGCGCCTATGCATGAATGCAACGCTCGCGGTTGCCCTGAAGCTTGAATCAGACTTTGAGTATCCTGTCGCCACGACCGATGCCGCAAACACCGGTGCGCACCGTCTCGAGTATCAGCGCCTTGCCGATGGCCTCGAGGAAAGCATCGAGCTTGGAATTGTTGCCGGTGAGCTCGATGACATAGGTAGACTCGTTCACATCGATGATGCGGCCCCGGAAGATGTCGGCAATTCGTTTCATTTCCTCGCGGTCCTTGCCGGTGGCGCGGACCTTTACCAGCATCAGTTCGCGTTCGACATGGGCGGCTTCGGAAAGGTCAACCACCTTGACCACTTCGATCAGCTTGTTCAACTGCTTGGTAATCTGCTCGATGACGTCATCGGAGCCGACGCTGACGATGGTCATGCGGGAAAGCGACGGGTCTTCGGTCGGAGCGACGGTCAGTGACTCGATGTTGTAGGCCCGCGCCGAAAACAGGCCGGATACCCGTGACAGCGCGCCCGCTTCGTTTTCCAGAAGTATTGAAATGATGTGTCGCATATTGTGTCGTTCCTAGCGCTTCACAGGTCTTCAGCCAGGATCATCTCGGAGAGACCCTTGCCGGCCGCAATCATGGGAAATACGTTTGCCGTCTGGTCAGTGATGAAATCCATGAAGACGAGGTCGTTCTTGTGCCTGGTGAAGGCTTTCTGCAAGGCGGGTTCAACGTCCTGGGGCTTGACGATTTGCATGCCGACATGGCCGTAAGATTCAGCAAGCTTGACGAAGTCCGGCAAAGCGTCGACGTAGGACTCGGCGTAACGATTGCCGTGGAACATCTCCTGCCATTGACGCACCATCCCGAGGTAGCGGTTGTTCAGGTTGATGATCTTGATCGGCAAACGGTACTGCTTGCAGGTCGACAATTCCTGGATACACATCTGAATCGAAGCCTCGCCGGTGACGCAGGCGATGGTCGCTTTCGGATTGGCAAAATGCGCACCCATCGCTGCCGGCAGCCCAAAGCCCATGGTGCCGAGACCGCCGGAATTGATCCAGCGGCGCGGCTTGTCGAACTTGTAGTATTGCGCGGCCCACATCTGGTGCTGACCGACATCGGAAGTGACGATGGCGTCACCCGCGGTCACTTCGTAAAGTTTCTCGATGACCAGTTGGGGCATGATGACTTTGCTGTTCTGCTTGTATTTCAGGCAGTTCCGCGCGCGCCATGCCTCGATCTGGGTCCACCAGACAGCCAGCGCCTTGGCGTCGGACCGTGCCTCCGATGCATCAAGCTGCTTCTGCAGGTCGTCGAGTACATCCGCAACGTTGCCGACGATGGGCACATCCACCTTGACGCGCTTTGAAATCGACGAGGGATCGATATCGATGTGGATGATCTTGCGCTGCACCTCATTGAAATGTGCCGGATTGCCGATCACCCGGTCATCAAAACGGGCGCCGATGGCCAGCAGCACGTCGCAATTCTGCATCGCCATGTTGGCTTCGAAAGTCCCGTGCATGCCGAGCATGCCGACGAACTGCTTGTCGGTCGCGGGATAACCGCCAAGGCCCATCAAAGTATTGGTCACTGGGAAACCCAGCGACTTGATCAGCTTGGTGAGTTTCCCCGCCGCATCGGAAAGAATCACTCCGCCACCGGTATACACCATCGGCCGCTTGGCATCGAGCAAGAGCTGCAATGCCTTCTTGATCTGCCCCGTATGCCCTTTGATCACCGGATTGTACGAGCGCATCGAGACGCTCTTGGGGTAGTCAAACTCGCATTTGTGGTTGCTGATGTCCTTCGGGATATCCACCAGGACCGGTCCCGGACGGCCGCTCTTGGCCAGATAGAAAGCCTTCTTGAGGGTAACCGCGAGATCCTTGACGTCCTTTACCAGAAAGTTGTGTTTGACGCACGGGCGCGTGATGCCCACTGTATCGCACTCCTGGAATGCATCCTGGCCGATATAGGCGGTCGGCACCTGACCGGTGATCACCACCAGCGGAATCGAATCCATGTAGGCGGTGGCGATGCCGGTGACCGCATTGGTAACGCCTGGACCCGATGTGACCATGGCTACGCCGACTCTCTGGGAGGATCGCGAATAGGCATCGGCGGCGTGCACCGCAGCCTGTTCATGACGCACCAGAATATGCTTAAACTTATCCTGCTTGAACATCGCGTCGTAGATGAACAGCACCGAGCCACCAGGATAGCCGAACACGAATTCGACCTTTTCTTCCTGCAAGCACCTGATTACAATTTCCGCACCAGTCAAAACCATCTTATTATCCACAACCAGGTCATTGTCAAAACGTATAACCTTACTGGCTGGCCCGAGTTTGGTCAAGGCGTTACAGCTTGGTCGTCGATCGGTTATTCTATTCGCTTTCCCGTCATTTCCTCGCCGACACGGCGATTGAGGATATTTCCTGTCCACCCGTACCGAACTTTCCGAGTTTCTGGCCGGCGTTGAGCGGCGTGCTTTCAAGCAGGCGATGTTTGCCGTACACAATGAGGATCATGCGCTAGACATCGTCCAGGACGCCATGCTGAAACTCGCCGAAAAATATGGCGACAAACCGCGGGAGGAACTGCCGATGTTGTTCCAGCGGATCCTGCAGAACACCATCCGCGATTTCTACCGCCGACAGAAGGTACGCTCACTGTGGACCACCCTGCTCTCCTCGTTTACCCCGGCGGATGACGAGGAAGGGGATCCCCTTGAAACTTTACAGGCCCATGAAGGGTCAAACATCGCGACGCCTCATGCCAGCCTCGAACAATCGCAAGTACTTGCCATAATTGAGAAAGAAATCGAGAAGTTACCTCCACGTCAACGCGAAGCCTTCCTCATGCGTTACTGGGAGGACATGGATATAGCCGAGACCGCTGCGGCAATGGGTTGTTCCGAAGGCAGTGTAAAGACGCACTGTTCGCGCGCAACGCACACCCTGGCAGCGGCACTCAAGACAATAGGCATTGAGTTATGAACCACCATCCTCACGACGATCTGGAATTAACGTACAAAATCAGGCACGTCCTTGACCATGGCAGCGCCAGCCTCGACCGCAAAACCTGCGATAAACTCCTGGCTGCCCGGCAGCAAGCACTATCACATCAGAAGACAGCCGTTGCCGGCCTCAGTCTGGCCGGCGTCGGTCAGGTCGTTGGCGACGTGATCCTGCCGCAGGCCCGGACGCTCGCCGCCCTGCTCGCCCTGGCTTGCGGCGTCGTTGGCACCTATTACTGGAACAGTTTCCAGCAAGCATCCGAAAATGAGGAAATCGACAGCGCTCTGCTTGCCGACGATCTACCGATCAACGCTTATCTGGATCGCGGTTTCCACACATGGCTCGACCACTCCCCTCAATCGTCTTCGCAGTAAGCCTGGTCTTGGTCCTCGGGTCATTCGATCCCGCCAGCGCCGCCATCATCCCCCCGCTGAAACAACCCAAGTGGGTGGAGCTCACACCCCAGCAGCGTGAAGTCCTGGCCCCGCTGGCGACCGAGTGGGACAAACTGGAGTCCTATCGGCGCAAGAAGTGGCTGGGCATAGCGCAACGCTACCCCACGCAATCGGTTGAGGAACAACAACGCATACAACGTCGCATGAAGGCCTGGGCCAGTCTCTCACCGGATGAACGCAAGCGGGCGCGAGAACAGTACAAGACACTTCAGAAAGCCCCACCCGAGCAACGCCAGACGGTAAAACAGCGTTGGCAGGAGTACGAGAGCCTGCCGGATGCCGAAAAGCAGCGCTTGCAGCAGGATGCCAAGCAGAAGCCGCAGCCCAAGAGTGGTGCCGGCAAGGTCGTGAAATCCGCCCCGGCTGCCGCGCCGAAGGCAACAGCGCCTGCTACACCGGCAATGGCGCAACCTGCCATTCCCATCTTAACGCCCGGTTCTGCAACGCCTTCGGCTCCGCCCACGGCCAACAACACGCCGCAGCAATAAGTTGGTCCTGGTTCGAGCTTGGCCCCCCCACTCAATCCGCCCAGCATACGCCGCCGCCTTGCCAGCATGCTCTACGAATGCTTGCTGCTGCTGGGGGTGCTTTCGGTGACCTTCATGCTCCCGCATCTGGCCATCGGCATCGGACTGCAAGCGGTCCTGCCGGGTCCGGTGCTGCTGATCCATCTCTTGCTGGTGTTGCTGGCGTATTTCCTTTGGTTCTGGCGACACGGCGGACAAACGCTTGCCATGCAAACCTGGAAACTCCGGTTGGAGAGCGCCATGACGGGCCACATCGTCACCCTGCCGCAGGCGGTCCTGCGCTTTGCCTTGTGTTTTCCATCGCTGCTGTTTTTTGGCACCGGATTGATCTGGGCAGTGTTCGACCGTGACCGCCAGTTTCTTCACGACAGGTTGGCGGGCACCCGGATAGTTATGGCCTGAGCTACCGCCGCTCCACCCACCAGAGCATCCCGGCCGCCGCCAGCAGAAACAATCCGCTGGGCGTAATCGCCGAATAGAAAGGCGTCCAGTTATTGATCGCCCCAAGGCTGGAAAACAATCCATTCAACATGTGGAAAGTAATTCCCAGCATGATGCCGGCGAACACCTTGAGACTCACCGCCCCCTGACGATCCTGCATGTAGGCAAACGGCAGCGCCAATGCCATCATCACCAGTGCCGCCAGGGGATAGACCAGCTTCTTCCAAAGCGCGATCGAATACCTTTGTGCGCGCTGCTGGTTCTCTTCCAGGTGCCGAACGTACTGAAAGAGATTGACGAAGGACATGCGCTCCGGCACCACCATCAGGACCGAAAGAATGTTGGGAGTCAACGCCGAGTGCCATATCAAATCGGGCATTCGGCTTACCCGGGCGGTGTCTCCTTCGAACACTGTCTGCATGACCTTGCTGAGACGCCAGCGGTCGGGAGACTGAAACTCACCCTCCTCGGCATCGCTGATGGATCGCAACTGGTGTTGCTTGTCGAACTCGTAGATTCGGACGCCGCGCAAACGCGTGTCCGGGAGCACGTCGCGCACGTTCACAAAGCTCATTTCATCCTTGACCCACAGACCGGAACGAAACTCCTGCGCCACCATCGAACTCAACGCCTTGAGGCGCAATTGCTGGGCAGCCCGTTCGGCGGGTGGCGCAACGAATTCGCCGATCACAAATGTCAACACTATGAATGCCGTGCCGATCTTTGCCAGCGTCACCAGAAGGCTGGCGGTCGATAGGCCTCCGGTGCGCAAAACCATGATTTCGGAATGGCGTGCCAGGAGTGTCAGTGCGTATAGAGTGCCGATGAGCACAGCGATCGGAAACAGTTCATAGATCCGCCCCGGCACGCTCAGCAAGACGAAGCCGGCAGCATGCTGCAACTGATACCCGCCCTTGCCGATATCTTCGAACTGGTGGATCAGGTCGAAGAATGCGAACAGCATCAGGAACGCCATCAATACCAGTGCCGTAGCTGCATAGATCTCACGCGCCAGATAGCGCTCGTAGACTTTCAGCCCCACAATCTGACCCAGGAGAATACGATCAAGCGGCGCGAAAACAACAGCAACAGGAACACGAACATCACGACATGAACCAGCCACACGCCGATTTCGAAACCAAGCCGGCCCTGGGCCACCCAGGCCTGGCTGACGCTGATCAAGTTGCTGTAGATCATGTAAGTCAGCACGGCAAAGATCAGGTTATTGGTTCGACCTGCACGAGGATTGACGAACGACAAGGGGATCGCCAGCAAAGCCAGGTTGAGTGCGGCCAACGGAATGCCGATGCGCCATAGCAGTTCACCCATGTTCGGGGCACTCGGATTGCCCACCAATTCCAGCAATGTCAGGTTCTTCGGCGTAGTCGCTATGCCCTGGGTCTCCCGCGTCTCGACGCGGACCGCATAGCGTTCAAACTGCATCACGCGATAGTCGGCCTGCCCCGGCGAACCTTCATAGCGACGACCGTTCTCCAGAACCAGGAAACGATCGCCGTTGGGCATGGTTTCCTGGTGGCCCTGCGCCGCCGCCATGACACCGAGCCGCCCATGCTGCACCGAACTGATGAAGACATTGCGAACCAGCGCTTCATTGCCCGCCACCGCTTCCACGAAAAACACCCGGTCGGCCGACGAAGATTCCTTGAATGCGCCCGGAGCGACTCGCGAAACATCGTCGCGGCTTTCCATTTTAAGTCGATATTCGGCGCTCTTCGACACTGCCCACGGCGAGAGGAACAATGCCAGCACGCTGATTGTGGCTACCATCGGCACGGCAAAGGTCAACACGGGTCTCACCCAGGCGGTCAAAGACATTCCGCAGGAAAACCACACCAGCATCTCGGAATCCCTGTAGGAACGCGACAAAGACAACAACACTGAAATGAACAGCGTCAGCGACAACAGGACCGGCAGATAATTCAGCGCGCTGAAGCCCAGCAACGCCACGACGGCCTCGGAAGCCAGCGTGCCACCGGCCGCCTGGCCTAGGAGGCGAATCAACTGCGTGGTCAACATGATTGCAAATAACGCGACAAAGACCGCAATCCCGGTATTGCCGAATTCGCGCAGGGCCGCGCGCTGGAAAATCATCTTGGCTTTGACTTTAGGAGACGAATTTGGGGATAATCGAAAAAGTTGCCGATTTTCGCTAGAGTGAGCGGCCTTCCCAAACCTTTGCGAGGAGCATTAAGTGGAATTTAGCATAAAAAGCGGTAGCCCGGAAAAGCAGCGCACCGCTTGTGTGGTCATCGGCGTGTTCGAGCCGCGCAAGCTTTGCTTGCCCGGCGAAATCCTCAACACGGCGTCCGGCAACCATATTTCCGACCTGCTTCGGCGCGGCGACATGGAAGGCAAAGCCGGCTCGACACTGTTGCTGCACAACGTGCCCGGCACACTATGCGACAGGGTGCTGCTGGTCGGATTGGGCAAGGAAAAGGAGTTTCGGGAGAAGGAATTCCGCGATGCCATTGCAACGACTGTTCGCACTCTCAACGAAACCGGGGCATTCGACGCCACCCTGACATTGACCGAATTGCCGGTAAAGAAACGCGACATGTCCTGGCGCATTCGCCAAACCGCACTGATGGCTTTCGAGACGCTCTACCGGTTCGATCGTTTCAAGTCAAAGAAAGACGAAGTGCGCCGCCCGTTGCGAAAACTGACGCTGTCCGTGGAGAGCCGCACCGACCTGTCCGCTGCCGAGAAGGCCTTGTCCCAGGGGATGGCCATCGCCGCCGGTATGAACCTCGCCAAGGACCTTGGCAACCTGCCCGGCAACGTCTGTACGCCGACCTATCTTGCGGAGCAGGCCCTGGAGTTGCGCAAGCAAAATGGTCTCAAGGTTGAAGTGCTGGAACGTGCCGACATGGAAAAGCTCGGCATGGGGTCATTGCTTTCGGTGACGCGCGGTTCCCACCAACCGCCCAAGTTCATCGTCCTCAGCCATAACGGCGGGAAAAAGGGCGAAAAGCCCGTGGTATTGGTCGGCAAGGGAGTCACCTTCGACAGCGGTGGCATTTCGCTGAAACCCGGTCCCGAAATGGACGAGATGAAATACGACATGTCCGGCGCCGCAAGTGTGCTCGGCACGATGAAAGCCATCTCGGAGCTGTCGCTTCCTTCGAACGTGATCGGCCTGATTCCGACCGTCGAGAACATGCCCGGCGGCAACGCCAGCCGTCCTGGTGACATCGTCACGTCGATGTCCGGCCAGACCATTGAGATTCTCAACACCGATGCCGAAGGACGCCTGATACTCTGCGATGCGCTGACCTATGCGGAACGCTTCGAGCCCGCTTGCGTGGTCGACATCGCTACCCTCACCGGCGCCTGCGTGATCGCGCTGGGGCACGTCGCCAGCGGCATGTTTGCCAACGATGACGGACTCGCCCGCGACCTGCTTAACGCTGGACAGAATGCCTACGACCGTGCCTGGCGCTTGCCGCTGTGGGACGATTACCAGGAGCAATTGAAGAGTCCGTTCGCGGACATGGCCAACATCGGCGGACGTCCCGCCGGGACCATCACGGCCGCCTGCTTCCTGTCCCGCTTCGCCAAGAAATATCACTGGGCTCACCTCGATGTCGCCGGCACCGCCTGGAAATCCGGCGAGAAGAAAGGCTCCACGGGCCGCCCCGTGCCGCTGCTCACGCATTTCCTGCTGGCACGCAGCGGACTCCAGGTCGAATAGTCGACCTGGAGCATTGCATGACCAAGGTCCTCTTCTGCCATGGCGCACCCGACCGTTTGCAGGCCGCCGCGGTCTGGTTGATGCGATACAGCCAGCAGCCAGGCTCATCCG
>Ga0163199_1001306_pt1 | contig 15577 bp, 12 predicted proteins | sample PL_2010_150m_FD_113537 | JGI IMG/M metagenome (GOLD analysis project Ga0163199, IMG submission 113537) | Freshwater microbial communities from Powell Lake, British Columbia, Canada to study Microbial Dark Matter (Phase II) - PL_2010_150m | ecosystem: Environmental > Aquatic > Freshwater > Lake ... | reverse complement strand
GATGGTTTAATATGTGAGTAAGACATCTCCTCGTTTGTTAATGATAATGTTGGTTCATTATCCATTATACACGGGGAGATTTCTTGTTGATGTGGATGTTGCACTTGTGGATAGAATGTAGGCATGAAATCTTGACAATAATGTTTATACGGCGTATTCTCAAACAGGGGTAATTTCATCAACAACCAAGTGAGGATATTTTGAAACTACAATTGAAAAAGGGGTTTTTATTGCCTGAACACCTGATCGCCATGCAAAAAACGTCGAGCGATTACGAGTGGTGTTTAACGGCAACGAACGGCGAAAAAATAATCCATAAAGAATATACCAAATCATCCTTCGTTGAAACGGTAAGCAGAGGAGAAAGCATGCTGGGGAAAAAGAAAGGAAAAGAGGTCATTCAAATGGTTTATCTTTTTGGAGACCCAAAAAAAGCAACGCTTGAATATCAAGGTAATTTTCAGCCGAATAAAGACCCGAGCATACGAGGCACTCATTATATGACCCTCGCGATCCTCGTCATTTAATAAAAAGAAGCACTCGCCGAAAACGAGTGCTTTTTCATTTACCATTTTCCCTCTTGAATAAGGATATCTTGAGGAAGAAAACTTTCTGTCGCAGCATTTCCCACTTCGGGGCGGAGTATGTATAATCGTCTCCATTTATTGACATAGAACAGAGCGTCGCTTCGGTCGGTTGTCTTCGGACCGACAATGATCACCGGTTCAAAATCAAAAATTCGCAAAACAATTTTAGACAAAAAGGAGGTTGATTTTTTATATATTTCTCTTGACTCTTCCATGACTTTTGGATCATGAGAATTGAAAAGGTTATTTACAAAATAATTTCCGCCGGCAATAACAATATCAATCGTCCCTTCTTCGCATCGTTTTTTCATTTGGAAAAGACTATCCATAAGATCGCAAATGAACTGGCCGCAATACCTGCCCTTCGGCAAAATAACGAACGGATCCTGATGACTCAAAAAAGAAATCTCTTCTTCTGTGTATTTATCACGTCCGGCAGCAACCACAGTGGTGCAGTCGTACAAATAACGGGTCATTTTGTCGTAAGAACTTACGGGAGAAATTACGTACGTGCTTTCTCCGCAGGTTTTTGAACCAATGTTTTTTCCGTCAGATGATTTGGCGTAATAATCAATATCTTCACAATAATCCGAATGGTTATCGTTTGGATGAATAAGTCTTTTACTTGTTTCATCCGCGCTTATTTCAAAATCTCTAAAAGTACCAAGGCAAGCCATAATGGGTTTTGCTTCTTTTTTAAGATGTTCCGAGTATAAAGGATTTTTATATAAAGTTTCCACTTGCCCTCCTTTTTTCAAAAATCACATTATTTCTATAGTTAGAATACATCTGATTGTTAATTATGTCAAATAAGTTCATTTGACATAAGTTTTGTTGTATTATATTATAAAAAGTAGGTTTTGTTACATTTCCACAAAGAAAGGAGGCGTTATGTACAAAAAACTCACAAGAGATGATGAGGCGGTTGCAAAGAACGCCGTTAAAGAAGAGTTATTACATAACCCTGAATTATTGTGGAAACTCGCCAAAAATGAGAAGTTTGATGATTTTGTGCACGACAAAACAGAAGAAAAACTTCTCAAACAACAATTTGGAATGGAAAAAGAACGGCTCTGGGAAAAGCTTGCTCCTTATGCGGAAGAGATTATTACCCGCACAAGAATACTTAATCCCTCAATATTTTTTTTCAGTCCGGGAAGTCGTGTAAGATATTGGAATACCGTTGCCGATATTTTGAACGAAGATATGATTTTCTAAAAAATCCGCCTTACAAGGCGGATTTTCTTTTTTTATTTTAATTTCTCTTTCAAGTATTCCGATAATTTTTCTATGGCAATTCTTTCCTGCTTCATCGTGTCGCGATCGCGAACCGTTACCGCTTGATCGTTCAACGTTTCAAAATCAACAGTGATGCAATAAGGCGTGCCGATTTCATCTTGCCGGCGATACCGTTTCCCGACGTTGCCATTATCATCCCACATAATTTGTGGCGTTTCTTTTTTAAGAGCCAGATACACTTCGCGCGCCTTTTCCACTAATTCCGGCTTATTTTTCATAAGAGGAAAGACAGCCGCTTTTACAGGTGCAAGATGCGCCGGAAATTTCATGACCGTTCTTACTTCACCGTTCACGTTTTCTTCAGTATACGCCTTTGTCATAGTCGCCAACAACAGCCTCCCTAATCCAAAAGTCGGTTCAATCACATGAGGAATAATCTTTTCATTCGTTGAAGGGTCAGGATATGCCAAATCGATACCACTCTCTCTAATGTGATTCTTTAGGTCAAAATCGGTACGATACGCCAATCCTCCCACTTCATCAAATTTATGAGGGTAGCGAAAATAAAAATCAGTGGTGCGTTTAGAGTAATGAGCTCTGTCTTCCTCTGCGATTTCTACTTCTTTGATGTCCTCGGCATCAAAACCAAGCAAAGCAAACCACTCATTCATTTTCCCTCTCCAGTATTCAAACAATTCTTTCCACTGTTCTTCTTTAAGGAAATACTCAAATTCCATAATTTCAAGTTCCCTCACCCGAAATATAAAATCTCGCGGAGCTATTTCATTACGGAAATTTTTACCGATCTGAGCAATCCCAAATGGAAGTTTTGGATGATATGAATCAACGATATTTTTGAAATTCACAAACATTCCTTGTGCGGTTTCAGGACGAAGATATACCGGCATATCGCCCCCCTCAATGGAACCGACCGATGTTTTGAACATCATATTAAATTGTTGCGGTGCGGTAAAATCATTTCCGTCAGGACTTTTTATTTTCTTTTCTGAAATGACTTCCCCCATTTTTTCAAGCGACATGCCTTTGGGGTCTATCCCAGCATCTTCCAAAAGATGATCGGCGCGGTATCGTTTGTTTGTTTTTTTATCCACGACAAGAGGATCGCTAAAACCGCCGACATGTCCGCTTGTTTCCCAAACTTTCGGATTCATTAAAATAGCGGAATCCAGCCCGTACATATCATCACGAGAATCAACAAAAAAACGCCACCAAAGATTTTCAATGTTCTTTTTCAGAGCTACGCCGAGCGGTCCATAATCCCATGTTCCGGCAAGCCCGCCATATATTTCGGAACCTTGATAAATAAACCCGCGCCGTTTCGCCAGCGACACGATCTTTTCCATAGTTACTTTTTCGTTTTCCATATGTATATTTTTACCATATTTCAGACAAAAGAAAAAGCCGCCCCGTCAGGGCAGCTTTTATTTTCTTACATCGGCGGTACTTCCGGTCTTACGATATAGGCATTATCGTTTTTCTTAATTTCATTGCCGATATTAAAAGTTATTTTTTCCCAAACCCCCAAACTTGAAGCGAACACGTCTCCTTCCTGAAGGATCTCCCCAACGGAAAGGCGTCTGCCGTAAACGATCGGCGGTTTGGGATTTGGGTGTGTGTGATATCCGGACATTTCTACCTCCTTTTGGTATTGTCTCCGATAAAAACAATAACACAAAACATCTTACTCTACAAGCCTTTACGGTTTCTCTAAAGAATGTATTTCGTCGCGCAAGATCGCTGCGGTTTCAAAATCCAATTCCTTCACCGCCTGCGCCATTTGTTTTCTTTTTACTTTCAAAAGTTTTTCCATATCTTTTCCAAAGACCGCACGGTCGGTGGCGAGATTAACATTTACCGCTTTTTCATGCGCGCTTTCTAAATGTTCGGTAATATCGCGAATGTGTTTGATTATGGTTTGAGGCGTGATGCCATGTTTTTCGTTATATGCCATTTGGATCTTGCGGCGACGGTTTGTCTCTCCTAGGGCACGCTCAATAGAGCCTGTCATCTTGTCGGCATACAAAATAACTTTTCCTTCTACGTTGCGCGCTGCGCGTCCAATGGTCTGAATAAGCGAAGTTTCACTCCGTAAAAATCCTTCTTTATCCGCGTCCAAAATACCGATGAAAGTTACTTCCGGCAGATCCAACCCTTCGCGCAAAAGATTGACTCCGACCAAGCAATCAAAAGTTCCACGGCGAAACTCCGTCAATATCTTAATGCGATCAATGGTTTTTACATCACTGTGGAGATACTCGGATTTTATTCCTCTTTCTTTCAAATATGCCGATAAATCTTCCGCCATTTTTTTCGTAAGGGTTGTCGCAATAACTCGCCCGCCCTTCTTCACAGCCTTTTCCGTTTCAGTGATAAAGTCTTGAATTTGTCCCGCATAGGTATCACTCGCTAAAATAGGGCGAATTTCCACTTCAGGGTCAATAAGTCCGGTCGGACGAATCACCTGCTCAACGGTCTGCTTGCTCTCTTCTGCTTCCATTTTTCCGGGAGTTGCGGATGTGTAAATAACCTGTCCGATCCTTTCACGAAATTCGGGGTACTTAAGCGGACGATTATCTTTTGCAGAGGAGAGACGAAAACCATACTCCACAAGCGTTTTCTTTCGCGAAGCATCTCCGGCATACATTCCCTGCAGTTGAGGAAGAGTAACATGCGATTCATCTATGACAGTCAGGAAATCAGGACTTCCGTCTTCTTTATGTGGAAAATAAGAAAGAAGTGTTTCAGGGGGTTCTCCTTCCTTTTTGCCGGACAGATGGCGCGAGTAGTTTTCAATCCCGCTGCAATATCCGATCTCTTGTATCATCGCCATGTCGTAATTCGTTCGGCGTTTGATGCGCTCGGCTTCAAGCAATTTTCCCTCTGATTCAAATATTTTCAATTGCTCCTCCATTTCTTTTTTAATATCCGCGATCGCTTTTTTTGTTTTGGTTTCTTCGGTAAGAAAATGTTTCGTCGGAAAAAGAAAGATATTTTTCGGCTCTTCCAGAACGACTCCGGAAACAGGATCAACTTTTAATATCTCTGTAATCTTTCCGCCTTCAAGTCCGATATTAAAAACGAGTCTTTCCGAAACCGGCATCACTTCCACTCTTCCCCCGATACTGCGAAATTGTCCGGGATTAAGATCGGCGGAAGTACGTTCATAATGAATAGCAATAAGCCTATTCAAAAGTTCCCGCCGTTCAAAACTCTCGCCGAGCGCCAATTTCAAATTTTCTTTTTCATATTCGGCAGGACTTCCCAAACCGTAAATGCAGGAAACCGAAGCAACAATGATCACATCTTTCCTCGTTAAAAGAGATTGGGTGGAAGCATGACGAAGGCGATCTATTTCTTCATTGATCTGCGCATCTTTTTCAATAAACGTATCGGTGATCGGCATGTAGGCTTCCGGCTGATAATAGTCATAATAAGAAACAAAATAATGGACGGCATTTTCCGGAAAAAACTCCTGATATTCTTGTGCAAGCTGAGCGGCAAGCGTTTTGTTGTGCGCAATAACCAACGTCGGTTTTTGAACAGCGTTGATAATATTAGCGACGGTAAAAGTCTTTCCTGAACCGGTTACTCCGAGAAGCGTCTGCGCCGGCATGCCTTTTTTCAACCCCAAAAGAAGCGATTCTATCGCTTTCGGCTGATCGCCCGCCGGCTCAAATTTTGACGAAAGAGTAAAATTGGACATATGTCATATTCTATACGGTAATGAAATAAATGACCAGTAGCGTAAAATGTTGCGGAAAAAAGAACATGGAGATATAATTAAAAAATGGATAATGTGCAATTTGAAGAACAACAACGCACCACCTAACGCCGACATATCTCGGTAAAATGCCATCTGTTCCAACAATGGACAAAGCAGGAAGTACTGATTGTTATTTATATATTTCAAACGGAACAGATTATGCGATACTTGACCATAACGGCACCGATATTAATTATTTGTCTCACAGCCTTCTCTTATTGATCCAACTCGCGATGGTGGAACAAATTCATGTCTTAGAGATGGCACGGGGATCTGGGTGTGGAAAATAGCCTCGTCTCCAACCAGTCTTTGCTGGTGAAAGTCAAAAATTTGACAAAAAAGAGCTGCGTGATACTCTCAAAAAAGAGATATTTCTTTGATTTTTTATGCGGAGGCATGTGTGTTTACTTTTATAAGTATTGTCTTTATTATCTTTTCTCTGTTCGCCCATGAGTTTTGGGGACACGCATCCTCAATGCGCGAATCGGGTGTTCATGTCAACAAAATAGCGCTCGGTCTTCCTTACGGACCACAGGTAACTTTTCCTTTGAAAGGAAAATGGCTGGGAACGGATTTTGTCATTCATTATCTCTGCCCCCTTGGTGCTTTTACCGAATATAGCGAACAGGAAATGAAGTCGCTTCCTTTTTGGCAACAATCTCGCATTCACGCAAGCGGGCCGATGGTCAGCCTGATGTTCGGATATTTTTTTATCGTTCTCGCCGGTTTTATTGCCATAGCGGAACGCCCCGAAATAAATATCTGGTATTTTCCGCACCTTCCTTTTCTCATGGTTTCTCTTATCTCTATAGCAATTCTTGGATTACTTCTTCGTTTCGGAGGAAAAAACTTTTTTACGTATATTATGCCGATAGTTCCGGTAGCTCTTCTTTTGTTTGTGATCGGCAGTTTTTTTCTTCCGGGAACAAGCGTCGCAAGCCCTGTCGCGCTCGTATCTTCCGCAGGAAGGATTGCGGAACTTTCCGGATCGTTCTTCTTTGCCGGCAATGCATCCATTATATATTTCGGACTTCCCATGCTGCTTCCCCTCCGGCTTTTCGGGATCGCCCTTGACGGAGAACAAATAATAAGACCGATCATTGAAAGATGCGTACCGCGAGTTCTTCCGATAATTGAATCCGCAGGAACAATGGCTTTCGGGCTTTTAATTCTCTATGTGTTGCAAAAAGACCTTGCCCCGATATTTCTTCCTTTTATCAGAAAATTGCTCTCTTAGAGTTCTCTCCCGCCCGGCCTTTTGGTCGGGTTTTTCTGATCCTAAAAACCCTTTACAACAAAAATAAGATATGGTATACCAAAGGCAGTTCCTTTTTATCAACCCGAAAAAAGAATCGGTCGGTAAAATATCAAGGAAAAACGTAATGGAATTAGCACATTGATAATGGACTTTTTTCGTAAATGCAGTAAACATAAAGGAGGTTTGTATGTCCACCAAACGCACCGCGTTTGATAAATACCTAGCTCAGCTAGATAACGCAGCCAAAGTCTTGAATCTAGACCCTCGTATTCTTGAACGCCTGAAAGTTCCGGCGTTGCTCGTGAGAGGAAAAGTCCGAGTGGAAATGGATGATGGCACATTCAAAACGTTTGACGTTTTTCGTTGCCAGCACAATCACGCCCGCGGTCCAACCCAAGGCGGTACCCGCTTTGACGAAAAAGTTTGCGAAAGCGAAGTAAAATTCTTGGCCAGTATGATGACCATGAAAAATACCATTGATGAAATTCGCAACGGCGGAGGCAAGGGAGGTATCTGCGTTGACAAAATTCCTCTTTCATTACTTGAAGGTGAGCTTATGTGTCGCGGATACATCAATGTTATCGCACCATATCTCGGCGAAAAAGTTGACGGTCCGGCACCAGACGTAAATACCGGAGCGCAAGAAATGGCTTGGTTTATGTCCGAATATGATCGACTTACCGGACAGCACAATTTTGCGCAGTTTACGGGAAAACCGCTGGAACTTGGCGGATCACTCGGTCGTGGCAATGCCACCGCACTCGGCGGTGTTTATGCTACCGAAGCCATGATGGAAAAACTTGGCCTCACGGGACGACACCTGACCATTGCAACTCAAGGTTTCGGCAATGCGGGCGACTTCTACGCCAAACTGATGACCGAACGCGGACATAAACTAATTTCTGTTTCAGACAGAAGTGGCGTAATCTATAAAGCGGACGGCTTTGATTATGCAGATCTTCATAAGTTCTGTTACAATGAAAAAGGCAAAAAAGTCCGTAAGGTAACAGAATATCCTTATAAAGACGATTTGACCTCAGAACAAGCGGAATTATTATCACTCAAAGCGGACATTTTTGCTCCAGCGGCGTTTGAAGATAAAATCGATGCAACGATGGCTCGCAAGATTGAGTCTAAATTCGTCGTCGAATTGGCGAACGGTCCTTGCACAGAAGAAGCGGACTCAATCCTCGCTGAACGCGAAATAGAGGTTATTCCTGACATTTATGCTTCCGGTGGCGGTGTATTTGTTTCATCGCTTGAAAAAAACCAAGGCTTTGAAAATTATCAATGGCCCGCACGCCGTGTTGGAGATCTCCTTAAAGAGCAAATGCTTCACAGGTCATTTGATAATCTGGAAGCTGTTCGAAAAGAGTTCAATCTCAATTCCATGCGTCAAGCCGCAATGGTGTACGCTGTTCGCGAAGTCGCGAAGGCCATGACATTGCTCGGCGGTTTTCACTTTTCATACGGAACAATCGTAGATAGGCCAATCGTTGTAATGTATCAAGACGGCAGAACGCTTGGTATAGATGGCAAACCTTATCCGTCAATGGACAAAGAGGCTGTTCTCTCAAAGGAAACGATCCTAAAATAATAAGTGCATAGGACACAAAAACAAACGCCCCGGAGCAATCCGGGGTGTATTTTTTTATATGGAAATACCATGATGTGAATCCTAGCATATGCTGAATTTTACATCCATTATTTTATCAATACAACAAATGGTTTTTTATATTTCCGTATGTAAATTCTAGCATATGCTAGAATTTACATACGGAAAGAAAATCGACCTTAAAGGTTTTTCTTTTGTTTAAGAAATTCCATTGCGCCCCAGAGGCCGCCGATGTCATGAAGTTCCGCTTTTTTTATGACAGGGATATGGGGGAAAATCTTCAAAATATCTTTCAGATATTTTTCCGCCGACGCAAGGGGAATACCGATTTCTTTCATCATGGAACCTCCAACCACGACCGTATCGGGCGACCACATCACGATAACATTATTCAAAAAACCGGCTAAAATACGGGCTTTTTCGTCCCAAAAAAGGGGATTCATAATTTCGTTCGCGTTTTTTCCAGTCTCTTTTTCCACCGATCTCCCCGAAAGAAAATCGGAAGCATATATTCCGTCAGTTCCAAGAGAAAGAACTTGCCAGCCGGGTTCAAATCCGTACGTATTTTCATCAATTTTTTTATGGACGATACGTACCCCGCCGACACCGGTAGAGACAGTAATGTACGCCATAATGTCAGCATCTTTTCCTGCGCCGTGAACCGCCTCCCCGAGCCCGACCAAGGCCGAATCATTTTCCAAAAAAACAGGAACATTTATTTTCCGATGAAGATCATCTTGAAAAAGTTTACCGTCCCATGTAGGAAAATTCAGCCCGCCGACAAGAGTATGCGTCTTTTTTTCCACCGGACATCCGATCCCGCCTGCTACCGATTCAATTTCGCTTCCGTTCGCAATTTCTTTCGCTGTCTTTACGATAAGACCAATAGCTTCTTCATAAGTTTTTGGCGTTTCAAATATTCTCGGTTCAAGAAATGATTCCAGTTCCGCAGAACCGGCAATACGCGTTTTTGTTTTTCCAAGATCAAAAAGTATGTGCATAAAAATGTTTTTACCTCTTTAAAAGTTCCCGCGCGGCTTTTTTATAACTTTCCACTTCCGGCTGGTCAAAAGCATCCACATCCCATAACTTTCCCAGAAGTATCGTTTCCATCATTTTCAGCATAAAATACTGCCCGAGAGTTTGTTCACTTATTCCAGGTAAAACCGTTTCAACAAAAGGAAAACCTTCCACTTTGTATGCTTCCATCGTTCCGCCAAGAATGGAAGAGAGTATCTTTTGAAAATCTTTGCCGATGATATCAGGGACGAGCGAAGAAAAAGGAGACGAGACCGGTATCGCAACATGATCGCCGTTTTCATTGAAAGCGGAGATGAAATTGGTAAACTTATCGCGCGGCCCGCCGAGATACAACTGCACCATGGAATGCAAATCTGTTGAACCGAGAGAAACGATCGGGGTCATCCCCGCGTTCACCACCACGCCTTTTTTATCATATTTTTTCCCGAGGCTTTCCGCAAAAAGCTGTCTTCCCCATTTCCCAACCGATTCCAATTCCGAATTGAAAAAGAAACTGTTGTAAATGCTCAATCCATTTTTATGAACCAAAAAGTCTATCGCAGAACAAAGAAGCGCTGGGTTTTCGTTTTGATTTTCAGAAAGAAGCGATTCTCGAATAGAGACAGCTCCGGAAATAAATTTGGAAACGTTAATTCCAGCGAGCTTCAGAGGGAAAATCCCGACCGGAGAAAAAACAGAATATCTTCCTCCGACTTTTTTCGGAATCGGAAGAATATGCATCTGCTTGTCAAAAGCAACTTTCCACAACGGCGACCCTTCATCCGTAGTTATGACCGTGCGAGATAACACTTCCGACTCTCCAAAGAGAGATGAGAGTTCCTCAAACAAAACCATAGCATTGGCAACCGTCTCTACTGTTGTTCCGGATTTGGTAATAATGTTCAGAACAATCTCTTTTGGATCGTGAACATTTTCACGAATGATATTTTTTACCGCTTCCATTTCTCTCGGATTGGTCGTATCTGAAAAAATAAGCTTTGGGTGAACGGAAGACAGCAAATTCCTTTTTGGGAAAATGGCGTCATACACGGCTGACGCTCCGAGATTTGATCCGCCGATGCCGACCACTACGATATATTTCAACGGATCACCATTAAATAAAGCCGCAACGTCTTCCGTTTTTTTGAAAAGCTCTTTGTCGTCAGAAAGCAGTAAAAAAGATTCGGGAACATCATACTCTCGTTTTGAAGTAACGCTTTTTAGAAATCCGAGATACTCGGAGAGACGCAGTGCAACCGAACGGATCTCCTCTTCCGAGACAAGGACCGACTCTTTGTATTTGATCTCTATGGTATTTTTATTCATGATGATTTTAGATTATATTATCCCCTTCCTCGCGAAATCATCGCTTCCGCAATACGGGACAGAGCGATGACATACGCGCCATTTCTTAAACTTGTTTTTTTCTCTTCCCCTTTTTTCCATACTTCCTCAAAAGAACGGCGCATAATAGTTTCCAATTTTTGGAGCGCTTCTTTTTCTTCCCAATAATATCCGTACGCATTTTGCACCTGTTCAAAATAAGACACGACCACTCCGCCCGCATTCGCAAGAATGTCGGGAATAACGGTAACTTTATTTTTCAAAAACACCGCGTCCGCGTCAGCGGTTACCGGTCCATTAGCAAGTTCTACCACGAGTTTTGTCTTTAGTATTTTGGCATTATTTTCCGTGATGGAGTTTTCAAGAGCGGCGGGAATAAAAATATCAACCTTTTCAGCAAATTGTTCCTCTGCCGAAATATCTTTCGCTTTCGGATATCCGACCAATGTTTTATTCGTGTCTTTATAGGCGGAAACCTCTGAAATATCAAGCCCTTTTTTATTTTCTATCGCTCCTTTTGAATCAGAAACGGAAATAATTTTATAGCCTGCTTTTTCCAAAATGGAAGCGATGTTTCGTCCCGCATTTCCAAAACCCTGAATAGCAACGGTCGCTCCTTTTTTTATACCGAGTTTTTTCACAGCGGAATCAATAACATAAAACCCTCCCTGGGCTGTGGAATAAGAGCGGGATTTTGAACCTCCAAGAGAAAGCGGTTTTCCCGTAATAACTCCCGCTTCGTGATGACGAACGATCGTTTCGTATTCATCAAGCATCCAGCTCATAATTCTTCCATCAGTATTTACGTCCGGTGCGGGAATATCAACACGGTCTCCGATAGCAAAAGAAAGGGCGCGAATATATCCGCGAGATAATCGTTCAAGTTCTCCTTCCGAAAGTTCTTTCGGATCTACGATAATGCCACCCTTTCCTCCGCCGAGAGGAATATCAACCACCGCGCATTTGAACGCCATCCAAGCGGAAAGAGCCTTCACCTCTCCTTCACTCACGTTTTTATGAAAGCGAATGCCTCCCTTGAACGGCCCGCGCGCGTCATTGTATTGAGATCGATATCCGGTAAACACTTTTACTTCCCCGTTGTCCATAACCACGGGGATACTCACTTCTAAAAAACGCTTCACTGAGGACAATTGGCGATAGATATTTTCAGAAATATCCGCAAACTTCCGAGTGGCTTCAATTTGCTTCCGAAACTTCTCAAATTCGTTGTGCATAATTTATAATAATAAAAGAATAAAAGGTCTTCCCATTATAACAAATATAAGAAAAGTATGAAAACCATAGGTCTCCATACTTTTTGATAAAGAAAAGAACGTCTGATCTTACGATCCCGATGATTCTCTGAACTTGTCGGCCTGCCTGTTTTGTTCAACCATAAGATTGGAAGCTTTAAAAATACCCAGTTCTTCTATCTTCTCAAGATATGCAATGATAGAAAGAACGTATTCGGATTGACTCCAAATAAGAGGAGCGGCTGATATTTGCGCCTTCGTGTAAGGATTGAGCTGTTCGGACAAAACGCCGGTCGGAAGAGCCACTTCTACGATCCAAGTGAACCATTGCTTCACGCGATCAAAATCTTTTTCATTTTGTGCCGTCGCAATATAATATTGGACGATCCAAAGCGTGGTAATAAACCAAGGATTTCCGGGAACATCGTGTCCTACCCGATAATAATTGTCTCCATCGTATCGGGCGATTCCTCCGGAATACCGCGCGCAAAAAAGTCGTTCTTCCGTGATGGCCATCGCTTTTTTCAGACGAGGATCTTCTGGGGGAAGAACTCCGAACCGAAAGATTCCATAGGCGCTCGAAACATCCAGCGTTTCATCATTGATATTTTCCCCATGAACGCGGTTAAAAAGCTTTCTGAACGTCCCCGTTTTCTCGTTATAGAGATGTGTCATTATGCCGACTTTTATTTCTTCCGCCGCATCCCGATATTTCTTTTCGTGTTCGTGCTTGCCAAGCAGTCCTGAAAAATTAGCGGCGGCAATAAGCGCACCGTACACCGACGCGCACGTAAAAGTGGAAACCCCGAGCTTTTCCTCCCAAAGATCATAACTTTGTTTCGGAAGACCCGTATCTTTATCGCGATACAAACTCATGAAGTTGCCCGCCTTTTGAATGAAAGAGTTATAAATACTTTCCACAAATTCAAGATCTTTGGTGAGCTTATAGTGTTCCCATAGAGCGTACAACACGAGTGCGGTTTCGTCTTCCTGTATCGGAAGCTGCGCCTCGCCGTCTTTCGTTACCCAAGGATGCCAAGAACTTCCAAGCGCGCCGTCAGCCCGATATTTGTGCATAAAAAATCCTTCATCGGTAAGCGCGTCATTGCAGAAAGAATAAAACTTCCTCGCGATGTAGGAGTCGCCGGAACGAGCCAACGCCATAACGGTAAATGCTCCGTCTCTGGGCCACATATAACCGTACGTATCGCGACCATACTGGAGCATGTCAGTATCGCCGGAAGCGATGACTGCTCCACCCGAATCAACATGCGAACGAATGATAAAAAGCGAACGTTTAAACAGATCCACCATTTCTTCGGAGAGTCCGTAGAAACTGAAGTTTTCTCTATTCACCCATGCCGTCCAAAAATCTTTCGTTGATTGAATAAGGTGTTCGGGAGATCGTTCAAGAACATAATTATTAAGATCAAAAACTTCGGGAATATTTTCACCGGCGGCGATCCAATAATGGATAGTTTTTTCTTCTTGGGGATTAAGCACAAGCCGAAAAGAAACAACGGAATCAGTGAGTCCGTGTTCAATTGGATTTTTGGTAAGAACTCCATCTTCCGCATCGCGATAACTTCCGTCTTTTCCTTCCATTCGGTAAATGCCGGTAGTGTAATCTTCAATGCCACCATTTTCGGTAATACCATTAATAAGAAAGACTCGCTTCCCTTCATAGTGAATGAGAGAATGACTGAACGGATCATAATAGCCGGTGTCCTGCCGTCCAGATTGATAGATATTCCATTCCTGACCGAAAAAAACTCTCACCTCTGTCTGTCTCGGATTATCATTCCTTACGGTAACTCGCCGAAGAAAAATATTCTTTTCATTGTAGACGACATCATTAAAAAGCAAAGAAATGCCGAGATTTTTGTTTTTGGCGAGAATAAAACTTACATGAGTATTCGGCATACAGCGAAGGTCTATAGCCCACCCACCATCAGAAAGCCAACTTATTCCGCCGTCAACAAAAACACCAACGCGGTGAATGGCATCTTTTCCGACATGATCTTCCAGTCCGACATGGGGATAATAGAGATTACTGACTAGGCCATACTTGTCTAAACAAACAAGCATATTTCCATTTCCAAGAGTAAGCGCTTTTGGCATAATACAAATTAAAAATTAGATGATGATATCTTTTATTATACACCGTGGAAAAGAAAAACCTTCAGGAGGAAGTGTGTATAAATCTTTTAACGAAATGATTAAACGGTCTCTGAACACACATCGTGGTAAACGGACAAACATTTATCAGCCGCAATCGGCCATGAACTTTTTTGTATTTCTTTATAACCGTTGTCTCGAAGATTTTCGTGAAGAGATGAATGGTCAAGAGTTGAAATGATTTTATCCGCCATGTCATCAATATCCCAAAAATCGGCTTTGAGTGCGTGACTCAATACTTCGGAAACGCCGGATTGTTTGGAAATAAGTACCGGCGTGCCATTTGCCAGCGCTTCAAGTGGAGTTATCCCGAACGGTTCCGAAACGGAAGGCATTATATACAGATCTGCAGCTTGGTAAATACTATTAAGGTCATCGCCTCGCAAAAAACCGGCAAAGAACACCTTATCGCTTATTCCTTCATCTGCGGCTTGACGTATCATTTGATGTTCCATATCTCCTGAGCCTGAAACAATGAATAAGGTATTTGGACGATGAAGAAGAACGCGCTTGGCAGTGCGAATAAAATAATCCGGTCCTTTTTGAAGAGTGATGCGACCGACAAACAAAACGATTTTATTGCCCGCTTTTTTCAATTCCCTGATACGGGGACGAATTTTTTTTATTTCTTCAAGATCAATGCCGTTATGAACAACGGTTATTTTTTCATGAGGAATGCCGTACTTGGAAACAAGAATGTTTTTAGTCCACTGAGAAACGGCAATTATGGCATTGGAGGCAGCAAGGCCCGCTTTCTCTATGGCATACACCGCTTCGTTTACTCCGTTTCCTCCGGTGCGATCAAATTCGGTGGCGTGAACATGAACTATGAGCGGTTTTCCCGTAGCTTTTTTTGCTTCAATTCCGGCGGGATAGGCGAGCCAGTCGTGAGCATGAATGACATCAAACTTTTCAGATTTGGCAATGTCTGCGGCTTTTGCTGCATATCTTTTCACTTCCGCCATAAGTGATGAACCGTAAATACTATTATTCAAAGCAAGAAACTCCTCGCTATATTTTTCTGAGGTAAGATACGGATACAAAAGCGTATCCACGGGAAACACTTCCATACTTCCGTAATTGGCAAAAACCATTTTAGCAAAAACTGAGTTCACCGGTACTTTTTTCGGCAAAACAAAAATGACATCAGTATTGCGAGAGAGCGCTCTGGTCAAACCAAAACAGGCGGTCCCTAAACCGCCGCTATTATGTGGTGGAAACTCCCAACCGAACATGAGTACACGCAATGACATTGTCTTGATTATATCAACAAATTTCTGATACGACCAATCCTTAAGT
>Ga0163199_1001305_pt1 | contig 15584 bp, 14 predicted proteins | sample PL_2010_150m_FD_113537 | JGI IMG/M metagenome (GOLD analysis project Ga0163199, IMG submission 113537) | Freshwater microbial communities from Powell Lake, British Columbia, Canada to study Microbial Dark Matter (Phase II) - PL_2010_150m | ecosystem: Environmental > Aquatic > Freshwater > Lake ... | reverse complement strand
ATTGGCGTCGAACGCCCTAACGCATTCCCAGGCGGCATCGGCGTCGGCGATATTGTTGTAGGAAAGTTCCTTGCCTTGCAACTGCTGGTAGTCGGCGATGCATCCCGAGACGGAATCATTTGCCAGGCCTTGTTCGCGATAGAAGGCGGCTTGTTGATGGGGGTTCTCCCCGTAACGCAGGGTGTCGACCTTGTCGAACGCCAGTTGCAGGCGCTCGGGGAAGATGCCGCGCAGATTCCCCGCGTCGAGGCTGGTGAGGTAGTTGGCGATGGCGGAATCGTAGCGTGCGGTATGGGTAAAGGCCTTCTGCGCCAGCGAAAATCGGGTCGCGTAGGACAGTTCGCCAGCGCTCCCGAGTTCGGCGATGATGCCGGCGTAGTCATCCGGGTCGGTGACGACCGCGACACCGCCCTGTTCGTTGCCGTGGTTCTTCGCTGCCGCACGGACCATCGTCGGACCGCCGATATCGATGTTCTCGATGGCGTCCTCGAGCGTGCAGTCGTGCCTGGCGATGGCTTGCTGGAACGGGTAGAGATTCACTACAACCAGATCGATGCGCGGGATGTCGTGCGCTGCCATGGTGGCCAGATGTTCCGGGCGGTCGCGCCGGCCGAGTATGCCGCCATGCACCTTGGGGTGCAGAGTCTTGACGCGGCCGTCGAGCATTTCGGGAAATCCGGTGTAGTCGGAGACTTCGGTGACGGTCAGGCCGGCATCGCGCAACAACTTGGCGGTCCCACCGGTGGATAGCAGATTGATGCCCAGAGCATGCAGGGCACGCGCGAAGTCGACGGTGCCGCGTTTGTCTGAGACGCTGATCAGGGCTTGTTCAATTTTCATTATTCTCTGCAACCGACGCGATGGAAGAAGATCAGGCGGTGGAGTTTTCGGCGAGCCATCCTCGGCGATCGCGGTCGCTCAAAGCAGTTCGTGCTCGGTCAATTTCCGCCGCAGTGTATTGCGGTTGATGCCGAGCATTTCGGCTGCGACGGTCTGGTTGCCTTCCGCATGATGCATGACGGTTTCGAGCATCGACTGTTCGACGTTCTTCAGCACCATTTCGTAGATCGCGCAGGGGGTTTCACCGTCGAGGTCGCGGAAATATCGATTGAGGGTGCGTCTGACGCAGTCGGCTATCTCATTGGTGCTCATGCGGCAAGCGATTCCTCGTAAGTTTGATTGTCATTGGCGGCGATATCCCGGTGGTCGTAACCGAGAAAGAACGCATCCGCCGCCGCCAGTTGTGCCTCGACGCTGTCAAGCTGGTTCATGGCATGTCTGAATTGTGCTGCACCCGTTAAACCCTTGGTGTACCAGGAGATGTGCTTGCGGGCGATCTTGACGCCAGTCTGTTCGCCGTAGAAGGCGTACAGTTCGGCCAGGTGACGACGCAGGATCTGATGGATTTCCAGGGCGCTGGGCGCGGGCAGCAATTTTCCGCAGGCGATGTAATGCTCGATTTCGCGGAAAATCCACGGCCGGCCCTGGGCCGCACGGCCAATCATGATGCCATCGGCCCTTGTGTAATCCAGAACGAACTTGGCTTTTTGCGGCGTCGTGATATCACCGTTGGCGATCACCGGAATACTCACCAACGATTTGATCAGGGCGATGGTGTCATATTCGGCGCAGCCTTGATACTGATCCGCGCGCGTGCGGCCGTGTATGGCGATGGCGCGAATGCCGCTGCCCTCGGCAATGCGAGCAATGCCAGGGGCGTTCCTGTTGTCGCGGTTCCAGCCGGTACGAAACTTGAGCGTGACCGGCGTGCCGGGAACGGCGCGGACTACCGCCTCGAGAATTCTCGCCACCAGCGGTTCGTCCTGCATCAGCGCCGAGCCGGCCAGGACATTGCAGACTTTCTTGGCAGGACAGCCCATGTTGATATCGATCAACTGCGCGCCGTGCTCGACATTGTGTTTCGCGGCCTCGGCCATCATGCGTGGATCCGCGCCGGCGATCTGGACCGATACCGGATCCACTTCGCCTTCATGGTTGGCGCGGCGCAAAGTCTTGGCGCTGCCGTAGAGCAAGGAGTTGGAAGTGACCATCTCCGACACCGCGAGTCCTGCGCCGAGTTGTTTGCACAACTGGCGGAACGGGCGATCCGTCACTCCGGCCATGGGCGCGACGAACAGATTGTTGCGAAGGGTGAAACCGGCAAATTGCATGTGCGGAGCGTCGGGCGTGCAGTTAACCTGTCGTGGCAACAGGATCAAGCACACGATTCTACCGCAAAGCGCGTTCCGGCAAGTGACCGCGTGGGCGATGATTCATGGCCATGCTCGAGCGCCATACATCATGCGTTTGGCGACAAAGGCACGCAGCGGTGGCAGCAGGTCGAGCGTGAGCAGGCCGAGACCCCGAAGATTTCGCAACAGCGGATCGTCGTTGCTGAAGACACGGATCAGCGCATCCGTGAATCCGATGACGCTGCGTCTGTCGACTCTGCGTGCGACCGCATATTTGGCGAGGATTCCATTTGCCCCGGGGTCGGCCGCGCCGGCGACGGCGCGCGCCAATTCCCAGACATCCCTCAGTGCCAGGTTGAAGCCTTGGCCCGCCACCGGGTGCAAGGTCTGGGCTGCATTGCCGAGCCACACGCGGCGATCGCCGACGGGAGTTTTTCGATAGCGCAGGGTGAGGGGAAATACGCTGCGCGGCGTGACCTTGTTGAACTCCAAGCCGTTTCCAATATGCGTCCGCAAGCGGACCAGAAAGTCTGAGTCGTTCAGACCGGCGAGCATTGCTGCGTCTTGCGTCTGACAGGTGTAGACCACCGCCAGTTCCTCGCCGAAAGGCAGTAGTGCCAGGGGTCCCTGCGGCGTAAATCGTTCGTAAGCGAGGTTGCTTCGCGTCGCCTGATTTTGATCCGCCTTCACCCGGCAGATCACCGCCGATTGACCGTAGTCATGCACCACGGCGGCATTATCGGTTTCGACTTGCCCCTCGGCATATACGACCAGGAGCGCGGACGTGAGGCCCATGTCGGTGGAAAGGTTGATTGCGTCATTCAAAGAGTCTGCGGAGTGGACTCGGCGATTTTCATGAAAACGGATCTGCGCCTTTGTCAGCGCCGCATCCAAGGCGTCGCTGACGCTGGCTGCCGCCGTGACATAACCTAGTGCGGGGACGCCTTCTTCCTGGGCCACCAGCCTGGTACGGCCGAATCCACCCTGCTGCGAAACGTGGATGACGTCGATCTTCGTCGCGACGATGGACGGCCAGACGCCGAGCCATTCGAGTATCTGGCGTGAGCCATGGGACAGCGCGAAAACGCGCTGGTCACCCCGTGCCGCGCCGCGCGGCCGGGCATCCAGAATTTGCGCGCCGACGCCGTGGTGGTACAAGGCCAGCGCCAGCGCCATACCCGCCGGACCTCCACCGACGATGGCAACGGGCGGTTGGGTGTCGCCTTCTTCAGTCGCCGGCGCGGCGCGCATCGCCACGATAGCTCTGCCCCGATGTTCCATCAGGCGGGAAGGACGCGCGAGAAAGGGAGAGAATCCATAAAGATGCCAGCTGGAGGAGATTGCCCTAAACCTGATTCCTCAGCGCTTGATCCAGCGCAGTCAGCTGGAGCGGAGTCCCGATATTGTCCCACAGACCGCCTAGCATGGCTCCCTTGACCCGTTTCGCGGAGATCGCCCGATTGAATAGTGGCAACAGCGGATATTTGGTGCCGGGTGTGACGCCCGCAAAAAAATCGGGGTGGAAGATGCCAATATTCGCGTAGGTCAGTTTCGGCTGTCCGGTCAGGTGCAGAAATCCTTCGCTGAGGGCAAAATCGCCTCGCGGGTGCCATTCCGGATTGGCGACCAGCCAAAGAAAAGCCAGCGTCCCGTCTTGGAGAAACGCCTGGCTTTCTGCCAATCTGCGGTAGTTACATTCGACATAGATGTCGGCGCTGACGATCAGGAACGGCGCTGGTCCCAGCAAGTGCAGCGCATTGACGACTCCGCCAGCTGATTCCAGGGCTTCGGCTTCCCGCGAGTAGGTGATGACAGCGCCATAACGCCGGCCGTCGCCCAGGAAATCCTCGATCTGTGCGCCCAGGTGGGCATGGTTGATCACCAGCTCGGCGATTCCGGCCGCCACCAGGCGCTCGATTTGCCAGACGATCAAGGGTTTTCCTCCCACTTCCAGCAAAGGCTTGGGGCAGGTGTCGGTCAGGGGTCGCATGCGTTCACCGCGACCGGCCGCAAGGATCATGGCCTTCATCGCGGCGTGTTCCGACCAGATCGATGTGTCGTCAAAATGTGTAACCTGTTTGCACCGTGCGATTTTCCAGTTCGTCGAAGAGTTTCCGAAGCGGACCGAGTCCGCGGTAGCGTTCACAGGTGAGGCGCAAGTACTTTGCCACCAAAGGCATCTCCTTGAGATAGCCGTCTTTGCCGTCACGATGGAACAGACGGGCGAAGATTCCGAGGATCTTCAGATGGCGCTGCACGCCCATCCATTCGTAATCGCGATGAAATTCGCCGAAGTCACTCCGAACCGGCAAGCCCGACTTGCGCGCTTTCTCCCAATAGCGGATCAGCCAATCCAGTGTCTGTTCCTCCTCCCACGCGATATAGGCGTCCTTGAACAGGGAGACCAGATCGTAACTGATCGGACCATGCACGGCATCCTGGAAGTCGATGACGCCAGGATTGACGCCTGCGGAAGGGTTGATTGCCATCAGGTTGCGGGAGTGATAGTCACGATGCACGAAGACCCTCGGTTCGCCGAGATTCACCGCCAGAATTTGCTCAAATGCCTTGCTCAAGACTTCGCCCTGATCAGCGGAGAGCGTCATCCCGAGATGTCTCGCCAGGTACCAATCGGGAAACAGCCGCATTTCCCGAAGCAGCAGCGCGCGGTCATATTTCGGCAACGCGTCATGTCCGCGGCATAACTGGATGCGAATCAAGGCGTCGCTGGCATCGGCATAGAGCGCCCCGATTTTCGCAATCCCGCCTTGTATTGAATGATGCAGCAGTGCCGCAAGATAGGGTGTATTGCCAAGATCGGAAATCAACAGAAAGCCCTGCTGAAGGTCCTGTGCCAGCACCTCCGGCACATGTACGCCGCCGTCCTGCAAGCATCGCTGGACTTGCAGCCACGGACCGCAATCCTCTTGGCTGGGCGGTGCATCCATGACGATACAGGTCATCGAATTTCCCACGCTCTGCTCGAAACTGACACGAAAGTAACGACGAAAGCTCGCATCCGCTGATGCGGGAGCAAGGGTGAATTTCGCTCCGGGATGAATATGGCGAAGCCATGACTCGATTTTTGACTGCCGTTCCATGGGAGATCAAGGCGGGGTCAGCGACCCAATGCTAGAATCGATAAATTCTAACATCGGCGTTGCCATGCATTCGGGCAGAGTGTTTTTCTCGTGCTCCCGGATTGCCAGGACAGCGTAATCGACGACGACAGCATGCTTCGATTTTTGTGCGAACCCGCGGTATTTGTGGCGATGCTCGGTGCCTGGGGTTGCCTGTTCGCCGCAGACCAATCCGATGGCGCCGCCAGTTCCACGCATCTTCTCGCGCAGAGCCCGAAGCCAGCCAGCGTCGCTTTCGAGGAGCGCTGGGACGTCTTGTCATTGGCTCCGAAGCTGAAGTCGTCAGCGCTGATGATCCCGTTGTCGCGTAACAGCACGGAGCCGCGACCGACCTTTGTTTCAGCCTGGCATATCCGCGGGCAGAACGATGTCGAGACTGTCGCCCAAGGCGACGTCGAATTGCGAAGGATCGGCAGCACGCTGTCCTGCGATGCCATGACATACTCGCAGAACGACGACCAGATCGAGGCGACTGGCAACGTGCGCCTGACTCAGAACGCCGACCTGATAACTGGCCCCCGACTGAAACTGAACCTGGAAGAGAGCGTCGGATTCTTTGAGGAGCCGGTGTATTCGATACGGCGCTCTGCATCCGCGAGGACCGGCGGTGTGGCTGGCGAGATGACCACTGGCAGCGGACGGGCGAGGCGCATCGATTTCGAAGGCGAAAATCACTATCGCCTCACGGAAGCAACCTATAGCACCTGTGCCTATGGAAATACCGAGTGGTATGCACGAGCCGGCAGCATGAGCCTCGATTACGACCGGGACGTGGGCGAGGCAAGAGATGCCACCCTGGTCTTCAAGGATGTGCCGATTCTGTACGCACCCTGGTTCGCTTTTTCTCTCAACAACCAGCGCAAGAGCGGATTGCTGTCGCCCACCCTTGGCACGACCAGCAAAGGCGGAATCGAGGTGACCACGCCTTATTTCTGGAACATAGCACCGGACATGGATATGACCATTTCCCCGCGGCTGATGGCCAAGCGCGGGGTTCAGTGGAACGGAGAATTCCGTTACCTAGATCATGCTTACAATGGGATCTCGCGGATCGAGTATCTTCCCAATGACCTGCTGGCGCATCGCAGCCGCGGAAGCCTTTCGCTGGTCCATGCGCAGAACTTCGGCAACGGCTATTCCGGCAATCTGAATCTAAACAATGTGTCTGACGACACTTATTTCAGCGACCTGTCGTCGCGAATAACCAATATTGCACAGAATAATCTGGTGCGTCAGGGTGGCCTGTCCTACACCAGCAGCTGGTGGAATGCCAGCGTAATTGCGCAGCGCTTTCAGACCTTGCAGGATCCGGAGTTGCCGCCAGTCGGATTTCCCTATCACCGGCTGCCCCAGCTGAGCGTGAATGCGTTTCGAGGGGATTTGCCGCTTGGCGGAGCGTTCAACTTCAACGGCGAATTTGTGAACTTCAGTCATCCGACTCTCCCGCTGGCGCGCCGTTTGACCATTTATCCGCAATTCTGGCTGCCTCTGCAAACGGCGGCTTTCTACATCACCCCAAAATTTGGCCTGCATCTGACTCGCTACAGCCTGGAGCGCCAGGCCGTCGGCACCCCGGACCAACTGACCAGAAACGTGCCAACTTATAGCGTTGATAGCGGGGTCTTCTTTGAACGCGACACCCTGTGGTTTGGCCAGAATCTCACACAGACGCTGGAACCGCGGTTCTATTACGTTTACGTGCCGAATCGCGATCAAAGCCGGATCCCGGTGTTCGACACGGGTCTCGCCGATTTCAACTTTGCGCAGATATTCTCCGACAATCGCTATGTCGGCAATGATCGTATCGCCGATGCCAATCAGGCGACCGTCGCCCTGACATCGCGTTTGATCGATCCGGTCACTGGTTCGGAATTGCTCAGGGGAGTCATCGGGCAGCGATACTATTTCAAGGCGCAGGAGGTATCGCTTCCGGGGGAAATTCCGCGCGCGTCAAAAACAGCTGACCTTCTGGCGGCAGTTTCCGGTAAAGTGTGGCCCAACTTTTATCTGGATAGCGGCTGGCAGTTCAGCCCTAACGACAATCGAACCAATCGCCTTACGCTGGCTGGACGCTACCAACCCGAACTGGGTAAAGTGATTTCCATTGGTTACAGGTATAACCGCGATTTGCTTAACCCGACCAGTTCCGTCAACCAGATCAGCCAGATTGACGTGACCGGGCAGTGGCCGCTGTCGGGTGGATGGTCGGGGGTAGGCCGTTACAATTACTCCCTCAATGAAAACAGGATCATCGAGACCATCGGCGGGTTGGAGTACAACGCAGGGTGTTGGGCCACGCGCTTCGTTGTTCAGCGCATCGCCACCTCGGCAGGGAAATCCAACAGTGCTTTTTTTGTGCAACTGGAACTCAATGGTTTTTCCAATATCGGATCCAATCCGTTGGAAATGCTTAAACGCAACATTCCAGGCTATGGCCGGATCAACCAGCCGGTTGCTGACCCGGTATTCGCTGCGGATTGATTGATCGGATTCCCTAACTGATTGCTGAAATGCCTATGAAACCTTTGAGCATGTTCCTGCTATCCGTCGCCTTCATGGTGACGGGCGCCGCGGCGCAGAATACAAGTCCGCGCTCCGTGGTTAAACCCGTAGAGGTTGACCGTATCGTCGCCGTAGTCAACGACGAGGCGATTACCTATCATGAGTTGCGCTCGCGCTTGTTGGGTGTGGAGAGGCAGTTGAAGGCACAGGGCACTCAGTTGCCCCCGCGCGATGTATTGGAAAAACAGCTGTTGGATCGCCTGATTATCGATCGCGTCCAGATCCAGATGGCCAGGGATTCCGGTACCCGTGTCGACGATACTCAACTCGATGCCGCTTTGCGTCGCATTGCTGAAGGCAATCGCCTGACTCTTGGGGACTTCCGCGCCGCGGTGGAAAGGGACGGAGTCCATTGGGCGAAGTTCCGCGAGGAGATCCGCGATGAAATGACCATTTCCCGGTTGCGCGAACGCGAGGTTGATAACCGCATCGGCGTCTCCGACAGTGAGATCGACAACTACCTGGCCAATCCGGAAAGCAATGCCGCCGCCAACGAGGAATTGCACCTCGCGCATATCCTCTTGCGTCTTCCCGAGCAAGCCAGCCCCGCCCAGTTGCTGCAAATCCGCGGGCGTGCCGAGCAGGCACTGGCGCAGCTCAAGATGGGCGAGGATTTCGCCAAGGTGGCGGCGAGCTATTCGGATGCCCCCGATGCGCTCAGCGGAGGGTCGATCGGGCTGCGTTCCTTGAATCGGTTACCCAGTCTCTATGCCGAGGCGGCGCAGGATATGAAGCCGGGCGCGGTCAGTGGCATATTGCGCAGTCCAGCCGGGTTCCACATCGTCAAGTTGATCGAAAGGCGTGGCGGCGCAAAATCGCCCCAGTCCCTACGCCAGACGCTGGCGCGACATATTCTGGTCAAAGTCAACGAACTGGTGCCGGAGGCCGAAGCTTTGCGCAAGGCACAGGCGCTCAAGGAACGCCTGGACAACGGTGCAGATTTCGCCGAGTTGGCGCGGCTGAATTCCAATGATACTTCCGCGTCCAAGGGAGGCGAGCTCGGCTGGCTTTACCAGGGCGATACGGTACCCGAATTCGAACACGCGCTGGATGGACTGAAGATCAATGAAATCAGTCAGCCGGTAAAGACGCAGTTCGGTTATCACCTGATTCAGGCGCTGGAGCGGCGTGTCGAAGATGTCTCCCAGGAACGCAAGCGCCTGGTTGCGCGACAGGTGTTGCGCGAGCGCAAGGCGGACGAAGAATACCAGGAATGGTTGCGGCAGATACGCGACCGCGCTTATGTTGAGTATCGATTTGAAGAGCGTTGATGGCTGATCGTGGTTCGCCGCTCATCGCTGTTACCAGCGGAGAGCCGGCCGGGATCGGCCCCGAAATATGTCTAATGCTCGCCAGGAGAGATTTGTCCGCACGCATCGTCGTGATCGGAGATCGCGGTCTATTGGCCCGGCGTGCTCACGTTCTCGGGTTCGACCCTGGCAGCCTGGAGATCCGCCATATTCCGCTAAACGTTCCTTCAATGCCCGGGCACCTTGATCCTGGTAATGCCAAGTACGTGCTCAGTCTCCTCGATTGTGCCATCGAAGGCTGTATATCAGGAGAGTTTGCCGCGATGGTTACGGGGCCAATCCACAAGAGCGTCATTAACGATGCCGGAATCCAATTTACCGGCCATACCGAATACCTCGCGGAAAAGACCGGGACGCCCCGCGTCGTGATGATGTTGACCGGTGCGGTCGCCGGTCTGCGGGTCGCGCTGGCGACCACGCATTTGCCGTTGAAGGATGTGGCGGCGGCGATCACTCGCGAAGGGTTGGAGGCTACGATCCGGATTCTGCATGCCGATCTGCGGAATAGATTCGGGATTGCCAGCCCCCGCATCCTGGTTGCCGGTCTTAATCCCCATGCCGGCGAGGACGGCTACTTGGGACGCGAGGAAATTGAAGTCATCCTGCCGGTGCTCGAAAAATTGCGCAGGCCGGAGCACGGAAACATGAATCTGGTGGGACCCCTCCCGGCAGACACGTTGTTCACCAAGGCCACGCTGGCGGGGTCCGACGCACAACTGGCGATGTATCATGACCAGGGCTTGGCGGTTCTGAAGTACGCCGCATTTGAAGATGGCGTCAATGTCACTCTGGGTCTGCCGATCGTGCGCACCTCGGTTGACCACGGAACGGCGTTGGACTTGGCTGGAAGCGGGCGCGCTGACCCGCGCAGCCTTTTCGCGGCGATCGACGCAGCCATACAACTGTCCGGACAACCGAAACAAGCTCCGGCGGGGCGGACTGCTGGACCAGGTAGCGGATGAAACACGTCCCGCGCAAGCGGTTTGGGCAAAACTTCCTGGTTTCCCCCGGCGTCGTCGCCAAGATCATCGCCGCGATAACGCCGCAACATGACGACCTGATGGTCGAAATCGGCCCGGGTCTGGGCGCATTGACGGAACCCCTGCTGGAGCGTCTGGACCATCTGCAGGTGGTCGAGATTGACCGCGATCTGATCGCGGGTTTGCGAAAACGTTTCCCGCCCGAGCGACTGAAAATCCACGAGTGCGATGCGTTGAAATTCGATTTCGCGACGCTCGCCGACGATGGGAAAGGGCAGCCCAATCTGCGAGTAGTCGGCAACCTCCCCTACAATATCTCGACGCCGCTGTTGTTCCACCTGACCGAGCATGCAGATCGGATACGCGACATGCACTTCATGTTGCAGAAAGAAGTGGTTGACCGCATGGTGTCCCCTCCGGGCGGTCCTGAATACGGGCGTCTGTCGGTGATGCTGCAATACCGCTACGAGATGGAGCGGCTGTTTCTGGTGCCGCCTGGATCTTTCGATCCGGCGCCGAAAGTGGCCTCTGCCATCGTGCGCATGATGCCGAGGCCGGGTTTGGCGCTAACGGCACACGACCCGGCGGGATTTGCCAAGGTGGTCGCCGCCGCTTTCGGCCAGCGCCGCAAAATGCTGCGCAACACCCTGCGCGACCTGCTGGCCCAATCCGAACTCGCAGCGCTTGGCATCAAGCCGACGGCACGTGCGGAGGAACTCGGAGTTGACGAGTTCGTGCGGATTGCCAACTCGATGACCACTCGAAGCGCCCAGGCCTGAAGATGCCTAGTTGAGCGCGTTGCTCTGACTATACTGAAGCTGGTTCTCTTTCCATGCCCATTGCCGCTCCCACGCGGCCCGGACCAGATTCGGATATTCGGCTTGGCCGAGACTGCCGTTGTACCGTCCGAGCGCTCGATAGAGGTCACCCTTTTCGATGTCCAGATAGTGACGCAGGATGGTGCAGCCATAGCGCAGGTTGATGCGCAGATGGAATAGGTTGTTGTCCTTGTGTCCAATCAGCTTGACCCAGAACGGCATCACCTGCATATAACCGCGCGCACCGGCAGACGAAATAGCGTACTTCTTGAATCCGCTCTCCACCTGAATCAGACTGAGCACGAGCTGCGGGTCGAGGCCGGCGCGCTTGGACTCGTAGTACACGGTCTTGAGAAATTCCAGGCGCGCGGCGTTGTTCGGCATGCGTCGCTCGAGCCGATGCGACATTTCACCGATCCAGTTGCGTTTTTCTTCGAGGCTGGGAAATATTGGCTCGGGCGCTGCGCGGTCGGAGACGGCGGCTTGCAGCGCTGCCTGGACGCTGGCCGCGAGTGGTTCGTATTGCTGAGTTCCGGCCAGGGCCAAGCCGCAACCAAGGGCCAATGTCAGGAGAATCGCTAGGCGCATAGGCGCTCGCGGATGAAGGTCGACAGCTGTTCCACTGCGACGAGCATCGCCTCAGGATCGCGGCGGCCCTTATATTCGATCTTGCCCTCCTTTAATCCGCGCTCACCGACCACGAATCGATGGGGTACGCCGACCAGTTCCCAATCGGCGAACATCACGCCAGGCCGTTCGTCGCGGTCGTCGAGCATTACGTCGAGGCCCTTGGCGGCGAGATCGGCATACAGCGAGTCTGCGGCGACACGCACTGGTTCCGATTTGGCGTACCCCACGGGCACGACGACCACCTCGAATGGCGCTATGGCGGACGGAAAAATAATGCCGCGCGGGTCGTATCCCTGTTCAATGGCCGCCCCGACGATGCGCGTGACGCCTATCCCGTAGCAGCCCATTTCCATGATTTTCGGTTGGCCTTGTTCATTGAGAAAGCTGCACTTCAGCGCTTCTGCGTACTTGGTGCGTAACTGGAAGATATGACCGACCTCGATGCCGCGACAAATTTCCAAACTTCCCTTGCCGTCGGGAGAAGGGTCACCGGTGACGACGTTTCGAAAATCGGCGACATTGCTCTTGGCGAGATCGGGCAAATCCCTGCCGAAGTTGACGCCGGTGAGATGGAAGCCAGCGTCATTGGCACCGCAGGTGAAATCACTCATGGCGGCAACCGTTCGGTCGGCGAACACGGCGAAGCCGCTCCCACTCGCAGGACCTATGTAGCCTGGCTGGCAGCCGAGTGCGGCGATGATCTCTTGATCCTGAGCAAAACGGAATTCGCCGATGGTCTTCTGCGTCTTGATCTCGTTCAAGTCATGATCGCCACGCAGCAGAATCAGGGCGAATCGACCAGGCTCGGCGTCCGCGAGGCCGGTACGGATAACCGCGATGGCCTTGACCATGCGCTCAACCTTTATCTGAAGGAATTCCGCCACTTCCGCGCATTTGGTCTTGCCAGGCGTGGCGACCTTTTTCAGTAGCTGCTTGCCCTCCGCCCGCGGCGAGCCGGGGGCTAGTGCCTCGGCCAGTTCGACATTCGCGGCATAGTCGGACCCGTCGGCGGGGCAGAAAGCGATGGCATCCTCGCCGGATTCCGCCAATACGTGGAATTCATGCGAACCGGTCCCGCCGATAGAGCCGGTGTCGGCCGCCACGGCACGGAACTTGAGGCCGAGGCGGTCGAAAATCCGCGTATAGGTGTCATACATGTTGCGGTATTCGCGCTGGAGATCCTCGAAGCTGGTGTGAAAGGAATAGCCATCCTTCATCAGGAATTCCCGTCCGCGCATGATGCCGAAGCGTGGCCTGATCTCGTCGCGAAACTTGGTCTGAATCTGGTAGAAATGTTGCGGAAGTTGGCGATAACTCTTGATTTCACGGCGGACAATGTCGGTAATGACTTCCTCATGCGTCGGCCCCATCACGAAGTCGCGTTGATGGCGATCCTTGAAACGCAGCAGCTCGGGCCCGTATTTTTCCCAGCGCCCCGATTCCTGCCAAAGTTCTGCCGGTTGTACCGCCGGCATGAATAGTTCGAGTGCGCCGGCGCGATTCATTTCCTCGCGCACAATGGCTTCAACCTTGCGCAATACCCGCAAACCGAGAGGCATCCAGGTGTAAATTCCTCCTGCCAGGCGGCGGATCAGACCGGCTCGAAGCATCAGCTGGTGGCTGATGATTTCCGCATCGTTGGGCGCTTCCTTTAGGGTGGCGATGAAATACTGGCTGGCTCGCATGGAGGAAACCGGGACGGCCGAGAACATAAAGCGGGAATTCTACCGCGTGCACCCCGGTTAATGCCGGGGCCCGGGATTAACTTGCTCATCCACCTTCTATTCTTCGTCAAACTGTGAAAAAATGGCGGCAACGCTATACAAGAATTGAAGGTAACAACATGCTTGACCGTGAAGGCTATCGCCCGAACGTCGGCATTGTTCTGGTAAACGGCCGCAATGAGGTTTTCTGGGGTAAGCGTATCCGCGAGCATTCCTGGCAGTTTCCGCAGGGAGGCATAGACAAGGGCGAAACGCCAGAGCAGGCAATGTATCGCGAGTTGCATGAAGAAGTCGGGCTGATGCCGGAACATGTCGAGATACTTGGCCGTACGCGTGAATGGCTGCGATATGACGTGCCCAGACACTGGGTGCGCCGCGAGTGGCGAAACACCTATAAGGGCCAGAAGCAGATCTGGTTCCTGCTCCGTTTGACCGGTCGGGACTCGGACGTTAGTCTGCGTGCCAGCGAGCACCCGGAATTCGATGCCTGGCGCTGGAGCGAGTACTGGGTCCCGCTGGAGGCTGTGATCGGCTTCAAGCGTGGTGTCTATCAACAAGCGCTCACCGAACTTGCGCGTCATTTGTTTCTCAATCCCAACAAGGACAAACCTGGATGGGGCTCTTCGGCTTCAGTCGAAAGCTGAATCATGTTGGACCGAGTAATTGCGGAATTCGATAAAGCGCTGCGTACGGTCTTTGCGCCGGCCCCCACGGTCAGGGAGATGCCGGGCGCCGAATTGCCTGACGCCCTGATGGATGAATCTCAGCGCCGGCACACTGCTGCGTTGATGCGAGTCAATCATTGCGGGGAAATCTGCGCCCAGGCTCTCTATCAGGGGCAGGCATTGACGTCAGCCGACATTGCGATCAAGGAGGTGCTTGGCAAGGCCGCCCAGGAGGAGACTGAACACCTGGCATGGACCGAGCGGCGGATCAACGAATTGGGCGGCCGCAAGAGCCTGCTCAACCCGCTCTGGTACGGGGGCGCCCTGGCGTTCGGGGTATTGGCGGGAAAGTTTGGCGACGCCTGGAACCTGGGATTCCTCGCCGAAACCGAGAGGCAGGTCGAGGCGCACATCGAAAACCATATCGCACGACTGGCCGTTGAGGATGAGCGTAGCTGGAAGATCCTAGAACAAATGCGACTGGATGAGATCGATCATGCAAATACAGCGGTACGCCTCGGTGCCCGCGAGTTGCCGTCGCCGGTAAAGCAGATCATGTGGTTGGCTTCGAAAGCCATGACCAAGACCGCCTACTACGTGTAACGTGCCGGGAATGCAACGAGCGGTGATTCAGCCTTCCTTGATCTCCCAGTCGTGGGTAATCTCGGCTGTCTTGCCGAGCATGATAGACGCCGAGCAATATTTTTCTGCCGAAAGTTTTATTGCACGTTCAACCGCTTCCGGTTTCAGATTCTTTCCGGTCAAGACGAAGTGCATGTGAATGCGCGTGAAAACCTTTGGATCATTCGCCGCTCGCTCCGCACTCAAATTGACGTCGCAGCCCGAGATATCCTGTCGTCCCCGTTTCAGTATCATAACGACATCAAAGGCGCTGCAACCGCCGGTACCGGCCAGCACAAGTTCCATAGGCCGCGGCGCCAGGTTTTGTCCTCCCGCCTCCGGTGCCCCGTCCATCGCCACTTGGTGACCGCTGCCGGTCTCCGCCAGAAAACTCATGCCGTCTGACCAGCGCACTGTGCATTCCATTTGGTCCCTTCCAGTATTGAATCGTAATTATTGTAGCGTTGGTGGTCGAATTGAGTCAGCCTGCAATCTGCACCTGGATCCGCCACGCAATCCGGGAAGCCCCGCCGGTTCTTCAATGGCTGCTCGTTGGGTTAGAAAGATTCGCTTTTCAACTGAACTTTCGGTGTGAATCCAACAACATAGAGGCGGAACTCGATCGGCCCATGATTGACGCCACGCCGGCGAAAATAAATTCTTGCATTGCACAAAATATTTCCGGATAATCATATCCAGTCAAATGTCATCTGATCCGATGCACCCCGCAGTTGAATCGATCCGGGTCCCATTTGAACAGTTGTCTCCTCCACGCTCCTCATTTGGGGCGGATTGAGCGCGATTCTTACAGAGTCGCGCTTTTTTTGGTGCGCCCGGCAGGGCGCACTCACTTGGAGGTGAAAGTCCTCTACTCGCCCGACAAGGGGAAGAGTTAGCCGAACGGCAAGGGTGTCGTGGGTGACTGCGAATCTGGAGGAAGCT
>Ga0163199_1001304_pt1 | contig 15592 bp, 4 predicted proteins | sample PL_2010_150m_FD_113537 | JGI IMG/M metagenome (GOLD analysis project Ga0163199, IMG submission 113537) | Freshwater microbial communities from Powell Lake, British Columbia, Canada to study Microbial Dark Matter (Phase II) - PL_2010_150m | ecosystem: Environmental > Aquatic > Freshwater > Lake ... | reverse complement strand
TCCAGTCTTGAAATATTATTGGGAACTGTCCGTGGTGAAAGAGTCATGTTGCCGCAGTATGGTTGCAACCTCGACGAGTTGATATTCGAAAACCTCGATACGCGCATGAAAACGCTAATGACCGATAAAATTGAATCAGCCATCCTGTACCATGAACCACGGATTGAAATCGAAAAAGTAAGTCTGGACGACACCAGGGAACTGGAAGGGATCGTACTGATAGAAATCGTCTATCGCGTGAAAACCACCAACTCACGATTCAACTTTGTCTACCCATTCTACAAACTCGAAGGAACAGATATTAATCTTACCACTAAGGTTAGTCTAATTACTGATAATAAGCTGATTTATGTCAAACCAGGAAAACTGTAAGCTAAATTCAGATCCGCTGAAACTGATCCGCGATGGTTCCAGCCAGGAACAGCGTTCATTGCCGGCCCTGGATCCGTCATACGTGTCCGTTAATGAACACGGTACAGCACATGGAATGATGTATGCCCAAGCTATGTCGGAGTTTGTTAAATATTTCGACAGCAACAATGCGGAGAATGGTTCGTTTGCTCCTTTTTTCAGTAATGATCCTTCTCTTAGGTTGGCCATAACGGCAGTACAGCATATCGAAGACTATAAATCCCAGATCAAATCGTATTTCGACTTTTTGAATAATCTCGATAACGAGTTAAAAAATAATGAGTTAATTAATAATCTGAGCTATATTTTCAGCTGCCTGGGTTCTCTTGCAAAGCAACTTGATGTCTTAAAAGAGGGGTTGCCTGCAGAAATAGCACTTAAGTCAACATTAAAAAACCTTATACAAACCCGGCTTGCGCCAGCTTTGCACAGGCTTATTGCTTATCAGACAGCCGGAGTTACTTTATCCGAAGCAGGAGTGTCTTTAGCTGTGGTAGCAGACCTTAGCCCATCTGAAAGTATCAATATGCTGGGTGTTTTGCCTGATCGGTTTAGTAAGGTGCTCGCCGCAGGTTTTTCAGCAGATTGGATCACGAATAAGGCAGCTGATTGGACTGCTTACATTGCCTCAATTGTATCTGAATCATCAGTATATGGGGAACTTGATGTTTTACTGAATCCTGGATGGGTTTTTAAGATTGCCAACCATATTGCAACACATAATCTGTTTACTTCAATTGCCGATCAATTCCTGAAAGTATTTGCACGGGTGATCATCGAAGCCCGGCAAGCACTGGAATTTACTTTTACTGATTGGGACCGCCACGATCCGCATTATGCACTTTTCCTGAGTTTTTTGCGCCTGATGGAATACGCCAGGGATGAAGCGAATACCCTTACAGGTAGGCATCTTGATTTTTACTACCGCGAAATCTTAAACCTGAAAGAAAAACCTGCCTTGCCTGCCAGGGCCCATTTGATAGTGGAATTGGCCAAACAGGCCGCTTCACACCAAATCAAAAATGGAGAACTTTTCAAAGCCGGGAAAGATGACAAGGGAATCGAAGCATTCTTTGCCAATAAGCGCGACCTGATAGCAAATCAGGCAAAAGTCACATCCCTGCAATCCATTTATCGCCAGGACGATGAAGAAGTTGGATCTGACGCCAATGCAAAAAAACAAACCGGCCGGCTTTATGCTTCCCTTGTGGCAAATTCAAGTGACGGTTTGGGTGCAAAACTAACCTCAGCTGATCTTTCGTGGCATCCGTTTTACAACAAAATATACTCCAACGGAAAACTTGCATCCATTCAAATGCCGGCAGCTGAAATCGGATTTGCCATCGCTTCTCATTATTTGTTGCTGGCTGAAGGGAAACGCGATATTACCATTGATTTTGACATTTCAGGTTTTAAGGGAACAATAGGCAATGAACGGGCATCCGATTTCATTTGCCTGCTTACAGGTGAAAAAGGGTGGGTTAAAAAATCACCTGTTAGTTTTAAAGCCACAACAAGTTCTATTTTGCACCTGACGATCTCGCTTGCCGGCGATGATGCTGCCATCGTCCCCTACAATGCGAAAAAGCATGGTTACACTTTTGATGTCGTAACACCGGTTTTGCTTATCATGCTAAGAAATGAGGTTACTTCACTTTATGCTTACAATGATTTTGAAAATACTGTAATCAAGCAAATTCAATTATCGGTTGCAGTCGACCAGGTAAAGAATCTGTTGTTGTCTAACGATTTTGGTCCGGTGGATGCGTCGAAACCATTCTTTCCGTTTGGTGCCATTCCGGAAGCGGGAAGTTCAATGATTGTTGGGAGTAATGAAATGTTTTCCAAAAAAACGATTACAACTTGCAATTTAACCTTACGGTGGAAAAACATTCCCGACATCAGGTCAGTCATGTATACAGTCGGGGAGCAGTATAAAACCGCTGCGGCCTCCAGATCAGTACCCGGGATCTATGTAACCTTTCTGAAAGAAGGAAACTGGGGAGATCTCAGTTACCAGACACTTTTTGATGGGGACAATGAAGTAAAAATCAATATTTTACCTCCTGATGGAGCATTTAACAAGGACGATGTGCCCGACTTCCAGCTTGACAATCAATTTACGATTAAATCCAAAACCGGTTTTCTGAAGCTGGCTTTACCTTTTGGGTTGGGACATAAGGTATACAGCGGGGCTCTAACTGATTATATTCTGGCAGTAGCCAAAAAAGTTAAGAAGGCAGTTAAACCAACTGAGCCATATACTCCTGTCATTGAATCAATTGTTGCTGATTATACTGCAATGCAGGTTATTAGGTTTGATTCAACTGATCAATCAGCATTTGAAAAACGCCAGGCTAAATTATTTAATTTGGCTCCTTTCGGTTATGCCGAACAACATCCTTACCTGAAAATTAAGGCGCCTGACAAATCCATCTACCTGTTACCACAGCTCAGGCATTTGAATACCATGGATAATTCTTTGCCGGAAGGACAATCCGTGACGCACGAGGCAGAATTTTTCGTTGGAATCGGGGGTTTGATACCTCCGCAAAACATCGCATTATATGTCCAGGTAGCTGATGGAACCGCCAATCCGCTTGCTAAGAAGCCTGCACATCATATCAACTGGAGCTACCTGAGAAACAATGAATGGATTGAATTTGCCCAAAATGAAGTGGATGACCAAACTGCAGGATTGCTTAAATCGGGGATCATTACTTTTTCTGTTCCCCGTGATGCTTCTGATGGCAATACCCTTTTCCCGGGCGGTCAGCATTGGATCCGTATGGCAGTTACAGTTAACAGCGATGCTGTCTGCAGACTGATCATAGTTGCCGCACAAGGATTGCTGGCAGAGTTTACGGACAAAGGGAATGACCCGGCTTTCGCCGCAAAGGTATTATCAGCCGGAGCAATCAGTAAACTGAATATTCCAGTAGCTGAGGTGAAAAAACTGATACAGCCTTTTGAGTCATTTGGTGGTCGCGGCGCTGAAAGCCCTGATTCGTTTTACACGCGTATAAGTGAGCGGCTCCGGCATAAAGACAGGGCTGTGAATTTATGGGATTTTGAACGACTAATCTTAGAAGCTTTTCCTGAAATCTACCGGGTTAAATGCCTGAATCACACTCATTATGAGCCAAGTGACAGCGGATCTGGTATTTACAGGGAACTTGCACCAGGCCATGTTACAGTTGTCACTGTTCCAAACAAGAAATTCCATAATCTTATTGACCCGTTGCGACCATACACCAGCCTTGGAATGTTGGAAGACATTGCTGCCTTTATAGGGAACCGCGTTTCGTGCTTTGTAAAATTGCATGTGAAAAATCCAAAATTCGAAGAGGTACGGGTAAGCATGTTGGTAAGATTATATGATGGTTTCGACGAGACATTTTATACGACCCTGCTCCGGCAAAGCATTATGCAGTTCCTTTCTCCCTGGGCATTTTCTGATGGCGGAGATCCGACATTCGGAGGAAAGGTTTATAAATCGGTCTTGATTGATTTTGTGGAAGAACAACCCTATGTGGATTATGTGACAGATGTAAAGTTGTTTCATGATATTGACCATCAGGAAGGAACTGAAGATTTAAATGAAATTGAAGGTTCACTTGCAGTATCCATATTGGTATCTGTTCCGGCCGATAAACATCAGATCAATGTAATTAACCCGTCAGAGGAAACAATTGCCACTGACAAATGCAGCTGCCAATCATGAGTCAAATACCCGTTTCCATATTAAAAAAACCTGATCTGCGACCTGCACAGGATTACTACCGGCTCAGGAAGGAAGGCATCGGCTTTATTGAGCAGATGGGTAGCCGGCAATGGACTGATTACAATACCCATGACCCGGGAATAACAATGCTCGAAGCACTTTGTTACGCCATTACTGACCTGGCTTATCGAACCGGTAAGGACATCAAAGATCTTCTCACGAAGGCGGTACCACCCAAGGGTGCTGATCCGTTTCCTGACCAGGCGTTTTTCACCGCGAAGGAAATCTTAACCATTAATCCATGGAACCCAAACGATTTCCGGCGTATTCTCATTGATCTCGAGGGAGTGCGTAATGCCTGGGTCTTTTGTAAAGAGTGTGCCTGCGATGCGGAATATTTTGCCTGGTGTGATGAAGATCAACTGAACTTGTCGTATACAAAGCCTGACAAGGCTGGAATTGAGTCCCTCAAAGTCTCACCTCGCGGACTGTATGATGTGCTGCTTGAATTGGAATCGGATCCGGAGCTGGGTGACCTGAACGATTACAAAATCAAATATACTTATCCTGTTTTTGATGAAGACGGTAAATCCCACCCCGTAACCATGGAATTGCGGTTCCCTGACTGGAAGCTTGCAGACAGCGTTGGGTGGAATTTTTTTAACGAAAATGACGACGCATTTAATTCAAAAAACGGGGAATCTTTCAGCGTGGCGGAACTTCATCTTGGAGCAACTAAAATCTATGATGTAATTGGTGACGAATCCCTGGATGATGATGGCAAGAATAATTATCTGAAAAGACAGTGGAACAATATATTCTATGCACAATTTGTCATTGAACTTTCGCCTTCCGGCGAAAAAATTTACATCAACAATGTTGCCATCCGTTTGATAGGCGATACAACGGCTAAAAACGGAAGTACGGTTAATGCCATCAACAAAATACTTAAAGACAACGGAACTGCCGGAATAATTAGTCTATACCGCAAGAAAATAAAGAAAATTTCAGAGCAGGTATATTCCTCAAAGATTCTTCTACAAAGTCACAGAAATCTCGACGAAGACTTTTGCAGGGTGAAAGTTGTTGGTATTGAGGATGTCGCCGTTTGTGCTGATGTGGAAGTGGCCGCTGATGCTGATATTGAGTTGGTTCAGGCCATGATTTGGTTCGAAATTGAGCGGTATTTCAATCCTCCTGTGCCCTTTTATTCCCTTCAGGAAATGATGAAAGAAAAGATTCTGGTCGAGGATATCTTTAATGGTCCTGAATTAAAGAACGGCTTCATTAAGTCTGTTGATCTGGAAAATGCAAAGCTCAAAAATGTGCTCCGTACTTCTGATATAGTCAACCTGCTGATGGAAATTGAGGGTATTGTTGCAGTGAACAATCTGGTACTTTCAAAATACGATGCTGAGGGACAAATAGTTAAAGGGGCTTCTGATCCTGTATGGATTGACGAAAAATTAATATTTGATTCTAATAAATCGGGCGCACTATGGCAGTTGTACATGGAGGAATTGCATCAGCCACGTCTTTATCAGAATTTTTCACGATTCCTTTTTTACAAGAAAGGGCTCCCTTTCCATCCCAGAATGGATGAGGCACTTGATACACTTACCCAATTGCGCGGTGAAGCCGACCGGCCTAAATTTGTTGGTGGTCAGAATGATTTAGAGGTACCGGGTGGAAAATTTGCCAATACAGAAGATTATTTTCCAGTGCAATACAGCCTACCGGTAATTTATGGTGTTAATTCAATCGGATTGCCCTCAGGGGCATCGGTCCAACGGAAAGCCGAAGCAAGGCAGTTGAAAGCCTACCTTTTGATCTTCGAACAATTGCTCGGCAATGCTTTCGCCCAAATAGCCAACGTTTCGGAACTGTTCTCTGTCAATCAGGAAGTGGATAGGACCTATTTTGTTAAGGAGTTCAGCAAAGAATTAATTGTTGGGTACGACGAAATTACAAAGGGCCTTGACCAATCCAAATTGGAGGGAATGGCTGAGACGTATTCGGAATTTCAGGAACGCCGCAATCGGTTCCTCAATCACCTGTTAGCCCGCTTTGGAGAGCAATTCAGTGAATATGCCCTGATGCTCACTAACCTGGAAGGGAAAAAGGTTGCTTCAGAAAATTTAATAGTCGATAAAATCTCTTTCCTGAAAAAATATCCGGTAATTAGTCACGATCGGGCCAGAGCGTTTGACATTACACAGAAATTGTATGATCCTGCAAACATTCCGGAACACAGAAACATTTCCGGGCTCAAAAAACGGATCAGCCTTTTGCTCGGTTATCCTGATCTCTCTTTCACATGGATGATGGTTGATAAGAAGAGTGATCTTTTTACCATCAACTATTCACTTGAAGACTATAACAAAAAGATTTGGCTTAGCGGTTCGCTTAAAGTAAAATCCGCAGATGAAAATTCAGCTAAAGAAACGGCATATGCGGAGATTATCAGGCAGATGATTCAAGCTGATGCTTTTGAAATTGTGGAGACCGACCAAAAGTTTAAGCTTAATCTGAAAAATGCGGTAAATGAACCTTTGGGTTCACATCCTAAAGATATGACAACAAAGGAGATAGCCCGGGATTTGATGAATCAACTACTGCAATGGAGTGCAAACGAAAAATCCTTTGTTGTTGAACATCTGTTGCTGAGGCCGAAATTTCCGGGTGATGCCCTTTATCCGGCTTGCAGTGATGGATCATGTCTAACCTGCGGTGACGAAGATCCGTACTCGTTCAGGATTACTTATCTGATGCCGGGATGGACAGCTCCTTACAACGTCAACCTGGATATGCGCAGGTTTGCCGACCGAACCATCAGGTATGAACTTCCTTCGCATCTGCTTGGTAAAATATGCTGGGTGGGAAATGATGGGTTTATCGAAAACCCTTGTGATCCGGTAATCCCGCAATTGGCAGATATACTGATGAAAAAAGGGCTCACCGAAGAAGGGACCGGACCTTCGGAAGAGGAGGCTTGTGCCTGCGCACTTTCGGCTTACACGCTATTTTCGAATTGCTTCAGCGTCTGGTACCAGGATAAGACGCTGACTTTCATGCATGCAGATTCTTTAGACAAGCTTCTTCAAAAAGTTTTTTCAGTATTAAAACCCGGCGATTTTACCTGTTCAGTTATTTTTGAAACAGCCCTTTGGAATGAATTTACCAATCTATTGATTCTGTATTTTAAGGAAGTAGTTCTTAACGGTTGGCAGTTCGAACGGTTTGAAGATGCCTGGTGCCAATGGTTGAAGGAGAATGCTGCTTTCGATTGGACAGAAGAACGATTGCAGGAACACGTTGAGGCCATGCTCAAAGCAAACGTGATTTCAGCCAATCAATTAACCAAAGTCGATAGCTGCGGCTGTGCCATCCAAATAGTCAACGATTTCGGAACAAAATTCAACAAATGGATGAGCAGGAATATGGCTGCCGGCCACGAGTTTAAAGACTTTTCCGTTTTTAATCCTCCACCTGTTTCACTTTGTCCAAAATTTGCATTTAATCAGGGAACAGCTGAATTAATCGGTGACTTCCTTTTGCAAAAATACAGAACTTACAGGAAGGTGTCCTATCATCTTTGGAAAGTAGTTCATCTGCTCAGTAATTTGAAGAATACCTATCCGGGAGCCACGCTGCACGATTGTGACGATGGCAGCGATCAAAACCCTGTGCGTTTAGGGAGTAGCGCATTGGGAAATTACGCTGTCGGAAGAAATTTAACACTTTAATAATCTCCCCTCAACGGATAAAAGGATGTTTAAACTTATTCAAAATCAGCATTTATCATGAAGACAATCCAGGATACCTATCCGCTTTTCGAAGCCAATCAGGTGCTAACCAGTCACCATCTGAATCAGATTTTTGATTACCTGAATGAACAGGAACGACTTACACGTGCCAACCTGATAGGTATAGGTATCGAATGCGGGTTGGAGATCCGGCTTGAAACCATTGGAGACAACAAAATAATTCATTTGTCCAAAGGATGTGGCGTGGGTTCCGCAGGTTATATTTTAATTGAATCTGACGATCTTGCATTGGTTTCATACCAGAAATATACCCTTCCTGTTGAGATTGATTATCCTCAGTTTAAATATGAATCTGCGGGAAAATCAGTTCAGTTTCCTTTGTGGGAGTTGTTTCCTGCAGGTGAGCCAAATACCATATTGTTAGGTAAAGAAAAGAATTTTCTGGGCAACAAAGCGGTGATCTTATTTTTGGAATTGAAAAGTGCAGGTCTTCGCAATTGCAGTCCGAATAATTGCGATGACAAGGGAAATGAGGTGACGGCAACAGTCCGGCCCTTGCTGATCGGAATAGATGATTTATCTGCCATCATTGCAAAAGCGAACCAATTAGGGACCGAATACACGGCAACTGACCTGGAGTCGGTGTTGCTGTCGCGGTTGAACCTGCCGGATCTTCGGCTGCCTCGTTACAATGTCCCCAATACTTCACCGGTTACCTCGAACGACGTACTTGCTGCTTTTCATGCAGTTTTTCAAAAAAACAAATTAGCAACCAGCTCAGCCGAGGCACTTGCATCAGCTTACAGGGCATTTCAGCCGCTGGTTATTGAAATATATCCGGGCGACCCGTTTACCGGCTTTACCAATAAATTCGGTTTTCTGGATGGCGTACCTGAATCCACGAGCCAGGTGCGTTTCCTTCCCTATTATTTCGACTTTTTTGATGATTTAATACAGGCCTATGAAGAGTTCCGGTGGAAAGGTGCAAGCCTGATGTGTGCCTGTTGTCCGCCTGAAGAACTTTTCCCGCGTCATCTGATGCTGGGTTTGCTGGATACCAGCCTGGTAAAAAGTCCTGGCATCTACCGCCATGATTTTCTTTCATCACCGGCAATCAAAGGTTGCGAAGAACGGAAAGCCGAAGTTGTACAGTTATTCCGTCGTCTTGTTGAAATGGTCAAAAGTTTTACCAATAATCCTACTCCACCTGAATTTGCTAATCTGGAAGTAGCACGGAAATTTATTCCGGTGCGGATTACGCCGAGCAAACTGACAGATGTTCCAATCTCTCAAAAGGCGATTCCCTATTATTATCTTCAAAACGGGGTTCCTCCCTTATTCCAGTTATGGAATGTTGAAAAAACACGCCGCAACAGGGCCAATCAGAATCTAAGTTTCCGATCGGACGAATACAAACCAAAGGCACCAGATTTTGTCACCTCTGCGATAAATTGGGATCTTGAACCCTTCAATTTCCTTCGGATTGAAGGTCATTTGGGCAAAAAAGTGGAAAATGTGATGAATACCCTGATCGCATTCAAAGTCAACAACAGACTTCCGATCGAGATCATCGCGCTGCGAACAGGAGATTTGGATCCCCGTCAAACTGTTGATTTGAGCAAGGAAGTATGCCGGTTCGAAGACCTTGAAGCCATATTTGATGCATTCAGGGATGAGTTCATCAGTTCCCTGGGGAAAACCCTTGCCTCTTTCTATGCAAAAAAGGTCAGTAAGGAGGTAATTTTAGCTGAAGGGTTTAAGCCATCCTTAATCCATTCGTTCAATCCGGATGTAAAAGTGGAATCATCCACATTCGGGGCTATGTTCGAGATGCTGATAGCTAAGCAAAGTAAGACAAAAACCGCCAAAATAGCGAGTTTGGCAGGTACAGCTGAGGCCGTTAAAAATGTTAACATCAAAAATATTGCCTGGATCAACATACGGGATGCTTTCGTAAGTGAAAGTGTAATCATCCAGGCAACAGTCTCTTATGCAGAGGTGTTGCTGGAAATTTGTAATTATTTTAAAGACAGAGCTTTAAGTGCTTTCGATCTGACTGAGTTCCACGATTTATCTGTCAGGCTGGAAAATCTAAATGAGCAGTTCAAAAACCAGGACACTTCCAAAAATAATGAGTGGAATGACCTGTTTAACTTGCTGGAAGCGGTTCGTTATGCAAACCAGATGGAAGCATTTAAATCAATTGGCGAGGAGTACAGAAAACGATTGCTTGAGATAAAGAAGAAGCTTTTTCTCGGCAATTTTCTTCAGAAACATCCCGGAATACAACACAAAGCCGGTGTTACCATCGGAGGCACTTTTATTCTCGTGTACCACGATGACCCGACACCGATCAGGATTCGACCCGTTTTGGCAGCAGGTATAGATTCCCTTAAATCCAATTTTACCAAAATCGGATTTGCCTCTGAAAGCTCAGAAACCATTTCAAAAGCATTCGAGCGGCTACAAGTTAAAAGTGATACGTTACAGGTTGATCCTGATATACAACTGATTATTAGTGAGATGTCGAAGCAGTTTGCAGGGTCGGAGTTTAACCTGATCAAAGGAATTCATAGCAAAACTGCTGAAAAGATCATTGCCGAAACTGTGAACGAATATGCCGACGGCACAGTTATTGCCGATTTCTACCTGCCCTATATTTGTTGTTCAGACTGTTCACCTATCCAATATGTGATTCCCAAAGATCCACTTAATTTCTCGGTTAATATAGGATGTACCAATGAGAAAGAGGGGGCAAAGATTCATGTAACCCCATGGGGCGGTACTGCTCCTTACAAGATTAAAACAGACAACGAAGATTTTAAGGATCTGAAAGATGAATTTCTATTGCCTGGGGGAAAATATACTTTTATACTGAGAGATTCTGAAGGTACTCTTTCTGATGTACAACAAATTGAAATCCCTGAACCACTGGTTCTTGGGGAGCCTAACTTTGATTGTACCGGTGAAAACACCTATGTCGCCGTCATGTCAATTAGTGGCGGTACCCCGCCATATTCATCCAATATCGGAAAGATACTTGACAACAAGCAATTCATTGGAGAAGGTCTTCCCGGAGAAAAAGATGTTGAGATTATCATTTCGGACAGCCGGAATTGCAACTTATCGAAAATTATCAATCATTCCTGCATCCCGGATCTTGCATTTACCACCACCATTGGGTGTACATCTGACAAAAATGTTGCCCAGGTTCAAATATCCCCTACCGGTGGAGTTGCGCCTTATTCGTTTTTTGAGGTGGATAAACCAATTACAAATCCTGTGAATTTGTTGCAAGGAAATCATACCATCACCGTGGTCGATGCGGCAAAAACAAAAATTTCACAGGATATTGCGATACCCGGTGCACTGAAATTGGAGATTGGGGAGTACATCTGCAGCAATGATTCAAAAACGTATCAGGTGCGGATCATCGTAAGCGGAGGGACACAACCCTATCATTCCGCAGATGGCGAAAGGATTTCCAATACAGAAAATGAATTCCTGACCAATTCCTTCCCTAGCGGAGTAGCCGGTAAATTTACGGTTACCGATGGCAATAAATGCCCGAGTGGCATCGAATTCACACATGTTTGCGAACAGCCTTGCAAATTACCTTGTGACGGACAATCCCGGAAGTGTGCCTACCGGTTATGGATACAACCGGCAGCAGACGGGTCTCTGTTTGATACTTACCAGCAGTTGAAGGATTTGAGATTACGTTTTAACGGCAAAGATATTACACTTCCAGGGTCAGCTGAATTGCTTCAGATTCCTGTTGACGCCCTCAACAATGAATTTACAAATGCAATGACCAACACTATCGGGCGATTAAACGAAATCATTCAGAAAGTGCTTGTAGACGAGTTTGGTGCGGAAGGTGAGAACCGGCTTGTCCTTACTTATGAGCCTTCAGATACTGATCCTTTTGGAATCATGTGGATAGAACATCTCGTTTGCGAAACTTTCAATCTTGAATTCGGATATACCTATACAAAATCCGGACAAAGCTATGATCTTGGCTGGAGGTATACCACCGAAGATGATGTTTCTGCCAAGCCTGTCGACGGAGCGTTTACAATCAATTTCGCCACTGACCAGCAAACTTTTATTCCTGCATTCGATTGCCGCGAGCGGAACCTTTGTAAAAGTACCGAATATGTAAAATTATGTACCAATCAAAATCTTAAAGCCACGTTTAGCATCAAACAATCAGACCCCAATGTGTTCAATGTTGTGAGTACATTGAATACAAACATTGTCTCCTGGGTCTGGGATTTAATGAGTACACCGGCGAAAGAAGCGTTCTATACCGGACAAAAATCTGATATGAACGTTCCTAAACCAACAGGAAAGGTTCGTTTGACGGTAATCGGGGTAAATGGTTGTTTTGCAATTGCTGAAAAACTGATTTTGCAATGAAATACCCATGAGATAATTTTCACACCAACCGAAAATGATCATGTGGGTATTCCATGCGACCATTAAAAAACAAATTATATCCGCATGAAACATTATATCCGGCAGCAATATTTGGATGTTGAATTAAAGGGTACAGAGTCAGATGGTTTTGCTCTTCAACGTCGGCTTTCTGGTTTTTGCAATGACCAGATGTTGCCTTCCATGGAAAAAGCGCTTGATTCATGTTCAACGCCCGGAGAATTGATAGTAATTGATCGTTTGGATATTGATGCCGGAACAATAGACCTTGATCGGATTGATCAGGATTTGACAAATTCCGTTGTTAAATCATTGATTCAAGGTATTGAGATAGAGATTGCGACCAACATGTCTCGGAAGAATAACGAAAGCATGGCCAATTTTGAGGATGCAAAAGATATTCCGCCAAACGTTTCTTCTCAAGATCCCGATGCAAAGCTATGGGAGGTATTTATTTATTTCCTTGAAAAAGGCCATCTGCCCTGGTCGTACCGGTTACCTGCAGGGAAGAGTTTAGAAGCGGTGATTGCTGAGCTATTAAAGAATGAGGGGACGTCAGACAGCCGGATTCCGGTTGCCAGAATCGCCGAAATGTTAAAAAAACCATCTTCAGCGAAACGACTCAACTTACAGTTTTCAGAGAGGTTCAAGAGGCTACTCCATCAGAAAAACTTGGATGATGGTTTGATAAATCAGAATCCATCGGATCTTCAAGCTTATCAGGAAAACACATGGGAAGCATTCATTCATTTCCTGTTGAACGATAACCTTCCGGTATCCTATCGTGTTCCAACTGGAAAAAATTTGGAAGGTGTGCTTGCTGAGCTTATTACCAAGGATGAATTGAGAACCAATAATCAGTTCCAAATCCTTGAAATCGGTGAGGTATTGAAATCAGATTCGGCAGTCAGGCGACTGGTATCTCAGTTTTCGGAGGGTTTTATCAAATTGCTTATTCAGCAGGCATCCGCTGTTTTGTTTGCTGAATTGGAAAAACTTCTAAAGGAACTTGAAAACTGTTCGTTTACTCCAGCGGATAACAGATTGGTCAGGAAATTAATTCTTGAAAAAATGCTTTTACAGCTTTCTTCAGGAAGTAATACTTCAAAATCCATGGTTGCAAAACAAGTGCTTGATGCCTTAAAACACAAACCACATTTATTGTCCGCGGTCAATGAAAGTTTTAGACAAACCTGGCCGGAAATAAATATTTCGGACACCAGAGGTGAAATATCCCGGAAGGGAAAGCCGAAAAGTGAATCTATCCCTTTGAATTTGAATGAGATTGAACCAAACCAGACCATTGACATTCGAAAAGCCGGACAAATATTTACTAACGAAATAGGTGAAGGAATCTACATTGAGAATTCGGGGATCGTTTTGTTGCATCCATTCTTACAACGGTTTTTTGAATCATTGGGCATATCAAGGAAAGAAGAATTGTTGCTACCTGAAAGAGCGGTTAGTTTGCTCCATTATTTGACTACAGGACAAACCAAAATTCCGGAGTACGAATTGGTTTTGCCCAAGATATTGTGTGAGTTTCCGCTTTCATCTCCTGTGCCGGCAGACTATATAATAACCGAAAATGAGAGTGCTGAAGCTTCAACTTTGCTTGAAGCAGTTATCAATCACTGGGAAGCGCTGCGGGATACCAGTCCGGATGCGTTGCGGGGAACTTTTCTGCTCCGGCCAGGTAAGCTCAGCATAAAGGACGACGGGGACTGGCTTTTGCAGGTCGAATCGCGTGCCTTTGATGTTTTATTGGAATATTTGCCCTGGGGTATTTCAGTAATCAGGCTTCCCTGGATGAAGAAAATGCTTTGGGTTGAATGGGTATTTTGAATTTCAATCAATTTTGAATAAATGAAGACAAGTGCCGAAAAATCATCACACACTTCTGCGACTGTTGAGCATCAGACGTCGTCACGCCCTTTCTTTGCAAAGGCCGGAGGGGGTGATTTTTTTGCTCCTGTCAGTTATTCGGCTTCTCCATCCGTTCAAACCAAGCTGACAGTCAACAAACCAGGTGATCGATTCGAGCAGGAAGCCGATAAGATGGCTGACAAAGTAATGCGAATGCCGGCTCCTGCGCCTCCGGCCAAGGAAGAGAAGATTCAGAGAGCTACTCTTCCGGAGGAGAAAGTGCAGAAAAAAGAGGAAGATAAAATCCAAAAGGCAACCTTGCCGGAAGAGAAGGTACAAAAAAAGGAAGACGAAAAGATTCAGAAAGCAACTCCTCCTGAGGAGAAAGTACAAAAAAAGGAAGACGAAAAGATTCAGAAAGCAACTCTTCCGGAAGAGAAGGTGCAGAAAAAAGAAGAAGAAAAATTGCAGCGGGATGGCGGAAATGGCTCTCCTGCAGTTGCAGGCGATACGCAATCATCCATCAAAAGCAAAACCTCTGGTGGTCAGCCGTTATCCTCCGAAGCACGAAGCTATATGGAGCCCCGCTTCAATGCTGATTTTAGCAATGTCCGTATTCACAGCGATCCTGAATCTGCCGGGTTAAGCAACCAGCTAAGCGCACGGGCTTTTACCTATCAAAACCATGTTTTCTTTTCGCGCGATCAATACCAGCCAGGAACCAGTGAAGGCAAGCAGTTGCTTGCGCATGAATTGACCCATACCATCCAGCAGGGACATGCCATACAAAGAAGTCCCCAGATTACCACAACAGTTGCTCCACCGCCGATACAACGCTTAGGCATTCAGGACGCACTCGATTATTTTGCTGATAAGGCTTACTATATTCCGGGATTCCGGATGTTAACCATACTAATGGGATTCAATCCGATTAATATGCGATCTACCGACCGAAGCGCCGCCAACATTTTACGCGCGTTAATCGAATTGATTCCGGGAGGCCATTTCATCACGCAAGCACTTGATAATCACGGTGTCTTCACAAAAGCCGGTGCATGGGTTGAGCAACAAATTGCTACGCTCGGAGACATTGGCGGGGATATTGTTTCGGGGCTCAGGCGATTTGTCGATTCGCTCAGTTGGAGGGATATCTTCGACCTCAGTGGAGTGTGGGAACGGGCTAAACGCATCTTTACCAATCCGATCGGGCGACTGGTTGCATTTGCGGGAAGCGTTGTTTCAGGCCTTCTCAAACTTGTTAAGAATGCTATTCTTAAACCGTTGGCAGCCCTTGCACAGGGAACCAGGGGGTATGACCTTTTAAAAGCGGTCCTTGGCGAAGACCCGATAACAGGTGAACCGGTTCCACGGAATGCCGAAACAC
>Ga0163199_1001302_pt1 | contig 15598 bp, 8 predicted proteins | sample PL_2010_150m_FD_113537 | JGI IMG/M metagenome (GOLD analysis project Ga0163199, IMG submission 113537) | Freshwater microbial communities from Powell Lake, British Columbia, Canada to study Microbial Dark Matter (Phase II) - PL_2010_150m | ecosystem: Environmental > Aquatic > Freshwater > Lake ... | reverse complement strand
GCCGGGCCGCATTGTTGCTGGCGGCCCCGCGTGTGGTTGCATCGGCTCCAGCAACGGCGGCGCGCTGTTCCGCGGACAGATGGACGAGCTGCGCATCTACGCCGATGCGCTGACGGGGGACGAGATCCGGCGGCTTTACCGCAACGGCGTCGAGGCGCTCGCGCGCTCATCGGGACCGGCACAGGCGGCGGTCGAGGCGATCTACGCGCCGGGCAAGTCGTTCGCCGAGACGCTGACTGGCACACGCCGCAACGCCATCGAAAAAGGCGTGCGGCTCGATGCAAAAGTCACGGCGGTGTTGCTCCAGCGGTTGCGGGCGAACTACCCGGAAGAGTGTAAACAGTTCCAGCTTTGGACTCTCGCCAATCCGGGCAGCTATCTCCGCTCGAAAGGCAATGAATTCCATCTCGAAGTGGCGGGCCGGCTGGTGGAGATGCTGACGGAATACAAGCCGCTGACCGACGCCCAGCGGAAGAAGCAGACGGCCGACGACCTGAAGAAATGGGACGAGGCGGCTGCGATCGAGAAGAAGTTCGCGGCGCTGAAGGCGCGCGGTGATGCGGCGCAGTTTTCGCCGGAGTGGATCGAACTGATGTTTGAGGCCGGCCGCGGCATCGTGTGGCGACCGCAGGAGCAAGAGGCGGTGGCACCCTACATCACGCCGCAGACGCCGGAGACGCGCAGCCTCACGGCGGCGGAAGCGCGCGAGGCGTTGGAGCGCGACTGGCTGTTCCAAGCCGACGGCAAGCCGACGGCGGAGCGGATCAAGAACGAGATCAAGTGGACGCGTGAGTTGGTGGCGCGCTTGGGCGTGGACGCGACAAAAGAGCTGGCAGAACTGAAGGAAGCGGAAGCTTCAACAGCGACTTACTTCAAAGTCCGGGAACTCAAGCGCCGCATCATGTTCAAGAACCCCGTCGTGGACTTCGACAAGCTGGTCTTCGTGGACATGCCGTTTCCGGCCGGCAAGGAGTGGCAACACGAGACGCGGCACCGGCTCGGCTACATGGCGGTGCCGGGCGCGCGTCTGCTGGTGCTCAATGGCCTCGCGCCGGACGGCAAGCTCAGGCAACTCATGCCGCAGTCGCCGCTCCACGGCTCGTTCTGGCGGCCGGACGTGTCGTTCGACGGCAAGCGCATCGTGTTCTGCTTCAAACCGCACAACGAGAAATCGTTTCACCTCTACGAGAGCAACACCGATGGCACGGGCCTGCGCCAGCTCACGGACGGGCCGTTCGACGATCTCGACCCGATCTACACGCCCGATGGCCACATCATTTTCTCCACGACGCGCGCCCACACTTACGTGCGTTGCATGCCGCCGACCAACGCCTACCCGCTGGCGCGCTGCGACCGCGACGGCGACAACATTTACCTCATCTCCAGTAACAACGAGCCGGACTACCTGCCGTCGGTGATGAACGACGGGCGCGTGGTCTATACGCGTTGGGAATACACCGACAAGCCGCTCTGGCGCGCGCAGAAGCTCTGGACGATCAATCCCGACGGCACGCAGGTGCAGATGTTCTGGGGCAACCAGAGCGTCTGGCCCGATGTCGTAAAGGACGCGCGCGCCATCCCCGGCAGCCGGCGCGTGATGATGACCGGCAGCGCGCATCACAACTGGTTCGCCGGCTCGGTGGGCATCATTGATCCCGACAAAGGCTTCAACTTCCCGCACGGCCTCACGAAAGTCACGGCCGACGTGATGTGGCCGGAATGCGGCAACGGCCCGGTGGATCCCGTCGAGTCGCCGCGCTACCACGCCAGCGGCAATTACACGGCTTACTACTCGCCGTATCCGCTCAGCGAGCGAGATTTCATCGTCTCGGCCAATCGCGGCGGGAAGTTCGCGCTCTACCTGATGGACACCGACGGAAACCGTGAGTTGATCTACGAAAGCGTGAACAACAGCTTCCATGCGATGCCACTGAAGCCGCGCGCGCTGCCGCCGGTCATCGCCGACCGCGTCGCGTGGCCTGCGAAGAACGACCGCCAGCAGCCGGAGCACGGCGTCATCTTCAGCAACAACGTCTATCAAGGCGCGCCGGCCGAGTTGCAGGGCAAGGCAAAGTTCCTCCGTGTGATCCACATCGAGCCGAAGACCTACACCTACTGGCACAAGCGGCCCTACCTCTCGACCGGCCCCGTCGTCTCGGCGGTGCAGTCGGAGGGCGTCAAGCGCGTGCTCGGCACGGTGCCGATCGAGGCGGACGGTTCGGTGGCGTTTCAAGCGCCGTCAGGCATCTCGCTGCATTTCCAACTGCTCGACGAACGCCAGCGCGCGTTGCAGACGATGCGCAGCTTCGCCAACGTGATGCCCGGCGAATATCGCGGCTGCCTCGGTTGCCACGAGTCGCACAGCAAAGCCCCCGCCGGCAACGCGCACTCTCTGGCGCTCGCAAGACAGCCGCGCGCCATCACACCGCCGCCGTGGAGCGACACCACCGTCAGCTATACGCGCTACGTCCGGCCCGTGCTCGACAAATACTGCGCCCGCTGCCACGAGGGCGACGGCGAGGCGCGCAAGAAACTCGACTTCACTTTCCGGCCGGGCTTCCTCGATTGGGATGAGACCTATTTCACGCTCATCGGCAAACCGACGTGGGGCAAAGCCTACGAGCTGCCGAAGGTCTGTCCACCCGGCTTCGGCATTGCCGACACGATCATGGTGGAAGCCTACGAGAAGGTTGACCCGGTGGCTTACGCGACGCCTGCGCCGATGCAGCGGCTCTCCTACAAGAGCCGGCTCATCGAGATGGTTTCCAACGGCAAACACCACGACGTCCGCGTGGACGACGTGAGTCTCCAGCGTCTCATTTGCTGGGTGGACACGATGTGTCCCTACCGCGGCGACGAGGAAGTGCGCCAGGAACCCGATCCGGTGTTCCAGGGTGTGGAATGGATTGCAATCCGCCCGAAGATTCAAACCGCCCCGCGCATCGCGCGACCGGGGCCGGTGGAGTAAAGCGGACGGTTGCGCACAGCGGCCATTGTCGCCGGCGAGTCACATCGCGGTCTTCTTGACCGCAGCCGCCCACAAAGCTTGCGGAGTTGACCGACAACTGAGAATCTGTCCGCCAGCATCAAGGAATGCAGACGATGAGAAGGCCACTTTGCACCGCACTCCCATACAAGATCGGACGGCTCTTGACTCTTGGCTTCCTCGCAACCCGTTTTCATTGTGTCGCCGTCGAGCCGACGACATGGCCGGATATTTCAAGCGTCGCGGCGGACTTGGAAGTTCCGTCACTGACCGCCGCAGCGCCGGGGCCAGGCTTGCGCGTGAAGCAGACTTTGCCGGGGTGGCAACAGACGGCGGTGTATCACGTCCTGTATTTGCCGCAAGACTGGCAGCCGTCGCGGCGCTATCCGGTCATCGTCGAGTATGCCGGTAACGGCGGCTACCGGAACAAGCTTGGCGATGTCAGCACCGGCCATCCGGAGGGAAGCAAGCTCGGCTACGGCATGTCGGCGGGGAAGGGATTCATCTGGCTCTGCCTGCCGTATCTCAACAACGCGGGCGACGCATTGGCGCTGACGTGGTGGGGCGACCGGCCGACCTACAACGCCGAGCCGACGCTGAAGTATTGCCGCGAGGCGGTTGCGTGGGTCTGCCGTGAGTATGGCGGCGACCCGCAGCGCGTGGTGCTGTGCGGATTCTCGCGCGGCGCCATCGCGTGCAACTTCCTCGGCCTGCACGACGACACGACGGCGAAGCTCTGGTGCGGTTTCGTGCCTTACAGCCACTACGACGGCGTGCGAACGCAGTGGCCGTATCCCGACGCCGACCGCGCCTCGGCGCTGACGCGTCTGAAACGACTCGGCTCACGGCCGCAGTTCATCTGCCACGAAGGCGGCGGTGTCGAGGACACTCGCCGTTATCTCGCCGAGGCCATGCCCGGCGGCAACTTCACTTTCGTCCCGACCGGTTTCCAAAACCACAACGACGCGTGGACGCTCCGCCCCAGCGAAGCGCGCACGCAGCTTCGCGCGTGGCTCAACAAACTCGTCTCGCCATGAATCTACCAAGAGTCGTTCTGCCTCTGTTAGTGCTGGCGTTTGCCGCTGCCGACGCAGCTTCTCCGCTCGACGGCACCGGCGACCTGTTCAGCGGTTGGGCGCAGTTCACCACCAACTCGCCACCGACCGTCATCCTCATCAACACGCAGAATGCGGACGAACTGCGCGAGCAGGTCAAGCAAACCGGCGGCGGCAATGTGTTGCGCCGACCGTTGCAAGCCCAGGACAACGCCGATGGGCTGCCGCACGGGTTGAGAAAGGTTCTGCAGCTTCGGAACCGCATCGAGGAATTGTCGGGCCTGCCGTGTGTGCTGGTCAACTACATGCAGATCACGCGGCGCGACTTGGAGAAGCCGAACATCAAGGCCATCGTGATGACGGCGTGGAAGGCGCGCGACGACAAGCTCCACGACCAGGAACTCGCGGAGTTGATCAAGCTGACAACCAAGCCGTTCATCGCGTTCTGCGGCGGCCATCACATGATCTACCTGACCTACGGCGGCAAGAGCGGCGTGATGCGAAAGCTCAAGCCGGGCGAGAAAGACCCGAACCCGAAGTATTATCCCGGCTACTACAAGGAGTGGGACTTCGGAACCGTGCGCATCGTGAAACGCGACCCGATCTTCGACGGCCTGCCTGACGAGATCGTCGTGCCGCAGCGCCACTACGCCGAGTGCAAGCAATTGCCGGCCGAGTTCGAGCTGCTCGCCAGCTCGGAGGAGTGCAAGGTCCAGGTGATCAGGCATCGCGACCGACCTCTCTACGGCACGCAGTTCCACCCGGAAATGTATGACGACGAGCATCCACACGGGAAAATCCTGTTGAAGAATTTCTTCCACATCGCAGGCATCGGCAACGCGAAGGCGGCAATGCCATGCGCCCCGACACCACCGAGACCCTTATCCCATGAACATGACTCGTAGCACAGATCACTCGATTCCCCGCCGCGATTTCCTTCGTGGCATTTCGGCTGGCGCGTTGGCGCTGGCCGGATTCCGCAACTCCGGCGCCGCCGAGCCGACGCCAACACCGCCGCTACGGATGCCGGACTCAGTTTGGTCGGCGATCCGCGGCTTCAACTACCAGCCGAGCTACGGCTCCAGCGGGTTCGAGCTGTGGCAGAAGTTCAATGCGCGGACCATCGCGACCGAACTGGATCGTGGCAAGAAGTTCTTCCCGAAGATGAACGCGCTGCGTTGGTGGCAGTCGCGGGACTCGTTCCTCCGCGACCCGAAGCGCTACGCGCGCGACTTCGAGACGACGCTCGCGCTCGCCGCCAAGCGCGGCCTGAAGGTCATGCCGTGCCTGTTCAACCGCTGGCACGACGCGACGCTCGACTACGGCGACATCTATGTGGACCATTTCCTGCCGCGCACGAGCGGGGTGCAGAAGCCGAAGATGTTCGACGCGTTTCTGGAAGCGCTCGTCGGCGGGCACAAGGACGACCCGCGCATCCTCGCGTGGGACCTGTGCAACGAGCCGTTCTCCTACTCACGACCGCCGGCCGAAATGCCGGACATTGACAAGGCCGAACTCGACTGGCTCAAGGGCCTCTACGATGCCTGCAAGAAGCTCGGCGCGCAGGCCCCAATCACCGTCGGCATTCACCCCTGGGTGCCGCTGGAGAAGATCAACCCTGTCTGCGACCTGCTGAGCATTCATCCATATTTCGTCCACAACAATCCGAAGGCGAGCAAGGAAGACTACGAGAAGAGTCTCGACCGCGACGTGGCGTTCGCGCTGAAGGCCGGCAAGCCGCTGCTGGCGACGGAGTGTTGCTGGGGCGCGCTTGACGACAAGGTGCGCGTCCAGTCCGTCCGCTACACGCTCACGCAACTCAAGGCGCGCAACATCGGCTGGCTGGTTTACCTGCTGCACCACAGCCTGATCGCCGACGCGCACCGGCCGGAGTTCGGCCCGCTCAGCGGTCCCGGCAATCTCGCGTTCATCGAAGCCAACGGCTCGCTGCGGCCGGGGCACAGCGTGTTCAACGAGTTCTGACCGCTGCGAAATTCGACACCCACATGAATCCACGAGCGATTTGTGCTTCCGTCGGACAACGAGTGATGCGCTGCGTTGCCACCTGCCTGCTGCTTTGCAGCAGCGTGGGCGCGGCGGATGAAGCGGACGCTGCTCACTGGAATCAACAGAGCCATGCCTTGAGAAACAGAAACCACGACCGATGAACCCCAATCACTTTTCTCGAATACTGCGAATCACAGCGGTCCTGGCCTGCTGGGGGGCAGTCGCAAGCACAGCCTTCTCTGCCGAGCCGACCGCCGATCCAACCACCCGCTTCCAGCGCGAACAAGAGCGTTGGCGCGACGTTCGCGGATTCAACTACCAGCCGAGTTTCGGCCGAACCGCAGTTGAGATCTGGATAGACAAGTTCGACGCCGCGGCGGTGGACCGGGAACTCGGGTTGGGGCGTAAATACTTCCCGCAGATCAACACGGTGCGGCTGTGGCTCTCGCACGATCCGTTCTTGAAGAATCCGGCGCTCTTCACACGCAATTTCGAAGCGGTGCTCCAGAGTTGTCAGAAGCACCGGTTGCGCGCCATCCCGACGTTGTTCAACGACTGGCACAGCATCCCCGACTTCGGCGGCGTCTCGCGGGAAATGATCGGCTATTGGTTCAGCAGTTACGGCAAGAGGGGGCAGGCATCCAACTACGTGTTTCGGCCCTTCTTGGAAGCGATGTTCAAGGCCCACGCGGAGGACGCGCGGATTCTGGCTTGGGACCTCTGTAACGAACCGTTCAACAACGGCGGCGAGGTTTACCTGGAGTGGCTGCGGCACACGTATCAGACCGCCAAGGCCCTCGGCGCCACGCAGCCCATCGGGGTGAGCGTCGCCGCCTCTTTGGGACAGTTGAAACCGGTCGAGCCGTTCAGCGACGTGCTGATGATTCATCCCTACTTCGCGTCGAAGGTGCCGTGGGAGCCGTTGACGGCCTTCGCCCGTGAGCATGGCAAGGCCCTGCTGGCGACCGAATGCTGCTGGGGCGCGCTCAACGACGCCAGTCGAGCGGCGATCATCCAAAGCGACTGCGGCGCGCTGGTGCAACAGCAGGTTGGCTTTCTGGCCCACGCCCTCCACGAGAGCCTGGTGGGCGACCTGCACCGGCCTCAGTTCAGCCCACTCCGCGTGGCCAGCTCAGCCAGCTATATGGCGTTCATCAACATGGACGGCTCGCTGCGACCGGGGCACGATGTTTTCAACCGATATTGTCAGGGCATTTCGCCGGCGGGTTCGGACGCGCGAACTGAAGTTGGCCGTGACAAAGGAGCCGCCGTTCCCGACAACGCCAGCCCGCGCGTCCTTCGCGACGACGGCACGTATCAGAACGGCGGCTATTGGGCGACGCCGCTGCCGTGGCTGATGGAGACGCTCATGCGCGCCGACCCGGCGCGCGCGGCGGCGGCGTTCTGCGACGCGGTTGAGGATTTCCAGGCACGCAAGGACATCAACGAATGGGTCAACGACAACGCGCCGAAGAAACGCGGCGTGCGCGACTATTGCGCCAGCGCCGCCATGCCGCTGGCTGGCGCGAAACGGCTGCGCGCGTTCCTTGCGGCGAGCGGTAAGCAACTGTCGCCGGAGTTGGCAAAGAAATTCGATGCCGCCGAAACGTGGCTGCGTGAGCAGGCGAAGCGAGTCCTGCGCGGCAGCTCGCGGGTCGGCAAAGGCGGCGTGCGCATCTTCACCCCTGACGCCACCGGCGGCTATGGCGCGTTCTGGGTGCGCGACTGGTCTTACGCGATCGAGGGTTGCCCGGAGGCGTTCACGCGCGAGGAGATCCGCGACGGCTACCTGTTCCTCGCGGCGGCGCAGCGCGAGGACGGCTGCATGCCCGACCGCGTGCGCGCCGACGGCAAGGGCGTTTATTCGCCCGGCGGCGAAGCAAAACCGTTCAGCAGGAACGGTTCGGTGGACCAATCGCCGTTCATGGTCATCCTCTGCCATCAATACTGGAAGCCCCACGGCAACCTCGAACCGTTCCGCCGCACGGCGAACGCGCTGGAGAAGGCGATGCGTTTCACGCCGCGCAATCCGGCCAACGGCCTCGTGACGATCGGCGACGCGGCGCTGTTCCGGCCTTACAGCTTTCTCGACACCGTGCCGCTTGTGGGCGACCAACAGTTCGATTCCGTGTTGTTCTGGGATGCGTGCGTGAAACTCGCCGAAATGTTCGCCGCCGCCGGCCAACCCAATCGTGCTGCGGCGTGGCGGAACGAGACGGAGCGCGTAAAGAAATCTCTTGCGAGCCTGTGGAACGACAAGCTCGGCATGTTCATCGCCGCAAGTGAGAAGTGGCGTCAACCGTCGGTGTGGGGTTCGTTATTCGCGGTTTATGCCGGCATCGCCACGCCGGAGCAGAGCAGCCGCATCACTCGCTGGTGCCTCGACAACTTCCACCTCATCGTCCACCGCGGTCAGGTCCGCCATCTGCCGAAGGGCACGTTCTGGGGCCGGCTAGGGCCGGAGTTTATTGAAAGGTAAGAACATGAAAGGAATCCTGCTGCCCAGTGGTCTTGCGCTCGTCTGTGCCATCACGGCCGTCGCGGCCGACAAGGTTCAGTCCGGCCAGCGCCAATCGCTCACCGACGGCTGGCTTTTGCAATCGTCGGTGCTCGTGCCGGAGGATGGCGCGCGCGTTTCGACGGTGGGCTACAAGTCGGAGCGATGGTGGAAGACGCGCGTGCCCTCGACGGTGCTCAGCGCCCTGACCCGCAACGGCGTCTATCCGGACTTCCGGATCGGCCTGAACAGCTTCCGCATCCCGGATGCGTCCGACGAGTTCAACCGGACGAACGATCTGGCGAAGTTCAGTCATCTGCCGGACAAACGAAACCCGTGGAAGGATCCTTACTGGTATCGCACGGAGTTCATGCTGCCGAAGGACGTGGATGGCAAGCGCGTCTGGCTGAACTTCAACGGGCTGAACTACCGGGCGGACATCTGGTTGAACGGCAGGAAGGTCGCCGACGCGCAGCAGGTCGTCGGCTCGTTCTCGCGCCACCGCTTCGATGTCACGGAGCACGCGCGCACGGGCCAGCGAAACTGTCTGGCGGTGAAAATGCATCCGGTGGATCACGTGGGCGTGCCGGAGACGCAGCTCGAGGTGTGCGGCAAAGACCGGAAGTTTCACAAGGAGATCATGAAGGACGTGACGCTGGTCATGATGTCCATCGGTTACGACTGCATGCCCACCGTGCCCGACCGGCAGACCGGGTTGTGGCAGGATGTGTATCTGGAATTCACCGGCCCCGTGGTCATCCGCGATCCGTTCGTCGTGACCCGGCTGCCGTTGCCGGACACCAGCCGCGCGACGCTGGAGGTGTCGGCGGAACTCGCGAACGCCAGCGCGGCGCCGGTGCGCGGGGTGTTGCGCGGACGTGTCGCGGGAACGGACGTGAGCTTCGAGCAGCCTGTGGAGCTTGCGCCGAACGAGACGAAAGTCGTGCGCGTGGAACCGAAGCCTGTGATGCAGCAGCCACGGCTGTGGTGGCCGAAGAATTACGGCGAACAGCATCTCTATGAGTTGAAGCTGGAATTTGTCCCCACCGTAGCCCGCGACTCCGTCGCGGGAATCCCGCCACGGAGTGGCGGGCTACAAGTTTCCGATGCCAAGACGGTCACGTTCGGCGTCCGCCAGGTCAGCAGGGAACTGCACAAGCTCGACGGCGCGCACGGGCTGCGCGTGCTCATCAACGGACAGAAGATTTTCTGCCGGGGCGGCTATATCCAGCCGGAGATCATGTTCGAGTGGGACGCGAAACGCATTGAGGCCGAGATTCGCTACCTGACCGAAGCCAACATCAACATCGTTTACTTCGAGGACATCCCGAACCCGCCCGACGTGTTCCTCGATCTGTGCGACCGTTACGGGCTGATGTTCGGCAACTGTTTCTACGGCTGCTACTGGATGCAGCCCGGCTCCGGGTATCCGACGGACCTCGACCTGCTCGCGCGCGGCACCGTGGACATCATCAAACGCTACCGCAACCATCCGAGCCTCGTGCTCTACATGGCCATGAATGAGGGTGAGACCCGCGAGGATGTCTATACGCACTGGCGCAAGGAAATCATTGAGCGCGACGGCACGCGGTTGTTCATCCCTTCCGGCTCGTTCCCCGACTACCGAACTAATTACCCCTCATGGTTCAAGGCCGACCTGCCGACCGGCGCCAACGACTACAACCCGAAATCCTACAGTTGGGTCGAGCCGGCGCAGTTCTTCCGCTGGATACGCGACACCCGCAACTGGATGTTCATCCTGGAAAGCGGCGCGCCCTCGGTGCCGCCCATGGACAGCCTGAGCAAGTTCATCCCGGACCTCGAAAGCGCCCCCGCCGACAGCGACCGCTATCCGCTGACGCCGACTTGGGCGCATCACGACGCCTGTCATTACTTCAAGCCGTTCGACGATGCCCTGCGGCGGATTTTTGGGCGGCCGAAAAACGTCGTGGATTACTGCCGCAAGGCGGCCGTGCTGGGCGCCGATCAGCACCGCGCCATGTATGAGGCGGCCAACCATCGCATGTGGGACATCTCCAGCGGCGTCTCCCAGTGGAAACTCACCGCCTCCGCGCCCAGCGTCGAGTGGCAAATCTACGACTGGTATCTCAAGCCGATGACGAGCTTCTACTACATCCGGAAGGCGTGCGAACCGTTGCACGTCCAGCTCTCGCCGCTCGACTCGATGGTGAGCGTGATCAACCACCGCCTCGAAGCCCAAAAAGGCCTGGAGGTCACCGCGCAACTCTACGACATGACCTCGAAGCTTCGCTGGGAGAAACACATCACGACCGACGTGGCGGCCAACTCCTACAAGGAAGTCTTCGACGTGCCGCCGATCATCCAGTCGAGTCTGCGACCGCTCGTGCATTTCGTCAGACTGCAACTCAAAGACCGGCGCGGGACGGTCGTCTCGAACAACTTTTACTGGCTGCCCTCGCGATACAACATCACTCAGTTGTCGCGGCAGGAGGACTTGATCGCGCTGGAGGAACTGCCGCCGGTCACCTTGCGCGCCTTGATGACGGTGCAGACCGAAGGCACCGAGACGGTGGCCCGCGTCAAGCTGGAGAATCCCGGCAAACAACTCGCCTTCTTCGTGCACGCCGCGATCACCAGAGCTTCCGACGGCGAGGAAATCGTGCCCGTGCTGTGGAACGACAACTACATCAGCCTCGTCCCCGGCGAAGTCCGCGAACTCACCGCCCGGTTTGCGGCGGCCGACGCGGGCGGAGGCCAGCCGGCGTTGGAGGTCGGCGGCTGGAACGTCGAGAGCCAGTTCAAGTGCGCGAAACTCCAGCCCTCAAAGTTCCGCGTCAAGATCGGCGAACCCTTCACCGTCGCCGCCGGCATCACCGACACCTTCCTCGACGGCAGCCGCGTGGCGTTGCTCGTGGACGGCCAGCCCGCCGACACCCAATGGTCCTGGGCGCGCGGCAGCAAACGCGCCGAACTCACCTTCAAGCTGAGCCTGCGCCAGCCGGGCGCGCATCGCCTGACCGTCGCGGACCGCACGGTCGAAGTGAACGTTGAATGAGCACCGTGCCAACGCCCTGAACCGCTCCATGACATGAACAACTCCGAGTCCCAGCGGCTGAAGCGTGTTCTGAATCTTCGGGACTTGCTCGTGTATGGCATGATGATCATGCAGGTCGTCGCGCCCGTCCCGATCTTTGGGCTGCTCGAGCAGCGTTCGAACAACCACTCCGTCACGACGATTCTGATCGCGATGGTGGTCATGGCGATCACCGCCGTCAGCTACGGGCGGATGGCGAGACTCTACCCGATGGCCGGATCGGCCTACACTTATGTCGGCCGCGCCTTGAGTCCGCATCTGGGCTTCCTGGCCGGCTGGTCCATGTTTCTCGATTACCTCATCATCCCGCTGATCAGCGCCATCATCCCGGCGCTGGCCATTCAGCGCCTGATTCCCTCAGCGCCGTTTTTGCTGCTCACGTTTCTGATCGTCGCCGGCATGACGGCCCTGAATCTGCGCGGCATCCGCGCCACGGTTCACGCGAACATGGTGCTGCTGGCGGTAGCCAGCCTGGCTGTGGTGGCATTCATCACGCTGGCCATCCGTTACCTCTTCCTCAAAGCGGGGTGGGCCGGCGTCTTTTCGCTCACGCCGATGTATGATCCGGCCACCTTCGAATCCAGCGCCTTGCTGGCCGGCATCTCGCTGGCCGCGATGAACTACATCGGTTTCGACGGCCTGACGACGCTGGCGGAGGATTCGGTGAACCCGAAGCGCGACATGGTGTTGTCCACGGTCCTCGTCGTCGTCATCACCGGAATCTTGAGCGCGGTGGAACTTTATTTCCTGCACTTGGTTTTGCCGGACTGGAAGCTCGCGGATCCGAACAGCTCGTATCTCGACGTGATGCGCATGGTGGGCGGTCCGGTTCTGTTCACAACGTTCCTGGTGGTGATGAGCATCAGCCAGTTCGGCTCCGGGTTCAGCGTGCAAGTCAACGCGGCGCGGTTGCTCTACGGCATGGGCCGCGACAATGTCCTTCCGAAATCGCTCTTCGGTTTTCTGAGTCCGACGCGTCAGAACCCTTCGCGCAATATCATTTTCGTGGGAGTATTGGCCTTCCTCGGCACGGTTTTCGTTCCGTTCGACCAAGCCTGCGATCTGCTGAACTTCGGCGCCTTCATTGGTTTCATGGGCGTCAATCTGGCCACCATCTGGAGCTACTATGTTCGTCCGCCGCAGGACCACCGACGCCACCTGCTTTGGGATGCCGTGCTGCCCGCCGGCGGGTTCTTGATGTGCCTGATCTTTTGGATCGGCTTGCCCAACCGCGCCAAGATCGTGGGCGGCTTGTGGCTGTTGGCGGGCTTGGCGTATTCCGCTTACAAGACGCGCGGCTTTCGTAAACAGCCGCTGCTGTTCGATTTTCGGGACACCTGAGCAAAGAGACCGCCAATGAACGCGAATGAACACGAATGCCAATGCCCCAAGAGTATTCGCGTCTATTCGCTCATTCGCGGTTGAATGCCTTTTAACAGTTTTATGAAAATGAAAATCAAATGGCCCGGGGCTTACCCGGGCGCTCACTGGCTTGATGAGTGCGAAGAACGAGCCGCTCTCGACGTGTTGCGCCGCCGCTCGCTGTTTCGGTATTACGGGCTGAAGCAGCCGCGATACGCCGCGAGCCTGGAGCAGACGGCGCGAAGGTTCTACGGCGTGCGATACGCCCTCGGCGTCAACAGCGGCACCGGGGCGTTGTTCACGGCGATGACCGCGCTGGGCATCGGGCCGGGTTGCGAGGTCATCCTGCCGGCGTTTCTCTGGGTGGCCACCGTCGGCGCGGTCGTGCAGGCCAACGCCATTCCAGTGCTGTGCGAAGTGGACGACAGCTTCTGCATGGATCCGGCGGACTTGGCGCGCAAGATCACCGCACGCACCAAGCTCATCGTGCCGGTCCACATGGCTGGCGCGCCGTGCGACATGAAGCGCATCATGGCCATCGCGAACAAGCGCGGCGTTCCCGTGCTGGAGGATTGCGCGCAGGCCAACGGCGGAAGTTTTCGCGGTCGCAAGCTCGGCACGTTTGGCACGCTGGGCATGTTCAGTTTCCAGTGGAACAAGAACGCGACCGCGGGCGAAGGCGGCCTGCTGGTGACGAACGACGCCGCGCTGCACGAGCGTTGCGTGGCCGCGCACGACCTGGGCATTCCGTGGGTGAACGGCGCGCCGGTCGAGACGGGCACCGTCACATGGGGCGGCGGACGACGGATGAGCGAGTTGATCGGCGCGGTCGCCTCGGTGCAACTCCGGAAACTCCCGCAGATTGTTCGCCACATGCGCGGCTCGAAGCATCGCATCAAGGCGATTCTGGCCGGCACGCCGGGGCTGACGTTCCGGCGATTGAACGACGAGGCGGGCGACACGGGGCCGTTTCTGATTTTCCTGCTCGACGACACCGGTCGCGCGGTGGCAACGGTGGCGCGGATGCAGGAGGCCGGCCTGCAGAGCGCAGTGCGCCTGAGCGATTACGGGATGCACATCTATTACAACATCCCGCAGCTTGTCGGCAAAGTGCCGCTGTCGCCGGCGGGCAATCCGTGGAACCTGCCGCAAAACCGGCGGAGCGTCTGCGATTACCGCAAGGGCGCGTGCCCGCGCAGCGACGCGTTGTTCGAGCGCGCCATCTTGCTGCCGATTCCGTCGCGCCTGACGCGCGCGCAGGAGACGGCCGCGGCGAGGATCATTCGACAGACCCTGTCATGACCTCACGCGAACGTCTTCTGGCCGCTCTCGAAGGCCGGCCCGCCGACCACGTGCCGCTGACGACGTGGTGTTTCGGTTTTCCCGCGCCGCCGCATTTGCGCTGGCAGACTGGCGGGCGCGATGTGCGGTTCTGGTTTACGAAACGTCTCGAACACATTCACACCCTGCCGCAACGGTGGGAACTCGAAGACGAGTTCAAACGCGCCGAGGCGTGGCTCTCGCTGGGCATGGACGATGTGCTCGAAGTCTCCGTGCCTTGGAGCCAGAACCCGGCAGTGACATGGAGCGATTCAGTGCTTCCGCCCGGCGCGCAGGATGGCGACGCTCGCTACCCGGTCATGGTGCGCGACTACCGGACGCCCGCCGGCTCGTTGCGGCACGCTGTTCGTAAAACCGAGCCGGACCCGGAGGGATGGGTGGTGCAGCCGGATCATGTCGCGCTCATCGAAGACTTGAACATCCCGCGCGCGGTGCAGCAGCTCGTGAGCGAACCGGCCCACGTGCCGGCCATCCGCCACCTGTTCGCCCCGCCCGACGACGGGCAACGCCGATGGTTCGCCGACCGCATGGCGCTCATGAAAACCTTCGCCGACTCGAAGGGCCTGCTCGTGCAAGCCTGGACCGCGTTCGGCATGGACGCGGCCGTGTGGTTCATGGGCGCGGAGAACGCGGTCCTGATGGCGATGGACGCGCCGGACGCCTTCCACCGGTTGCTCGACCTCATCTTCGAAACCGATTTCGCCCGCACACAACTGGCGGCGGCCACGCCCGGCGTGGACATGGTCTGCCAGCGCGGCTGGTATTCCTCGACCGATTTCTGGTCGCCGGAGTTGTTCGACCAACTCGTGGCTCCGAGACTGAAGCAACTGACGGCGCTGGCACACCGGCACGGAAAGAAATTCGCCTACGTGATGACCACCGGCGTCGCGAGACTGGGGCCGCGCCTGGCCGACGCGGGCGTGGACCTGCTCTACTTCGCGGACCCGATCCAGGACCGGCTTTCGCTGGAGAAGGCGCGGGAACTTCTCGCCGGTCGCATGACGCTGGCGGGCGGCACCAACGCCCTCAGCCTTGCTTCCGGCGACCCGCGGCGGATTCGCGACGAAGTGCGCCGGGCCATCGAAGTCCTTGGACCAACACACCGTTTCATCCTGCATCCGGTGGACGCCATTTTCCCCGACACGCCGTGGGCGGGCGTCGAGACGATGATTGAAGCGTGGAAGGAATTCAGAGCCGTGTAACTGGAGCGAGTCATGACAACGCTGATAACCAAACTGGTTCCGCGTGTGGCGGTGGGTTCGTTGTGCAGTCCG
>Ga0163199_1001301_pt1 | contig 15600 bp, 11 predicted proteins | sample PL_2010_150m_FD_113537 | JGI IMG/M metagenome (GOLD analysis project Ga0163199, IMG submission 113537) | Freshwater microbial communities from Powell Lake, British Columbia, Canada to study Microbial Dark Matter (Phase II) - PL_2010_150m | ecosystem: Environmental > Aquatic > Freshwater > Lake ... | reverse complement strand
CCTTACAATCCCCATAATCAACCGCTTGGCCCCGCTGTTCAGTCCAACGAGGTTTATCCGCCACCATGAGCGTGGCGGTTCTGGCAGAATTGGGTGGGGCGGCGGATAAACGCTATTCGTTAGCGTCTGGAGTACGATGCGTCTCTACCGGGGTGTTTCCAAGAGGTTTGATGAAGCTTGCAACGGCAAGCTCTTGCCCAAGGGTGATCTTATTGAGGTTTGTCCACTTTTGGATGGAAAGTGGACATGCGACGGGACGTTCCAGCTTGGTTATTCAGCCGACAACGCTGCCAGGGCTCATCAAATCGAGTCGGGCCTCTACAACGGATGCTTCGTATCAACTACCAGGAGCGAGCAAGTGGCGATCAAATTCGCCACTGCCAACTTCACAGAGGCCGGGTGGGTCTACGTTATCGATGAAGCGCGTCTTGAAGCTCATGATGTGATAGCTCGGGAGTTCTCTAATCCGAAACACGCAGATCAGTTTGAAGTTTCACTTGCTAGCTCATCAAATGGGGCATTACCGGCGGGCATCATTATTGAGAAGTACGAGGTTGACGCACGTGGAACAAGAACCTTACTAGAACGTTGACGCTGTAGAAAAACGGCAACCGTATAATCTTCCACATCACGCAACCCAACTTGCGTCGGGTGCTCTACGCGGGCATGGCTTCACAACCCAAACCCTCAAGATCATCCCCCGCTTATTTCCCATCATTCCTCGGCGACCCGCTGCGCAATATGCGCCAGCGCAGCATCGACGTCGTCGATCAACACCAGACACAAGTCGCCCGGCTCCAGGCGCGCCAAGGCGGTATCGATCGCCAGGAATTCGCCGCGCACCTCTTCCGTGGCCGTGGTGCGCTTGGCATTCGCCAATCCCTGCCGGAGCAAGGCCAGCACTTCGCCGTCGGAGCGGCCGCGCTGGCATTGATCCTGGTAGAGGATCACGTCGTCGAAAACATCGCCCAAGATCTCGGTTTGCTGGCGAATATCGATGTCGCGCCGGTCGCCGGCGCCGCTGATCACCACCAGGCGGCGCTTGGCCGGCATGGTCTCGACCGCTTGCACCAGCGCCTGGATCGCATCGGGGTTGTGACCGTAGTCGGCGATCAGGGTGGCGCCGCGGTAGTCGAAGACGTTGAAGCGGCCCGGTGCGGTTGCCGCATCGTTGACGAAGGAGGCCAAGCCCTGGCGGACGATTTCCCAATCCAGCCCCAAGCCCCACGCGGCAGCGATGGCGGCCATGGCGTTCTCGATCTGGAAAGCGATGGTGCCGTTGCGGGTCAGCGGGATTCCGGCTAACGCCAGACGTTGCTCGAAACCGCCCTCGGCGGCGACGATAGCGTCCCCGTCGACATAGACCACGCGCTGCCCGCGCGCCCGGTGGGTCGCCATCACCGGGTGGTGGGGGTCGCCGGTGAAAAAGGTGACCGACCCCGGGCAGGAAGCCGCCATGCCGACCACGATCGGGTCGGATGCATTGAGCACTGCCACCCCGCTGTTCGTCACGTTCTCGACGACCACCCGCTTGACTACGGCCAGATCCTCGACCGTGCTGATATAGCTCAGCCCGAGGTGATCGCCCATGCCGATGTTGGTCACCACCGCCACATTGCAGCGGTCGAAGGCCAATCCCTCGCGCAACACCCCGCCGCGCGCGGTTTCGAGCACGGCGGCATCGACATCGGGATGCAGCAGCACGGTGCGGGCGCTCTTGGGGCCGCTGCAATCGCCGGTATCGATGCGTCGCCGCTCGATATAGACCCCGTCCGAATTGGTCATGCCGACGCGCAGGCCGTTACAGCCCAACAGGTGGGCGATCAGGCGCACCGTGGTGGTTTTGCCGTTGGTGCCGGCCACCGCCACCACCGGGATACGGCCATCGTTGCCCTCGCCGAACATCGCCGAGATGATCGCCTCGCCCACCGCGCGCCCCTTGCCGAACGATGGGGTGAGATGCATCCGCAGGCCCGGCGCGGCGTTGACTTCGATCACCGCGCCGCCCTGCTCTTCAATCGGTTTGTGCATACTGTCGCACACCAGGTCGACGCCGCAGATGTCCAGGCCGATCATCTGCGCCGCCGCCACCGCGCGCGCCGCCACTTCCGGGTGCACGTCGTCGGTCACGTCGGTGGCCGAGCCGCCGGTACTCAAATTCGCGTTGTTGCGCAGCACCACGCGCGATCCTTTCGGCGGTATCGAATCGGCGCCATATCCCTGGGTGGCGAGCGTGGCGAGGGCAATATCGTCAACACGAATGCGGGTCAGCGAAGTCGCATGTCCGGCACTGCGGCGCGGATCGCTATTCACCTGGTCGACCAGTTCCTGGATGCTATGCACGCCGTCGCCGATGACCAGCGGCGGATCGCGGCGGGCCGCGGCGACCAGATTCTTGCCGACCACCAACAAGCGAAAATCGTAACCGGGAATATAGCGTTCGACCATCACCTCCGAGCTGACCTCGGAGGCAGCCGCATACGCCGCCAACACTTGTTCGCGCGTCTCGACATTGACCGCCACGCCTTTTCCCTGGTTGCCGTCGCGCGGCTTGAGCACCACCGCACCGCCGATTTCGCAAGCGGCCTTCCAGGCATCTTCCGCGTCCGCTACCGGACGGCCCTGGGGTATCGGCACCCCGGCGGCATCGAGCAATTTCTTGGTCAACTCCTTGTCCTGCGCAATGGACTCGGCAATCGCGCTGGTGCGGTCGGTTTCGGCCGCCTGGATACGGCGCTGGCGGCTGCCCCAGCCGAACTGCACCATACTGCCGGAAGTCAGGCGCCGGTAGGGAATGCCGCGCACCTGCGCCGCCTGGACGATGGCGCCGGTACTCGGCCCCAGGCGCTCGTCCTCGTCCAGTTCGCGCAGACGCTGCAAGGCGTCCTCCAGATCGAAGGGTGCATCTTCCACCGCCGCACGGCATAGCGCTTCGGCGAATTCCAGCGCCAGCCGTCCGACGCTTTCCTCGCTGTATTCGACGACCAGCTGGAATACGCCGCTTTCGGTAGTGGTCGCCGCCGTGCGGCTGAAGGTTACCGGACAGCCGGCGTAAGCCTGCAACCCCAGGGCGGCCATTTCCAGCGCGTGCGCCATCGAGATGGCGCCGCCATGGCCGGCGGGCTGCAACGGGCCGATTTCGGGAAAGCGCTCGCGCAGCCGCGCTTCGAAACCCGGCATGTCGCCGATGGAGCACTCTGCCGCGGAGCAGGACACGATGGCCTCGATGGCGGTATGCCGGCTCCAGAGATTGGGGCCGCGTAGCGCCCGGATGCGTGATACTTCCATGGTTGAATTTTCCTGTTATAGCTTGTGGGGCCGCCAAACCATCCACATTTCAGCGGCTCTTTATCCGATTGCTTCAGCTTGGCCGCGGTCGAAGGTCAAAATCCCGGCGCAGATCAAATCCGGCGAAATGCCCAGCGCCCAGGCGGCGCCGATTGCCGCCAGCACGCTTTCGACCGCGAAATCCGGCGGAATCCCGGTCAACCCGACCAACTGCACCTGGTTTTCGCCGGTTGCCAGCACCACCTGGCCGCCCCGCACGAATACCGCGCGCTTGCCCTGCGCACGATGGGCGACCAAGGCGGTATTTTCCGGGTCGGTGCCGAAAAAAATCACCTCGCCGTCGCATAGCGGCGCCATTTCGACCACCAGCGGATCGCCGGCATTGAGTACCGCCACTCCGTCGGGAAGCACCACGTCGACCTGGGTACGCATCACGTTGAACACCTGCTCGGGGGTGTCGATGTAATAGCTGCCGAAATGCCTGGCCGCATCGATATTAGTAACGATCCCCACCTGGCAACGGTCGTAGGCCAGCCCTTCGCCCAAAATCGTGGCGCAGCCGTTCTCGATCACCGCCGCTTCGATACTGCGGTTCAGCAACACCTTGTGGCCGGCCGTCCAGGTCGCGCAGTTGCCCTTCTCGACCAAGCGCCGGTCGTGATACAGCCCGTCGCTGCACGCCAACCCCACGTGTTTGCCGCCCAGATGCAGCAGCTGCGCCACCAGCCGCGCCACGATGCTCATGCCGCTGGTTCCGGCGACGCCGACCACCGGGATGCGCCCGCTTTCGCCTTCCGGGAAAAGGCTATCGACGATGGCGCGCCCGACCGGACGCGGCGTTCCCGAAGCCGGGCGGAGATGCATCAGCAAGCCGGGGCCGGCATTGACTTCGACTATCGCGCCGCGCTGCTCGTCGAGCGGCCGCGAAATATCCTCGGCGACCAGATCGACCCCGGCAATATCCAGCCCCACCATGCGTGCCGCCAGCGAAACGGTGGCCGCGACATCGGGGTGGACCAGATCGGTCACATCGAAGGCGACATTGCCGCTGCGCTGGATCAACACCTCCTTGCCGTCCGGCGGGACCGAGCCGGGCGTGAAGCCCTGGCGGGCCACCTCGAGGCTGGCGACCGGGTTGTTGTCCAGGTAGATCGCATCGAGCGGAAATTCTTCGGCTTCGCCGCGCAGCGGGTCGGAATTGAGCTGACTGTCGATCAGTTCGACGACGGTCGAACGCCCGTCGCCGATCACCGAGGCCGTCTCGCCCCGCGCCGCCGCCACCAGACGCCCGCCCACCACCAGCAGGCGGTGTTCGTTGCCGCGCACGAAACGCTCGACGATCACGCTGCTGCCTTCTTCACGCGCCGCCGCATAGGCGGCGTGAACGTCCTCGCGGGTCATCAGGTTGGTGAACACGCCGCGCCCGTGATTGCCGTCGCTGGGCTTGACCACCACCGGCACGCCGACATCCTCGGCGGCCTCCCAGGCGTCGTCCGGCCCATCCACCTCGCGCCCCTCGGGAACCGGCACACCGCACGCCTGCAGCAGTCTCTTGGTCAAATCCTTGTCGCTGGAAATGCTCTCGGCAATCGCGCTGGTCTGATCGGTCTCGGCGGTCCAGATGCGGCGGCTCTTGGCCCCGTAACCCAACTGCACCAGATTGCCCTCGGTCAAACGCAGCGACGGAATGCCCCGCTCGGTCGCGGCATCGACGATACAAGCCGTGCTCGGCCCCAACAGGCGCCTTTCGGCCAGATCGCGCAGACGCTCGACCGTGGCCGGCACATCGAACGGTTTGTCCTCGATGGCCGCCATCACCAGATCGCGGGCGGCGTTCAGGCAGGCGCGGCTGACTTCTTCGTTACGCGCCCGCACGGCGACCTTGTACACGCCGCGCACCGAGGTACCGCGCGCCTTGCCGAAACCGCTCTGCATCCCGGCCAGGTTCTGCAACTCCAGGGTGACGTGTTCGAGGATATGGCCCGCCCAAGTCCCCTCGCGTACCCGCTTGAGAAAGCCGCCGCGTTCGCCGATGCTGCATTGATGCTCGATCAGCGAGGGCAGCCATGCCGTCAGGCGCTCGTAGAAACCGGGTATCGTGTTGGAGGGGGAATCTTCCAGCGCGCCGATGTCGACCCACGCTTCAAGTACCGGGCGATAGGTCCAGATGTTCGGCCCGCGCAGGGACATGACCTCGAGAAATTCCATGCCGATTTTTCCATTTCAAAACAAAAGTTGGGAGATTCCATAGGCGCAAATAATTCAGCCTAAAAGATTGCACTAACGTCGCAGCCAGACTTCGGTTTACCCAAGCGTCAGCAATCCGTAATAAATTCGCCGCGAACAGCCAACATATGTACTCTTTCCGGCAAGACAAGTAAACTCCGCCACCATGAAAAACGCCTTATCCTCCTCCGCCACCACCGGCCAATCTCTGCCCGAAAACTGGCGGGCCGAGGCGGCGGCGCAACTGGCCGAGGACGAGCATATTCTCGCCTGGCTGGTCGCGGATCTCGACACCAGCCAGCATTTTACCCAGTGCCTGGTGGCGGTAACCGACCGGCGCCTGCTGGCCAAAGGCGCCGCAGAAACCGCCTGGCAGGCTTGGCATTACCGCACGGGATTGGCTCTGCGCCATCAGGATCACGCCGGGGTAGGCAGCCTGGAATTGCACGACGACAGCGCGCGCCTCGCCGTCTGGCGCTACACGCTGAGCCACAACCTCGCGGCGTTGCGCCTCACTGAACAATTCGCCCAGCAGCGCGACAGCCGCCTCTCCGGCCAGCCGCTCAGCCAGACTAGCGGGGCGATCTGCCCCAATTGCAAAGCACCGCTCGAAGCCGGGCAGGACGAGTGTCCGGTCTGCACCCGGGAAATCCATTCCCCGCCCTCGACCTGGACGCTGCTGCGCCTGTGGCGCTTCGCCAAACCCTATAAGGGCCAACTGCTGGCCGGCTTCCTGCTGATGCTGGCCTCCACCGCCGCCACGCTGGTGCCGCCCTATCTCACCATGCCGCTGATGGACAAGGTGCTGATTCCCTACCAGAACGGCGCGCCTATCGATGTCGAGATGGTCATGCTGCTGCTCGCCGGGCTACTGGGCTCCGCGCTGCTGGCCTGGAGCCTGGGCTGGGCGCGCACCTACATCCTCGCGCTGGTGTCCGAGCGCATCGGCGCCGACCTGCGCACCGTCACCTACGAACATCTGCTGCGGCTGTCGCTGGAATATTTCGGCGGCAAGCGCACCGGCGACCTGATGGCGCGCATCGGCAGCGAATCCGACCGCATCTGCGTGTTCCTCTCGCTGCACCTGCTGGACTTCGCCACCGACGTGCTGATGATCGTGATGACCGCGGCGATCCTGTTTTCGATCAACCCCTGGCTGGCGCTGGTCACGCTGCTGCCGCTGCCGTTCATCGCCTGGATGATCCACGTGGTGCGCGACAAGCTGCGCACCGGCTTCGAGAAGATCGACCGGGTCTGGTCGGAAGTCACCAACGTGCTCGCCGACACCATCCCCGGCATCCGCGTGGTCAAGGCCTTCGCCCAGGAGCAGCGCGAAGCGGCGCGTTTCCGCGAGGCCAACAAGCACAACCTGGCGACCAACGACAAACTCAACAAGGTCTGGTCGCTGTTCACCCCGACCGTCTCGCTGCTGACCGAAATCGGCCTGCTGATCGTGTGGGCCTTCGGCATCTGGCTGGTATCGCGCAACGAGATCACGGTGGGCGTGCTGACCGCCTTCCTCGCCTACATCAGCCGTTTCTACACCCGCCTCGACTCGATGAGCCGCATCGTCTCGGTGACCCAGAAAGCCGCCGCCGGCGCGAAACGTATTTTCGACATTCTCGACCACGTCTCCAGCGTCCCCGAACCGACCAAGCCGGTGCATCTCGCCCGGCTGTCCGGCCAGATCGAGATTTGCGACGCCGGCTTCCGCTACGGCAACCGTGCGGTGATCCGCGGCGTCAGCCTGAACATCGCGCCGGGCGAGATGATCGGGCTGGTCGGGCACAGCGGCTCGGGCAAAAGCACGCTGGTCAACCTGTTGTGCCGCTTCTACGATGTTTCCGAAGGCGCGATCCGCGTCGACGGGGTGGACATCCGCTCGCTGCCGGTATCCGAATTCCGCAGCAACATCGGGCTGGTGCTGCAAGAACCCTTCCTGTTCTTCGGCACCATCGCCGACAACATCGCCTACGGCAAGCACGGCGCCACTCGCGCGGAAATCATCGCCGCGGCGCGCGCCGCTCATGCCCACGAATTCATCCTGCGCCTGCCGCACGGCTACGACTCGCTGGTCGGCGAGCGCGGCCAGCGCCTGTCGGGCGGCGAGCGCCAGCGCATCTCGATCGCCCGCGCGCTGCTGATCGACCCGCGCTTCCTGATTCTCGACGAAGCCACCTCGTCGGTCGATACCGAAACCGAGAAGGAAATCCAGAAAGCCCTCGACAACCTGGTGCAAGGCCGCACCACCATCGCCATCGCCCACCGCCTCTCCACGCTGCGCAAAGCCGACCGCCTGGTGGTGCTGGATCGCGGCCAGATCGTCGAAGTCGGCAACCACGAGCAACTGATGGCCCAGGAAGGCGCTTACTACCGCCTCTACCAGGCGCAGGCGCGCAACGTGGACACCGACCTGGACGAGATTAAACCGGCGGAGAGCGAAGCCAAGGAGGCCGTTGCATGAATTCAGCCGTGGTTTTCCAGCTAGCCCGCAACGCCTTTGGACGCTTGGTATTCAGCGCGGCGGACGGCACAGTCCACCTCGACGTGGTACCGGTGCGCGCCTTCCCGATCGCCGCGCCCGAAGCCGGCATCGCGCTGGTGAGCAGCGAAGGCCACGAACTGGTGTGGATCGACCACCTGACGGACTTGCCCGAGGCCACCCGCGTCCTGCTGGAAGAGGAACTGGCCAGCCGCGAATTCATGCCGGAAATCCGCCGCATCCGCCAGGTCTCCGGCTTCGCCACGCCCTGCACCTGGGAAGTGGAAACCGACCGCGGCGACACCGCCTTCGTGCTCAAGGGCGAAGACGACATCCGCCGCCTCACTCCTCCCACCTTGCTGATCGCCGACAGCAACGGCATCAATTTCCTGATCCGCGACAGCAACGCGCTGGACAAAACCAGCCGCAAGATTCTGGATCGATTCTTATAAGCCGGTGTAGCTGCAGCGCATCCGGCACGCCCTTAAGCCTGCGGCATCAGCGCCCAAAGGGGCTATACTCAAAGCGACCCAGCTTGCGATAAAAGAGCTCGGCATTACACAGAGCCAAGGGAAGCAGCCATGAAGTACCAGCGGAATGGGCTAAAGCCGCGAAAGATGAAATTACGCGCGCGTGCGGAGGCGCGGATTTCCCGTGTAGCAGGGACGGAAACGTCAAGCCGTTCCGCCGAAGCGCTGCTGCATGAACTTCAGGTACACCAAATCGAACTGGAAATGCAAAACGAGACTTTGCGTCGCGCCCAGATCGATCTGGAGACATCCCGCGACCGCTATGTGGAACTCTTCGAATTCGCCCCGGTCGGCTATTTCACCCTCACGAGTTCAGGCCTGATCGTCGCGGCGAACCTGACCGGCGCCGCGCTGCTGGGCGAGGTTCGCACCAAGCTGTACAACCGTCGTTTTTCGCGTTTCATCGTCCCGGCAAACAGCGACCGCTGGCACAACTATTTTCTGCATGTGCAACGCCACAGCGGCAGGCAAAGCTGCAACCTGGCGCTCCAGCGCAGCGACGGCAGCGTCTTTTACGCTCACTTGGATAGCCTGTGCGCGAAGGACCCCGACGATCACCCGGCGGTTCGCGTCGCACTGACCGACATCACCGCAGAAACCGAATTGCAAAGTACCCTGCAAAATGCGGAAATCAAGTTCCAGTTGCTGCAACAAAATCGCTTACTCACCGGGAGCATGTACGCGCTGCAGGAAAATGAGCGGCGCCATATTGCCCGCGAGTTGCACGACGAACTCGGTCAATGGCTGACCGCGATCCAGGCGGAAGCCGAAGCGATCTGCAGCAGCCGCGAGATCGCACGCTGTCCCGGAATTCTCGCCAGCGCCCGTGCCATCATCGAGTGTGCCGCCGAGGAGCACGAGATGATCCACAAGATGATGCGGCGTCTGCGCCCCAGCCTGCTGGATGCGCTCGGGCTGGCCGACAGCTTGCAGGAACTGGTGGCCGAGTGGCGCGCGCGCTACCCGCAAGTTCATTGCGATCTGGCCTTGAACGGCGACCTCGGCGGGGTCGGCGACCCCCTCGATATCACCGTCTACCGCGTCGTCCAGGAAGCGCTCACCAATATCGCCAAACACGCCCAAGCCAGCCGGGTATCGCTGCGGCTGCAACGCATTCGGGATGCGGCGGCGGCCGACACCCTGTTACTGAGCGTGTCAGACGACGGCAAAGGCATGGTTCCCGAGACCTCGACCCGCGGCTTGGGACTGCTGGGAATGCGCGAACGGGTCATCGCGCTGGATGGCGAATTCATGCTGAACTGTGCGCCGGGACAAGGCGTACGGATCGAGGTGCGCTTGCCGCTGGTTAATCAACTTCGCCACCAGGAAGAACAGCATGTCTTCGAGCCCCATCTCTAAGCCAACCATCACCGTGATGCTGGTGGACGACCACCCGGTCGTGCGGGACGGCTACCGCCGCCTGCTGCAAACCACAGCGGACATTCGGGTAACGGCAGAAGCGGACAACGGCGAAACCGCCCGCGCCTTGTATGGGCAATACCAGCCCGATGTGGTGGTGCTCGACCTGAGTATGCCGGGCATCGGCGGGCTGGAAACCATCCGCCGCATCAAAGCCCTGGATGCGAAAGCGCGCATCCTGGTATTCACCATGCACGACAGCGAAACCCTGATTCTGCGCTCGCTGGAAGCCGGTGCCACAGGCTACCTGACCAAGCAAAGCGGGGTCGGGCAAATGGTCGAGGCGGTACGCCAGGTCGCGCAAGGGAAGCCCTTCATCGGCTCCGAGCACGTCAGCAAGATGATCAACCAGCATATATTCGGTTCCGTCGAAGATCCCCTGCTGGCGCTTTCCAGGCGCGAGTTCCAGATATTCCAGCTGTTGGCGGAAGGAAATTCGGTAAACGATGTTGCCGCCATGCTTTTCATCAGCCACAAAACCGTCGGGGTCCACCACGCCAATATCATGAAAAAGCTGGAACTCGACAACCCCACCCAACTCGTCCGTCTGGCGCTGCGCTGCAACGTGATCCAGCCCTGAAAAGCCTTGCCGATAACCGTCTAATTTAAAGACTTTCCTTAGGGCGGATTATGCTTTCGTCCTATTTTCCAGTCATGGTTATTGAACTAGATTAACGCTCGCCATCTTCAGTAACCCATCGACAGCGTAAAAACCGGGGAAACAACCATGAAACTTCAGGAAATCCGTACTCTCGCCCGGCAACACCAGATCAAGACCGACGGACTATCGAAAGCCGATCTGATCCGTAGGGTCCAACTCCAGGAAGGCAATTTCGACTGTTTCGCCAGCGCCGTCCATAACGAGTGCGACCAGCAGGGCTGCCTGTGGCGCAACGACTGCCTGCCTTTCGCCGCAAAATAGCCTGTCCCGCATCTTTTCCGAGGAGCGGGAACATGACTGAAATCGCGCAATTGCAACACCAGGCAGGCACGCTCGAGCTCAAGGAATCTCCGCAGCAAACTTCACAAACCCAATTGATCAGGGCCATCCAGCGACAGCGCGGCGGGCAGCCGTGCTTCGCCACCGACCGGCGTTTCGATTGCGCCGAGATCTGCGAATGGCGCCGGGATTGCCGCAAACTGATGGCGGTGTGGCTGCGCTGACAGGGCGTCCAAAAAGAAAACTTTTAGTTGGGGCAGGAGGTCGACGAAGGCACTTGGCCGACCAAAGTAGAGGCGCCTCTCCGACAGACTGTCGGGGGTGCGCCTCTATTCGGATTTACACCGAGAAAATCGATTTCTTGCCGGTCAGCAGATACTCGATCAATTCCCGTACCGGACGGATGGCGGTGCCGAACGGCAAACTTTCCGAGCCGCGGAAAAACAATCCCTTGGTGACATCGCCGCGCATTGCGGCGGCAAGTTGCGAGTCGATGCAGAACTGGCCCATTTTCGACACGCCGTCGCGCAGACCGCATTCCGACAGGCAATCGAGCACAGCGGCGCATTTGGCGCGCAGCGGGTCGGCAAAAATCATCAGTTTGGCTTCGCGGTTCAGGTAATTCTTCAGCCAGGGCGTGAGCACGGCGCGCGCGGGCAAGCCGGCGGCGCTCATGAAGGTGACGATGTCCTCGGGTTTGGCTTCGGCCAGCACCTGCTTGAAATTCGGGTGCGCGTCGCCTTCCTCGGAAACGGCGAACGGCGTACCGACCTGCACCGCGCTGGCGCCGAGCGACAACAAATCGCGCACTTTTTCGAAAGTATTGATGCCGCCGGCGGGAATCAGCGGGATGCGCTCGCGTTCGATGCCGAATTCCTTGAACAGCTTGAACACGCCTTCCAGCACGCCGGGAAAATCGAAGCGCGGATCGTTGATGTCAGCCGGTTTCGGCGCGCCGAGATGGCCGCCGGCATAGCGCGGATGCTCGATCACGATGGCGTCGGGAAGCTTCTGCTTGCGCATCCATTTTTTCAGCACCACGTTGATGCCGCGCACGTCGGACAGAATCGGAATCAGCGCGACATGGGGGTAGCCTTCGGCCATTTCCGGCAGGTCGAACGGCAAACCGGCGCCCATCACGATAGCATCGGCGCCGCTTTCGCAGGCTTGCTTGACCAGCTGGGGATGTTCGGTCACCGCCTTCATCACGTTGACCGCAATCATGCCGTTGCCGTTGGCGATTTGCTTGGCCGCCTTGATTTCCCGGTCGAGCGCGGTCAAATTCGCACGATCCATCGCCTCCCTGCTCTTCGGATGGGTGGATTGCTCCATCAGGTCGGGGTGATGACGGCGCAGGTCGATGCTGGCGATGGTGCCGACCGCGCCTTCCTTCGCCACGGCGCCCGCCAGCTTGTGCGCGGAGATGCCGACGCCCATGCCGCCCTGAACGATGGGAAGCAGGGTTTTGCCCTTGAGTTTAAGGAGCGGGAGGTCAATTTGCAGCATCAAAATTCCTTAACGGTGACAGGCGTGATTGGCAATAAAAATTGATTATGGTGGCATGTCCGAATTGGGGTAAACAAGATAGGCAACTTTGGCGCCCAGCCCGCACAAGCTCATCAGATCGGGAGGGCAACAGAATATCCGGGCTTCCAGACTGAAATACGGCAGTCATTTTACCTGAATCCTTGCGGAAATTGTAAAGGCGGCAAGCAGTTGGGCAATAAACATCAGCAGCCCGCCGCCCGCCAGCGCCATGCCGGCAGGCAATCCGCCTGCCGCCAACACTGCGCCGCCCAGAAACAACAACGCGCGCACGCCACCCCAGCGCCCCAGTTGTTGCCGCATGGCAGCGTGCCACGGCGTCTGCGCGCCCGGGTGCAGCCAGATCGGCAACAGTTGGCTGACTGCGCCGCTGACCAACGGCAGCAGAAAGGCCGCAATAAAGAGGTGGCCGATGGCGCCGGGCGCGATAGTTCCCTTGCCGTGTAACGCGCCGCACAGCAGCGTCGCGGCCAGGCCCAGCGGCGCCGCGGCCAGCGACGGCGTAGCGCCGTGCCAGGTGAAAATCTCGCCACGATATTGCTGCCACCACCCCGCCAGCAGCCGATAAAGGGGCAACGACCAGAGCAGCAGCCCCAGCCAGGTCAGCCAGGGAAACCAGGCAGCGCCCAGCGCAATCAGCACTGTCGCGGCGAACGCCGGTGCGAGATCGCGCCGCAGACGCCCGGCGACCTGTGCATCCGCGCGCCCCACGGCGGTCGGCAGCAGCACTTGCAGCGTACCGATGGCGGTCAGCCCGATCAGGCCGAGGGTGTTGAGATGCAGATGGAGGCGTTTGAGTGCGAGGGTGTGTTCGGGCCACAGATTCATCGCGAGTATCGCCAGCAAGGCGAGCATCAGGCAAAGCAGCGCGGCGAGATACCAGTTCAGGCCGGGATGGGGTTTTCCCAGCGCCTGTTGTCCGCGGCGGCGCATCCACAGCGTCAGCGTGACGGCGGCGGCGAGAGCGAACGAGGCGGCGAGGTTTCTCCCGGCGACCTGGAAATCCGGGAAGATGAACGCCAGCGTGACGATCGCGCCGCCGGTCAGCGCCAGCCCAGGCAGCCGGCGCATCGCCACGGCGGGCGCACCGCTACGCGTCAGCACTGGGGCGAAATGCAGCATGGCGCCCATGATCAAGGGCAGCGCGCCGAGGGCCAGCGCCAAATGGACATGCAGGGCGGCAGGCAAGGGAAACAGCCAGCCCAGCGCCAGCGCACCGGCGAATCCGCTCAGTGCTGTAGCCACCAGGAAAATCAGCATGTTTCCCCCAAGCTGGAAGGGACGCTTACTTGCGCGTGAAATCGATCATGATGCCGCCCGGCTCGCGCTGCACGTAGGCGATCGTGATGCCCTCGCCGTAACGCTCCTGCAATTGGGCAAGCAGCGGCAGCGGATCGTGGTCGTTGACGAAGCGCATGGTTTCGCCGGGATGGAGCGAATCGAGCGCGCCGAAAATGGCGGCATGGCGGAAACGCTTGGCGACGCCGCGTGCGTCGAAAGGGTAGAGCATGTCGGGGGAAATGATATTGGCACAGGAATGAGACATGAAAACTCCTAAAGTGGTCGAGTTGTTGAAAACATACCCGACCATTTTAATTGGTTATTGCCGCAAAAACAAGCGGCATTTTTACTTGTTTTACGGCGAGCATTACTGAAGCGGCGTCACGTGGGAGACGGAAAAGTAGCAATAGGCGTTCTTGCCCTGTTCCTTGATGCGGTACATGGCCGCATCGGCGCGGTTAAGCAGGGCTTCGCGGTCTATCCCGTCGGTCGGGTACAGGCTGATGCCGATGGAGGCGCCGACCTTGCAACGCAGCGTTCCGGGGAAAATCGGCGCGGCGAGCGCCTCGATGACTTTTTCCGCGACCTGGCCGGCATCCGCCGCTTGGGCGATGCTGGAAAGAATGAGGGTGAATTCGTCACCCCCCATCCGCGCCACGGTGTCCGATTCGCGGATGCACTGTTTCAGGCGTTGCGCCACCTCGCACAGCAGGTTGTCGCCGGCTTCGTGGCCGAGCCGGTCATTGACGTTTTTGAACCCGTCCAGATCGATGAACAGGATGGCGAACAGGTTACCCTTGCGCTTGGCCTGGAGCAGGGTGAGGTCGAGCCGGTCGAAGAACAGCGCGCGATTGGGCAGGCCGGTCAGATCGTCGTAATGCGCCATGTGGGCCAGTCGCTGTTCGAGCAGCTTGCGCTCGGTGACATCGCGTTTGACCGCCACGAAACGATCGATGTTGCCGGTCGCGTCGACGACCGGCGCGATGGCCATGTCTTCGTGGTAGAACTCGCCATTCTTGCGCCGGTTGATGATCTCGCCTTTCCATTCCTGGCCGGCCAGCAGGGTGTGCCACATTTTGTGGTAAAAAGTTTTGTTGTGCTTGCCGCTCTTGATCAATGCCGGGGTCTTGCCGCGTGCTTCTTCGAGGGTGTAGCCGGTGGCGCGGGTGAAAGCCGGGTTGGCATATTCGATCAGGGCATTGCGGTCGGTGATGACGATACTGTCGGCGGCAGCATCGACGGCCGCCTTGTAAATCCGCAGGATGCCTTCCTGGCGTTTGCGCTCGGTGATGTCGCGGGCGATGACCAGGATGCGGGTTCTGTTTTCCACTTTCAGCACCGCCACCGCCACTTCCACTTCGCGCCGCTCGCCGGCTTTGGTCAGGAAAGCGATTTCGTAACGGTTTTCGAATTGCTCCCCGGCGAGGCGGCGGCGGTATTTTTCACGAATTTCCTGGCGCACGTCCGGGTGCGCCAGCTGGATGAAAGGAATCTCCTCGAGCAGTTCGCGCATGGAATAGCCGGTCAAGTGCACGATCGCCTCGTTGGCAAAAATCACCCGGTCGTCCTGCAGCACCAGTATCCCTTCGTTGGCGTCGGATTGCGCTTTCAGCAAGGCCTGGGAAAACTGGTGTTCCGAATGGAAGGCGTCTTTGGCGCGCTGGCGTTCCACCACCTCTTTAATCAAGCGCTGATTGGAACTGGCCAGCGCCTCGGCGCGCTCCTGGATGCGTTGTTCCAGATCGCGGTTAAGCACCCGGAACTTCTCTTCGGCTTGCTTGCGTTGGGTAATATCGAGAAAGGCCACCAGGAAGGCCGGCGTCTCGTCGAATAGCATCGGTTGCAGCGACAATGCACACCAGAACAGCGTGCCGTCGGCTTTGCGGGTG
>Ga0163199_1001300_pt1 | contig 15601 bp, 12 predicted proteins | sample PL_2010_150m_FD_113537 | JGI IMG/M metagenome (GOLD analysis project Ga0163199, IMG submission 113537) | Freshwater microbial communities from Powell Lake, British Columbia, Canada to study Microbial Dark Matter (Phase II) - PL_2010_150m | ecosystem: Environmental > Aquatic > Freshwater > Lake ... | reverse complement strand
TCAAATCACGGAGCCGGATAGCCGAGGGCTTCGCGGGCTGAATGTGCGCACCGATTACCACCTCAGCCTCGACATGGCCAAGGAACTGGCCTTGGTCGAATGCAGTGAAAAGGGCCGGCAAGCGCGCCAGTATTTCATCGCCAGCGAGCGACGCCTGAAGGGCTTCGGCGCGGGCGCCGATCCGCTCCAGGCACTTTCCGATCCGCAACAACTGAGATCGCTACTGCTGGGCTTCACCGAGCGCTTGATTGCGCTGGAGGCCAGCGCCGCTGCCGATGCTCAAAAACTGGCTTTCCAGCAGACCATCAGCGAGGCGACCAACACGCAGAGTATCCAGTCGGTCGCCAAGGTGATGGGCATCGGTTCCGTCAAGTTCTTCGACTGGTTGAGGCGGGCCGGCATCCTGATGCACAACAATCTTCCATATCAATGCCACATCGATGCCGGTTACTTCAAGGTCGTCCAGCGCAGCTTCATCGGCAAGAATGATCAAAAACAACTTTATGCGCGCACCTTGGTAACGAGCAAGGGACTCGCCTATCTCCAGCGTCGCTACCAGGCGGGCCAACACGCGCCCGCCCACGCCTGACTACCGCGCCGTACTCCCGAGACGGCGTGAAAGCCAGCCCCCTAACGAGCCGGAATTTGCCTCGCGCCGGGGAAGCCACGGCCCAATGTGCAAGGGAATGACAGGCGGCCGGAAAGGAATATGGAAACCGGGGAGAGGAAAATCCGAATCCTTTTCGTCTGCATGGGCAACATCTGTCGCTCACCGACGGCGGAAGGCGTGATGCGGGCGCTGGCTGCACGCGCCGGGTTGGCGCGGCACTATGAAATCGATTCAGCGGGAACCCATGCCTATCACCTCGGTAATCCACCGGACGCGCGCAGCCAGCAGGCTGCGTCGCATCGCGGTTACGATCTCACGGGGTTGCGCGCGAGGCAAATCGCCGCCGGCGATTTCGCCTGCTTCGATTTGATTCTGGCGATGGACCGCGACAACTTGCTGCTGCTTGAACGCTCCTGTCCGCCGAAGCTGCGCCACAAGCTGGGTTTGTTTCTCGACTACGCGGAAGCCTGCGACGAGGATGAAGTGCCGGATCCCTACTATGGCGGACCACAGGGCTTCGAGCATGTGCTCGATCTCGCCGAGGCGGCGGCGCAAGGATTGATCGGGCGGTCGCGACTGAAGCGCTAGCGGAACCGGCCAAGCTACCGGCTGAGCGGCCTGGTGCGTTCTTCCAGCCAGGCTTTGGCGGAACCCGTAACACGCGGCGAGAGGCGCCTCAGCACCTCGGCGTGATAGTCGTTGAGCCAGGCGATTTCGTCATCGCGCATCAGCCCCGAGTCGATACAGCGCGAATCTATCGGGCAAAGCGTCAAGGTTTCGAATTTCAGGAAGTCGCCGAACTCCGTCTGTCCGGCAGCAATATTCAACAAGAGATTTTCGATGCGCACCCCCCATTTGCCAGGCCGATAGATACCAGGTTCATTCGAGGTAATCATGCCTTCTTCCATCGCCGTGTGCGGGTCTGGCATGGCGCCAGAGATCGATTGCGGACCTTCGTGTACGTTCAGGAAGTAACCGACGCCGTGGCCGGTACCGTGGCCGTAATTGATGCCTTCGGCCCAGATCGGGGCGCGCGCCACGCTGTCGAGGACTGGCGAGCAGGTGCCGCACGGGAAGCGCAGGCGCGACAAGGCGATCATGCCTTTCAGGACCAGGGTGAAATCGCGTCTTTGTTCAGCCGAAGCGACACCCACCGGGACAACCCGGGTGATGTCGGTGGTGCCGTTCAGATACTGGCCACCCGAGTCGATCAATAACAGGCCGTTGCCTTCGATGACCGCATGAGATTCCGGCGTGGCGCGATAGTGCGGCATGGCGCCGTTGGCATTGAAGCCGGCGATGGTGCTGAAACTTGGTGACACAAAGTGCGGCTGGCGGGCGCGGGCCGCGGTAATCTGCTCGTCGATGGTAAGCTCGGTGATGGGCTGTTTGCCGGGCGCGCCCAGAGCCTCTTCGAGCCAGCCGAAGAACTCGCACAACGCTGCACCGTCCTGTTCCATCGCTTCACGCACGAACCGGGCCTCCTGTGCGTTCTTGCGCGACTTGGCAAACACCGATGGATTGATCGCGTCTATCACCTTGACATGTTCGGGCATGCACTGGCGGAAGCCGTAGGTGATGCGGCGCGGGTCGATCAGCAGGCGGCTGTTCGCGGGCAGGGCGGCGAGGGCGGTCACGGCGTCCTCGTACTCGGCGATGTTCACGCCGTCCATGGACAACACCTCAGCCAGAGCGGCGGGAACTTTTCCGCTGGAGACGAATAGCGTGGCAGAATCGAGACCGATCAGCGAATGCCCGATGAATACGGGGTTATAGCTGACATCGGCCCCCCGCAGGTTGAATATCCACGCCAGATCATCGACCGTGGAAACGAAGTGCCACTGCGCCTCGAGATCGCGCATTTTCTTGCGTACGGTGGCCAGTTTTTCGGCGCGGCTGAGCACGGCGTAGGGTGCGAGGTGCTCATAAATAGGCGCCTGTGGCAGCCCTGGACGATCCGGCCAGACTTGTTGCAGCAGGTCTTTGTCGGTGTCCAGATTTGTTCCCGCGAGGAGCAGCGCCTGTTCCAGCGTTCGGGCGGTGGCGAGGCCGAGAATGGTCCCATCAACGCCGACGGTCTGTCCGGCCTGCAGATTGTCGGCCAGCCAGTCGATATGCAGGGTTGTATTCGCCGTAGCGATTTTCATCACCTCGATGCCGGTCCCGGCGAGTTCCTTTTCCGCCTGACTCCAGTAGCGGCTATCCACCCACAAACCGGCAAAATCCGCCGTCACCACCAGCGTACCGACCGAGCCGGTAAACCCGGACATATACTCGCGCCCCTGCCAGCGTCGCGGCAGATACTCGGACAAATGCGGGTCGGCGGACGGGATGATGTAGGCAGCCAGACCCTGCGACTGCATGGCCGCGCGCAACAGGCCCAGGCGGGCAGGAATCGGCGAGGCAAGGGCACGCGGACTGTGCGGACTGTTCATGGATGATTGCGCAGGAAATGAATCGAGTAATTATGCCATACGTGAATCCGCCGATTGCAGTGGAACTCGGCAAGAGGCAAGCCGGCGACCGCCTGCAAGTCCCTGGAAACTTTCACGGACATCCCAGTCGGTCGGCGAGTTCCAGCAGGTCTTTCACTGACATATCCACGGGCGTACTCGGGAAGCCTTCGCCTCTCCCGGGGCCGTGCTCGTCGGGACGAGCCACGAAGGCAGTGCGCAGACCGGCGGCAGTGGCCGCGGCCAGGTCCGAGGAATGGGCAGCGACCATCATGGTTTCCTCGGGCATGCAGTCAAAAGCGGCGGCGGCTGAAAGATAGACTCCGGGTTTCGGTTTATAGTCCCGCGCCAGTTCGGCGCCGAGAATTGCGTCCCAGGCGAATCCGTTGCGGCGGGCAAGATCCACCATCAGCGAGATATTCCCGTTGGAACACGGCGCGATCCAGAACCTGGTGCGCAATCGCGCCAATCCAGAGGCGACATCCGGCCACGCAGCCAGTCTGTGCCATGCCAGATTGAGGAACATGCGGGTGGCTTCGTCGAGGTGATCGAGTCCGACGCTCTTCAGCACGACATCAAGATTGCGTCGATGCAATCCATCCAGTTTGCTGAACGGAATCAGCCCGCTACGCACCTCCTCCAGCGCGGGCTGATACTGGTCGCGCCAGGCATCGGCAAATGCTTCGGCATCGATGGCGATGCCGAGGGGAGCGAGTACCGCCTGAACTTCCCCGGCGATCGAGGTACGCCAGTCGACCAGGGTGCCGAATACATCGAAAAACAGGGCTCTGACTTCCTTCATCGGGTGAGTGTCCGCAAGTGTTGATACTGATTCTATCGGCAAGTGGGACCGGTCGTCCCGAGCAATTGCGGGTGAAGTATTTCCGGCGATGCCGCGCATCCGACGCATGGGTAACTCATTTCAGATACAATCCAGACGCGCCGCCTGAGTTTTTCTCGCGGCGTGCATGTCCGCGGTGCCCGAACGGCCAAGTCTGTCGATGGCTGCAGGGTGAAACGGGAAACAGGTGAGCGTCAAGTCTCTCGGTGCAAATCCTGTGCTGCCCCCGCAACGGTAAGGAAGCGCGAGTCCATTCCAAATGCCACTGGGTCGATGTGCCAGACCCGGGAAGGCGGTGGACTAAATCTTCCGAGCCCGGAGACCGGCCACGGACATCAAAGAGCGGAAACGTCGCGGGGAAGCGATGGCCGGTGCGCATGTGTTGTTGATGCGCTCCTCAGCCAAACCGGCTTCCTGTGCGTTTCCATGTGCAATCCACCGGCCCGCGGGGACGCAGGCCGGCACAGGAGTCTTTCATGAACCCAACCGTCCGTTTCGCCGCGCTCACGCTCGCGCTGAGTTGCGCTGCGTCAATCTTCCCTGCCTATGCCGCGACCGATGATTTCACCGTGGTGGTCACCGCAACGCGGTTTCCCGAACTCGCGTCCCTTATTTCCTCCAACCTGTCTGTCATCACTCGCGCCGAAATCGAGCGCAGCCCGGCACGCAATATCCCGGATCTGCTGAAGACGGTCGCCGGCCTGGATGTGCGGCCCTTGTATGGTTCGATGGGCATTGACGCGGTTGTCGACATCCGCGGCAGCGGCGAGTCCGCCGGCAGCAATACGCTGATCCTGTTGGATGGGCAGCGTCTTAATCCGGTCGATATGGGGGGTACCCAATGGGAAACCATTCCGCTGTCCACCATCCAGCAAATCGAGGTGGTCCGTGGCAGCGGCTCGGTGCTCTATGGAGATCGCGCGGCGGGGGGGGTGATCAACATCATTACCGACAAGAGCGACAAATACCGGGCCAGCGTCAGGATCGAGAACGGTTCCTTCGGCTACTCGTCCCTCGATGCGTCGCTGGCGGGCGGCAAGGACCGCTGGTATGCAAATGTGTTTGCCCACGCTGCGACGACCGACGGCTATCGGCGGAACAGCGATGCGCAGCAGGCTTCGGCGGGCGGGCGCGCGGCGCGTCGTTTCGATGGCGGGGAGGCGTTCGTGGATTTCTCCGGGTACCGCGAAAAATACGGACTGCCCGGTAGCCTCAGCCGCGCGCAATACGACAGTGACCCCCGCCAGACGACGAATCCGAACTACCGGCTGCAGCGTGACGGAACCCGTCTGCGTCCGGGCGGCAGCTTCAATCTCGGCGAGGATCTGCGTGCCGAAATCGACGGAGGCTACCGGGACGACGCGATGGAGGCGAGGAATCCTGACTGGTTCTACCTCAGCCAGTCACACGTGAAGGCCGCTTCCTTGTCGCCGCGTCTCAAGTGGACGCATGCTCGCGACGGCGCCCGTGGTGGCGAAACCACCGCCGGAATCGACGTCTACGATGGCATGGCGATCGGCGACAGCCTGGATTTTGCGACCGCCAGTCGCCAGAATCGTCAGACCGGACATCAGCGCAGCCTGGGAATTTACGCCCAGAACCTGACATCCTGGCAAAACGGCCTCGACACCACGCTGGCGTTGCGCCGCCAGCATTTCGAGCAGAAGGTGAACGACGAGGTCGCCAATCTTCATGGCCAAAGCAGCGACGACCTGACGGCCTGGGAACTTGGGGCTGGCTATCGCATTGGCGAAGCTGGGCGTGTCTATCTCAAGGCGGCGAGAAATTTTCGCCTGCCGAACACCGATGAACTGTTCGCCTACGATCCCATTACCTATCAGGTATTGTTCAACGGTGCGCTCAGGCCGCAGACCGGCCGTCTCGTCGAGGGTGGATTTTCCTGGCGCTCTGCTCAGTTCGCGCAGCAGTTCAGCCTCTTTCAGCAGGACAATGATAACGAGATCGGCTACATCGCCACCAATGGACGTAACGCCAACCTCGACCCGACTCGCCGGCGTGGCGCGGAATGGGAAGCGCGCTGGCACCTTGCCCCCGGATGGTTATTGCGTGGCAGCCTGTCGGCGCTCCAGGCAACCTTCAGCGCGGGCAGGTACCACGGGAAGAACATTCCGCTGGTACCGCGCCACAAGGAAACCCTCGGCGTCCAGTGGGATGGCGGAGACAGCCTCCTGACCGGCCTGCACAGTCTGACCCTGGTCAGCGTCGGAAGCCGGGGTTTCGGCGGCGACTTCGGCAATGTACGCCGCCAGATGGACGGGTATGCGACGCTCGATTACCAGGTGCAATGGAGCCTCAAGCCCTACTCGCTGCTGCTCAGGGGCGCTAACTTGACCGACCGAAAATTCTCCGCCACCGGTTTCAGCGGCGATTTCAATCCGGGTACCTACTATCCTGCTGATCCGCGCAATTTCTCGGTTACCGTCAAGGCGGATTTCTAGGCTCCGCCCATGCCCAGCCGCCGTCGCGCCCTGCTGATCCTGCTACTGCTCGCGGTCGCCATGCTGGTGAGCGTGGCGGTGTCGCTGACGACCGGCAGTCTGCCGTTGGGACCGTCGGAGGTGTTGCAGGCACTGCTGGGGAATCAGCCGGGCCTTGGCGCTGAAGTGGTGCGCAGCCTGCGCCTGCCGCGGGCACTGGCCGGCCTCGCCTGTGGCGGCCTGCTGGCGCTGGCCGGGACTCTGATGCAGGTTTTGTTGAAGAATCCGCTGGCAGATCCATACGTGCTGGGCATTTCCGGCGGTGCCTCGGTGGGCGCGCTGTTTGCCATGTTGTTCGGCTTGCCGTTGGCAGTCATGCATGGCGGCGCTTTCGTCGGAGCATTGGCGGCGATGCTGCTGGTATTCGGCCTTGCGCATGGTGACGGCAGCTGGACGCAGACTCGGCTGCTGCTTACCGGCGTCATCGTCGCCGCCGGCTGCGGCGCCCTGGTCGCCTTGATGTTGTCGGTCGCAGCGGAATTTCAGTTGCGCGGAATGCTGTTCTGGCTGATGGGCGATCTGTCTCAGGCGGATTCGCCGTGGCCGGGACTGGTGGTATTGGTACTCGGCCTGGGTTGCGTCCTTCCATTCTCCCGCGATCTCGGCCTGCTCGCCCGTGGCGAAATTTCGGCGCAAGTCCTTGGAGTGCCGGTGGTGCGGCTGCGCCTGCTGATCTATGTGCTGGCCTCGCTGTTCACCGCGGTGGCGGTGAATATCGCCGGCAGCATCGGCTTCATCGGCTTGATCGTGCCACACCTGGTGCGTCTGGCCGCCGGCAACGACCTGCGCCTGCTGTTGCCGGCTTCGGTTCTGGCGGGCGGAACACTGCTGGTGGCGGCGGATACGCTGGCCCGCATCATCGCCGCGCCGCAACAGTTGCCGGTCGGCGTGTTGACAGCCCTGCTTGGCGTGCCGGTGTTTCTCTTTCTCTTGTCACGCCAACCGCGCCAGAGCGGCCCATGACGGCGGACTTCGACAAGGATACGTCAGTGCTCCTGTCCGCGAGGGACCTGGATGTCGCCATTGGCGCCAGAACGCTGATTGAGAACCTTGACCTCAATCTGCGAGGCGGCGAGACTTTGGCCGTCCTCGGCCGAAACGGCAGCGGAAAGACTTCGCTTCTGCATACCCTTGCCGACTTGCGCGCTCCCTCGGCAGGCAGCATTGAGCTGTGCGGCCGGCCCTATGCCGCGCATGCGCCACGCGCGGCGGCGCACCTGCGCGGCTTGCTGGTGCAGACCCACAGCGATGCCTTTCCCGCCAGCGTGCTGGAAACCGCCTTGATCGGTCGTCATCCGCACCTGGGCCGCTGGGCCTGGGAGGGCGTGGCCGACGAGCGCATCGCCCGCGCCGCCCTGGCGGCGGTTGGCCTGACGGGACTGGAAGCGCGGGATGTGCATAGCCTTTCAGGCGGCGAACGGCAGCGTCTGGCGATGGCCACGCTGCTGACCCAGCAACCCCGCCTGTATCTGCTGGACGAGCCCCTCGCGCATCTCGACCTGAACCACCAGATCATCATGCTCGAACTGGTCAAACGTCAAGCCGCCGAGTGCCAGGCGGGGTTCATCGTTGCGATGCACGACATGAATCTGGCGCTGCGATACTGTCAGCGCGCACTCTTGCTATTCGGAGACGGCCGCTGGATGGAAGGGTGCAGCGAAGAGGTACTGACTGCGGAGAATCTCTCCAAACTTTATGGCCACTCGTTGCGCACGCTCGACGACCATGGCGCCCGCTATTTCGTGGCGGCTTGAGCGTTCACGCGTCGACCGCGCGCCGTTTCCATATGCTTGCAAAGTAGCTGGGCGCCGTCGAGAAGGCGAGGCGTGGGGCGGCTGATGAGATCCGCGGGAACGAAGAACAGATTGTCGCGCGCGCTTGCCGTCATCTCGCGCCAGCGCTTCCACATATCCAGCCACGGTGGCCGGGTGTTGCCCATGCCACTGGCGACGATGGCCTCGGGATTTGCGGCGAGCACTGCCTCAACGGATACCGTCGGCGCCAGCTGCGACTGGCCGGCGAAGACGTTTTCGGCGCCGCACAGGCGCATCACTTTGCTGATCAGCTGTTCGCCATTGATCGTCACCAGCGGCATGTTCCATATCTGGTAGAAGGCGCGCAGCGGAGGTCTTCCGCCAAAACGTCGTCGCAGATCCGCTTCGCGGGCACGGAACGCTCGTGCTGCCTCGCGGGCGACTGCCGTGGTGCCGGCCAGTTCGCCGAAGCGCTCGATGGTGCTGGCGATGTCGTCGATCTTCTTCGGCTCGCTGATGAACAGGGGCATGCCGAGTGTCTTCAGCTTGGCCAGATGAGCCGCCGAGTTGCCACTCTCCCAGGAGATCACCAGGTCCGGTTTTGTGGCTACGATGGCTTCCAGATCGAGGCTGGCAGAATCGCCGACCCGCGGCAGCGTTCTGGCTTGCTCGGGGTAATCACTGTAGTCGCTGACGCCGACAATCAGATGGCCGGCGCCGGCCGCGAAAAGATTTTCGGTGACATGCGGCGCCAGGCTGACGATGCGCCGCGCCGGCGCAGCCAGGCGGAGCGCCTGACCGGCATCGTCGCGAACCGCGATCTCGGCCTGGGCCCAGTTGGTCATCAGCAATGTCAGCAGCAGCCAGATCGGCATGGACGCGGTGCAGGTGTTGGCGTGGCACATTCAAAAGTCGATTTTACTCTGCGCGGAGATGCGCCCCACCGGGACTGCGCAACATCCAGTGGAACCCCGTGAATATCGCTGGCATAATCGATCAATATGGATAAGGTGAGCAGGTCATATTGGCACAGGCAACTCCGCAGGCTCGCGATCCTGCTGCTATGCTCCGGTGCAACCGGAGTGCTGGCCGGAGATGACTGGCTGATCACCAGAGTGAACGGACTATGGACCTGGGAGCGGTCGGGTCCGGAAGGTCGCGTCCACAAGAGGTTCCTCAACCAGGAAGTATTGCGCCTGGGGCCGAAAGGCGAAGTCGAAGTGGTTTCGCTGCAGGCTGTCCAGCCGGGTAAGACCATCGGGTGCGCCGATCGCGCCCGGCATGATGCGCAAGACGCATGTTCAAGCGCCTTTCTGGATTGCAAGCCGGCAGGGGCCGGGGCATTTTCCGCCTTGCTGGGTTACCTGACAAAAGGCTCCCAGGGGATCACCGACGCGAGAAACGCTTATCGTTGTTCGATCAATGAAGATGCCGTACTTCAGGCCGCTCTCGAGGTCGGCCTGATTGACGTCTTCCCGCCGAAAGTACTGGAGAATTCAGCCGGTTCGGCGAGCGCTTCTATCGGCACCCCCACTCCGAATATCAATTCCCCCTATTGGCCATAGCCTTCGATCGGCGACCCGAGAATCAACCAAGCAATTGCTTGGTTGATTGTCCACTGCTAAGATTGCCGGACTTTCACTCCAATACTGGAAGCGGTGCTCCATGTCCTATCGTTCCGTCTTTCGCCCGGACCTGTTTCGCGATCGCACGGTGGTCATCACCGGCGGCGGTTCCGGCATCGGCCGATGTACCGCCCATGAACTGGCCAGCCTCGGTGCCTCACTGGCGCTGCTCGGCCGCAAGGTCGACAAACTCGAGACGGTGCGCGACGAGATTGTCGCCGCATTTCCCAAGGCGCAGGTCAGCTGCCATGCCTGCGATATCCGCGAAGAAGATCGGGTCAGGGAAACTCTAAGCGCAGTTCTCCAGCGACACGGCCGCGTCGACGGCCTGTTCAACAATGCCGGCGGACAATACCCGTCGCCTCTCAAAGATATTTCGCTGAAGGGCTGGGAGACGGTGGTGAAAAACAATCTCACCGGCGGATTTCTGATGGCGCGCGAATGCTACACGCAGTGGATGGCGGGAAACGGCGGCGCCATCGTGAACATCATCGCCGACATGTGGAACGGCATGCCCGGCATGGGCCACTCGGGCGCGGCACGGGCCGGCATGCTCAACTTCACCGAGACCGCGGCCTGCGAATGGGCCAGCGCCGGGGTGCGAGTGAATGCGGTGGCGCCCGGCTGGATTGCCTCAAGCGGCTTCGACACTTATCCGCCGGAGTTTCAAGCGCTGACGAAAAAGCTCAAGCGCAAGGTGCCGCTGCAGCGCTTTGGCACCGAGTCCGAGATATCGGCGGCAGTGGTCTTCCTGCTCTCCGAGGCGGCGGCCTTCATCACCGGCGCCTGTCTGCGCATCGATGGTGGCGTGCCCAATGCGCGCCACACCTGGCCATTGACTCAGCACCAACGCTCGCGGTCCTACAATGGTTTTCCGCTCTACCGGCCGCCTGCCTGGATGGGTGAGGAATAATGCCGCAAATCGAATCACGCTTCGATCCCGGCGGCGACGCCTGCGTTGCCAACCGCGCCGCATGGTTGAAATTGATCGCGGAGTTCCGTGCCGTCGAGGCGCGCACCCGCGCAGCCTCGGAAAAGGCCCGGCCGCGGTTCGAAAAACGCGGCGCACTCCTGCCGCGCGAGCGCGTGGCACGGGCACTCGATCCCGGTGCGCCTTTTCTCGAACTTGCGACCCTGGCCGGCTGGTGCCAGGACCAGCCCGACCCCGACAAGACCATTCCCGGCGGAGGCATGATAGCCGGCATCGGCTATGTGTCCGGGGTGCGCTGCATGCTGATGGCTTCGGATGCCGGCATCGATGCCGGCGCCATTCAGCCCAGGGGTCTGGACAAGGTGTTGCGGCTGCTGCACATCGCGCTGGAGAACAAGCTGCCTACGCTGCATCTGGTCGAATCCGCAGGCGCCAACCTGTTGCGCTACCGGGTCGAGGATTTCATCCACGGCGGCGGCCTGTTCTGCGGGCTGACGCGGCTTTCCGCCGCCGGGATTCCCGTCGTCACCGTGGTGCATGGTTCATCCACGGCGGGCGGCGCCTACATGCCGGGCATGTCCGACTACGTGGTGATGGTGCGCGGCCGCGCCAGGGCCTTTCTCGCCGGGCCAGCGCTGCTCAAGGCGGCCACCGGCGAAGAGGCCGGCGAAGAGGAACTCGGCGGCGCCGAGATGCACGCCACCACTACCGGCCTGTGCGAATACCTGGCCGAAGATGATGCCGATGCAATCCGCCTGGCGCGCGAGGTCTTCCGCAATCTCGACGATTTCGCCGGTTCCCCGGCCGCAGCCGAGGCCTGCCCGCCGGCCTATCCTGCTGAGGAACTGCTGGACCTGGTGCCCCTGGACAGCAGAAAGCCCTACGACGTGCACGAGGTGATCGCGCGCATCACCGACGCCTCGGACTTCCTCGACTTCAAAGCGCTGTATGGCGTCTCGACGGTGTCCGGCCACGGCCATCTCGACGGTCGTGCCATCGGCATCATCGGCAACAACGGGCCGATCGACCCGGCAGGCGCCACCAAGGCCTCGCAGTTCATCCAGTTGTGCTGCCAAAGCGGCACGCCCATCATCTACCTTCAGAACACCACCGGCTACATCGTCGGCAAGGATTCTGAAACGGCCGGCATGATCAAGCACGGCGCCAAGATGATCCAGGCCGTGGCCAACGCCAGCGTGCCGCAGATCACCCTGCACATCGGCGCGTCGTTCGGTGCGGGCAACTACGGCATGTGCGGCCGCGCCTTCGGGCCGCGTTTCGCCTTTTCCTGGCCGAATGCCAGGACCGCGGTGATGGGCGGCGAGCAGGCGGCCACCACCATGCGCCTGGTGATGGAGGCGAAGACCCGGCGCAAGGGCCTGGAAGGCGGCGGAATGGGGGCAGACGAGATCGCGGCGCTCGAGGCGAAGATAATCGTCAATTTCGAGCGCCAGTCATCCGCCTTGTACACCAGTGGATTGCTGCTCGACGACGGCATCATCGACCCGCGCGACACCCGGAGGGTATTGGCGTATGTGTTGTCGATCTGCCGCGAAGCCGAAGCCAGAAAGTTACGACCCATCCAGTTCGCCGTCGGGAGGCATTGAATGCTATATACCCAGGAACACCTGGAACTGCAACGCTCGGTGAAGAAGATCATCGACACCGAGATCAATCCATTTGTGGACGAGTGGGAGGCCGCAGAGATATTCCCGGCTCACGAGGTGTTCAAGAAACTGGGATCGGCCGGGTTTCTCGGCATCAACAAGCCGGTGAAATTCGGCGGCATGGGCCTGGACTACAGCTACCAGTTGGCCTTCATCGAAACCCTCGGGCACATCCATTGCGGCGGTGTGCCGATGGCCATCGGCGTGCAGACCGACATGGCCACGCCGGCACTGTCGCGCTTCGGCTCCGACGAGCTGCGCCGGGAGTTTCTGGTGCCTTCCATCGCCGGCGATTTCGTCGCCTGCCTTGGCGTCTCCGAAACCGGAGCCGGCTCCGATGTCGCATCGATCAGGACCGTTGCCCGCAAGGATGGCGGCGACTACATCATCAACGGCGGCAAGATGTGGACCACCAGCGGCACCCAGGCCGACTGGATCTGCCTGCTCGCCAACACCTCGGACGGTGCCCCGCACAAGAACAAGACGCTGATCTGCGTGCCGATGGCGACGCCCGGCATCAGCGTGGCGAAGAAGCTGAAGAAGGTCGGCATGTGGTCTTCCGATACTGCGCAGCTGTTTTTCGACGATGTGCGCGTCCCTCAGCGTTTCCGCATCGGCGAGGAAGGGATGGGCTTCACCTACCAGATGCAGCAATTCCAGGAAGAGCGCCTGTTCGCCGCCGCGCAATGGACCGTGCTCGACCGCATCCTGCGGGACACCATCGAATATACGCGACAGCGGCAGGTCTTCGGCCAATCGGTGCTCGACAATCAATACGTGCATTTCCGCCTGGCCGAACTGAAGACAGAAATCGAGGCTTTGCGTGCCCTGGTTCACAACGCCGCGGAGCGCTATGTAGCCGGGGAAGATGTCACGCTGCTGGCCTCGATGGCCAAGTTGAAGGCCGCCCGGCTGGGCCGCGAAGTGGCCGATTCCTGCCTGCAGTTCTGGGGCGGCATGGGTTACATGTGGGAGAGCAGCGTCGCCCGCGCCTTCCGCGATATCCGCTTGTCGAGCATCGGCGGGGGCGCCGATGAGGTGATGCTTGGGATCATCAGCAAGTACATGGGCACCGCGCCGCGGCGCTAGGGCCTGATGTTTACCAAGATACTGATTGCCAATCGCGGCGAGATTGTCGCTCGCGTCGCCCGCACCGCCAGGCGGCTGGGCTATCCGACCGTGGCGGTGTATTCCGATGCGGATCGCCATTCGCCGCACCTCGCTTCCTGCGACGAGGCCGTGGCGATCGGCGGAAGACTGCCGGCGGAGTCCTATCTGGACATCGACAAGATGATCGACGCCTGCCGCAAGAGTGGCGCCGATGCGCTGCACCCCGGCTACGGCTTTTTATCCGAGAACGCCGAGTTCGCCGAACGCTGCGGCGAGGCTGGCATACGGTTCATCGGCCCGCCGCCGCAGGCAATCCGTCTGATGGGCGACAAGGCCGGCGCCAAGCGGTGCATGCTCGCGGCTGGTGTGCCGTGCATCCCCGGATATCAGGGCGAAGACCAGTCGGATCGACGTCTGGCGGAGGAAGCGGCGCAGCTTGGATTTCCCCTGATGATCAAGGCGGCGGCCGGCGGCGGTGGACGTGGCATGCGCCGCATCAGCCAGTCCGCCGATCTGCCGGACGCGCTGGCCTCGGCTCGTTCGGAAGCTGCGAGCGCATTCGGTAGCGACGTGATGATCCTCGAGCGGGCGGTCAGCGCTGCCCGCCACGTCGAAATCCAGATCTTCGCCGACACCCATGGCAATGTCATCCACCTGTTCGAACGCGATTGCTCGGTGCAACGTCGCCACCAGAAAGTTATCGAGGAATCGCCATCTCCGGCACTGACCGAGAATCTGCGTGCCGCGATGGGGACCTCCGCCTGTGCCGCGGCCAGGACCGCCGGCTACGTCGGCGCCGGCACCGTCGAGTTCCTGCTCGACGGCGAGGGCAATTACTACTTCATGGAGATGAATACGCGACTGCAGGTCGAGCATCCGGTGACGGAATTCATCACCGGTGTTGACCTCGTCGAATGGCAGTTGCGCGTGGCGAGCGGCGAATCCTTGCCCTGCACGCAGGAGCAACTGCAAATTCGCGGCCATGCCATCGAAGCGCGCTTGTATGCCGAAGATGCCGAGCGCGGTTTCCTGCCGCAAAGCGGCCGACTGCTGCGCTGGCGCCCCGCGCCGGGGATTCGCACCGACCATTCCCTGGCCGATGGTTGCGACATCAGCGCTTTCTACGATCCACTGCTGGCAAAAGTCATCGCCCACGGGGATACTCGCGAAGCGGCGCGGCGCAGCCTGATCGCGGGATTGCGCGAGATGGTGGTCCTCGGACTGACCGGCAACAAGGCTTTCCTGCTCGACTGCCTGGAACATCCGGAATTCGCTGAGGGCCGCGCCAACACCGATTTCGTCGCCGCGCATTTTTCCGACCGCATTGATACTCCACCCGCCAGCGAAGCACTCGCCGCTGCCGCCCTGCTGTTCCTGGCCCGCGCGACGGCGCGGCTGCCACAACCATGGCTGGCCCACTGGCATAGCAATGGCCAGGCCCGCGCGGTCTACGACCTGAATATCGGGACCGTCGCAGTCGTATCACTCGGCGAAGCCAGGTTCCGCGTCGAACGTGGCGCCGAAGCCGTAACCGTCGAGCAACTGGCCCTCGGCGACGAGAGGCTGCAACTTTCCATCGACGGTTTGCAGCTGACTTTCGCCTATGCCTGGGAGAGCGGATTCTGTTCGCGCCTGCATCTCGACATTGCCGGCCGCAACTTGATGGTCGAGGACCTCGGTCGTCGTGCGCCGCAATCGAAATTGCCAATGGACGATGGCGCCGTGATTCCGCCGATGAATGGTCGCGTCGTGGTTCTGCATGTCGTCGAAGGCCAGCCGGTCCGGCATGGCGATCCCTTGCTGGTGCTGGAATCGATGAAGATGGAGCACACCCTGAAGGCATCCCGTGACGGCGTCGTTACCCAACTCAATGTCCGCGTCGGCGACCAGGTGGCACCGGGCAAGCGGCTGGCGCTGATCGTCCCCGAAAGCATCCACGATGCTGCTTCCGCCTAGCAGCCACCATTCGGCCGAACATGTCGCCTTCCGAGAGACAGTGCGGCGTTTCGTCGCGCGCGAGATCGCGCCGTTCGCCGACGCCTGGGACGAAGCCGGGGAATTTCCGCGCGAGTTGTATCGCAAGGCCGCGGCCGCGGGATTGTTCGGCATCGG
>Ga0163199_1001295_pt1 | contig 15616 bp, 20 predicted proteins | sample PL_2010_150m_FD_113537 | JGI IMG/M metagenome (GOLD analysis project Ga0163199, IMG submission 113537) | Freshwater microbial communities from Powell Lake, British Columbia, Canada to study Microbial Dark Matter (Phase II) - PL_2010_150m | ecosystem: Environmental > Aquatic > Freshwater > Lake ... | reverse complement strand
TGCTTCCGCTGCTTGACGAACGTCTCGGTCATCGCGCTCACGTCCTTAATGCCGCCGTTGAGCCACATCGCGGTGTCGATGCAATGCGCGAGCAGATCGCCCGTGACGCCGGAGCCGGCCACCTTCACGTCGAGACGCCAAAGGCCCGTGCCGCCCTGCGGGAGGTCGGGCGAGATGGTCCAATCCTGAAGGAAGTTGGCGCGGTAGTGGAACACGCGGCCGAGCTTGCCGGCGTCGATGAGGTTTTTGGCCAGCACGACGGCGGGGCAACGGCGGTAGTTATACCAGACCATGTTCGGCACGCCGGCTTTCTCGACGGCCTTGAGCATCTTCTCGGCTTCCTTGCCGTTGAGGCCGAGGGGCTTTTCGCAGAGGATCATCTTGCTGGCCTTGGCGGCAGCGATGACCTGCTCGGCGTGGAGGTTGTTCGGCGTGGCGACGTCGATGATGTCGATGTCGTCGCGCGCGATGAGTTTCTTCCAGTCGGTCTCGATCGACTTGTAGCCCCACTTCTCGGCGAACGCCTTCACTTGGGCTTCGTCGCGGCCGCAGACGGCCTGCGGGATGAGTTCGTAGCTGGAGGGGAAGAAGTGGTTGACCTGATGGAAGGCGTTGCTGTGAGCGCGGCCCATGAAGCTGTAGCCGATGAGGCCGATGCGGAGTTGTTTCTTGGACATGGAGAGGAAGGGGAATTGTAGGGGCGCAGTCTTGCTGCGCCCTCTGGAGAATGCGGTGAAGGGCGTAGCAAGACTGCGCCCCTACGGAAAGGTCAGGCGCTCCAGCCGTGGTTGTTGCGGACCTCGATCATGGCGGCGAGGATGTCGTTCCACGTTTGCTGCTTCATCAGCACTTCGTTCGGGAACATGCAGCCGTCCCAGCAGATGTGCTTCGTCTTCCTGGTGACCCGGCCCAGCCCGTCGCGCAGCCAGTAGCCGGAGTCGCGCGGGATGTTGAGCTTGCCCTTCGGGTCGGTCGCGAGGCAGTGGCGGCCGGTCTTCTCGTGCGAGCCGGTGCCATACGTGGTGCCGTCGTTCTGGGCGACATGGAAGTCGATGGTCCACGGGCGGAGGGCGTTGGTGAGTTTGACCATCGCCTTGTGAAACTCGGCCGGTTCCCAGTGGAACTTCTTCGGCACGATGCGGTGGCTCTCCGCGTTGGCGCCCAGAGTGTAGAGCAGCGTGTGCGACATGTCGGCCTGGAAGCCGACGACCTTGGGCATGCCGACCATTTCGAGCAGGTGGACCATGTGCAGCCACGAGTGCATGCCGCCCCAGCAGATTTCGCCTTCGGCGGCGAGCCGCTCGCCTTCGTCCGCGGCGATCTTGCCGGCCTCGCGGAATGTCTGTGCGATGAGCTTGGTGGTGCCCTTGGGATCCTTGTCCCAGGCGGCGACGCCGGTGGCGCTGTCGATGCGCACGATCCCGTAGGGGCGGACGCCGAGTTCGCGAAGTTTTTTCGCAATGCGGATGGCCTTGCGGACGTGGGTGACCCAATTGGCGCGGGCCTTTTCGTCGCCGCCGGCGGCGGCGTCGAACCACACGGGCGCGACGACGGAGCCGACGACAAACCCCTTGCGCTTGATCTTTTCGGCGAGGGCCTTGATGCCGTCGTCGGAGATATCGATGTCGGTGTGCGGATTGTAGAGGAAGAGATCGACACCGTCGAATTTCACGCCGTTGACCTCGGCTTTCGCGGTCAGGTCGAGCATGGTGTCGAGTTCGATGAACGGCTCGGCGCCGGGACTGCCCTTGCCGACGAGGCCGGGCCACATGGCGTTGTGAAGCTTGGGGAAGTTGTTTGGAAGCATGGGGAGTTGAGGTGAGCGGTTGGAGGCGAAAGGCGAGAGATCAGAATTTGTTTTTGCGGTGGGCGCCCATGGCGGGCGCGGCGGGATTAACTTCGGGACCGAAATAGCGCAGGACGACGAGGGGCTCGACGGAGCTCGTGTTTTCGAACGTGACGCCGGCGCGCGCGGCATCCTCGGTGCAAAACACCTCGTCCTCGGTGAGTTCGTGGAAGCGGATGAGCTTCGGCGAATCGAGCGTGAGCTTGTTCATCGTGCCATGACCTTGGACGGTGATGAGGCCATAGGCGCCATTGTCCTTGATGGTGCATTGGGCGCCGGGCTCGACCGTGAGCTCCTTCGCGGTGAAATACTGGAAGCCCTCGACCTTGCCGTAAACGATCCAGCGATCGACGTAGCCTTCGCTGCGCGTGTCGGCCACCGGGACGGGTTCGAGGTAGTGGTTGTCCTTGAACTTCGGATCGAGATTTGCCGGGAAATCGATCTGGTCGACGATGAAGTCGAGGTCGCGATGCCTGGCCTTCGGCATGTCTTTCACGAGGAGCGACCACGGGACCTCGCGGCCCTCGACGAGCGACTGATACATGCCGAACACATCCGAGCCCCACTGCGGCTCGTAGGTGCAGAGCGAGCCGGGCGCGTGGAGAATGCACGGCCCGATCAACCAACCGGTGCCCGGTTTCAGGCGATACGCCTTGGAGAGATCGAGAATGCCGTTGTCGCCCTGGTTCCAGTTTTCGATGCAGCGCCGCACCTGCGCGCGCGTGGTGCCGGGCTCGAGGCCCATGAAGGTGTAGGGGAAATTGTTGCCGACGTTGTTGTGCTGCGGCGGGAAATAATAGGACTCGGGCTTGCCCTCCTGCCCGACGAGCGCCGCCTGCTTGGCGTTCTGGTGCAGGTGGTGCGGGATTGGTCCCATGTTGTCGAAAAACTTCGAGTAGACGGGCCAGCGCTGGTATTTCTTCCAAATGGCCTTGCCGATCAGCGCGGCGCCGCACTCGGCGACGGCCTGTGCCAGCGTGAAACGTTTCCCACCGACGACAACGTAACTGAGCCCCTCGTCGGGCGTGCGGTTGTCGTTGGCGGCCGGCGTGGTCGACGCGAACCACCGCTCGTCAATGCCGCCGCGATTCAGCCCGAACGCGTAGAGATCATCCGGGTGGAGTTTGAGGCGCTTCCCGGGTTGGAGGAAGGAGCGCGGCACCCAGCAGGGCGCGAGCCGGAGCAATCCGCCGGTTTCAGCAAGGGCGCCCTCGACGAGGCCTTTGACATTGGACGGGACCGTCTTGAGGTCGGTGACGTTGGGCATAGGTAGAAAAGCGTGAGCCGGTTTGGAGGGGCGAAACGGGTGAGACTGGCGTAGCGGGGAGAGACGTGCGGGGCCGACGGGATCTTGGTCTAAACGTGAGACGCGGTCCGACTTGCGCCAAGGAGATTTTTTCGCGGTCGCATCGCGGAACGCGAATTCTTGGTTCGCCGCGAACGTGCGGGTGGTTTCCATGGGGCCATGGTTGTCGTGGACAGACCAGGCTGGTATTGGGACGCGGAGTTGCCCCCGGTGGTGAGCCGAATGGCAGCTTTCCCTCGGGGTAGCTGTAATAACCGCCCGCCGACGGGGTTGTTCATTCCAGTGAACCTCTCATGCGCAGGCTTTCTTTCGGTCGACTGGCTGTTCCGCTGTGCCAGCGAAACCGAGGCTGGTTCGCCGGGAGAGCCCGTGCCGGCGGGTGACGACGAGGATGCCGGATGGCTCGCGCGGGGTGCGGAGGGTGACGAGCACGCGTGGCAGCAGTTGTTCGACAAGTGGAAGAAACCCCTGCTCGCGTTCTTTTACCGCTCGCTGGGCTCGATGGCGGACGCGGAGGACCTCACACTCGAAGTCTTCGTGCGCCTCCATCGGGCGGCCAGTCGCTACGAGCGACGGGCGGCGTTTGCCACGTTCGTGTTTCACATCGCGCGCAACCTCCTGCTGAACGAACTTCGCCGCCGCCAGCGCAAACCGGCGCAGCCGCTGCCGCCGGAGGCCTTCGACTACGTGGCCGCGCCCGAGGGCGACGACGCCCGCCGCGCATCCGAACTCGAAGAAGTCTTCCAACGCGCCTTGGCGCAATTGCCGGAGGCGCAGCGCTCGCTGCTCCTCCTCGTCCACCAGCAGGACCTCGACCACCGCACGGCCGCTGCGACGCTCGGGGTCACCGAAAACGCCTTGCGCGTGCAACTGCATCGCGCGCGCCAGCGCCTGAAAGAACTGATGCTTCCACAATCATGAACTCCGAATCTCCCCGTCCGCCCTCCGATCCCGAGCTCGACCGCCTGCTCGGCAGCAAACTGCGGCGCACGTCGCCCGAATTCGAGCTGCGCTGGCGCCAGCTCCGGGCCGAGCTCGTCGGCACTCGTCCGTCGGCCCGGGCCGGCTGGCCGCGTTGGTTGGTGTGGCCGGGCCTCGCCACAGTGTCGCTTGCAGCCGTGGTCGCGGTGCTCCTGTTGCGACCGGCGTCGACGCCGACTCCACAGCCGGTTTCGTTTGAAGAACTGATTGCCCTCGACGCCGCGCTTCAGCCGGCGAGCCCCCTGCTCACGGCGGAGAATCGCGACGCCCTCCTCAACCTTCCCGCGCAACCGCGCAGCTGACCATTCCCCGTTCACCATGAAAACGCTTACGCTCACCGGTCTTGCCCTTCTGCTGCTCGCCGCGCCCGCCGCCGGGCAGAATCCGCCCGCGCCAGCAACGTCGCGCATCCCGGCTGCGGCCACGCCCTCGCCGTCGGTGGCGTCACCCGCGGCCGGCGAACTCGCCGCGCTGGAGCAATTCCTTAATCTTTCGGACGCCGAGCTGGCGCAGATGGAGCAGGTGCTCGCGCGTTTGCGGGCGATGTCGCCCGCGCAGCGGACCGCATTGCGGGCCGAGATCGCGGCGTTTCGCAAGCTGCCTGAAACGCAACGGCAGCAGCTCCGCCAAGGGTGGGGCTGGATGCTGGCGGAGATCCAGAATGGCTGGCGCGAGATGATGCAGGGCGCGACGCCGGAGCGCCGCACCGAGATCCAGGCCAAGCTCCAGTCGCTTTCGCCGGACGAGAAGATGACCTACCGTCGACAGCTCGTGGAGGAATACCTGAAGGCGACGGCGGCGAAGAAATAGCGCCGGGCTGTAGGCCCGGTCGTTGGCCGGGCTCCACCGGCTTCGGCGGCGCGCGGGGTTCAGCGGATTTTGGCGCCGCGCAACCAGGCCCGCAGTCCGGATTTCCTGCGCACCTGGGAGGCCACGCCCCGGGTGGTGCGCCAGACGCGCCGCGCCCAGAAGAACTCCGTGGCGAGAATGGCGAAGCCGGCGGCAATGACGGGCAGCCCGGGGCCCGGAAGCACGAGCAGCGCTGCGCCAATCAACAGGACGGATCCGCCGAAGACGGCGACGAAACACTTTTTCACGGGGCGTGGTGGTGGCCAGGTGGTCAACACGAGAGATCCGCCGGCCAGTCCCGGCGGCGGCGCAGCCAATGCGCCCGCAGCGTGGTCGCGTGGCGCTGCAGCACGATCTGCACAATCATCGCATCGTCGAGCAGTCCGACCTCGGGAATGGTGTCCGGGATGCGATCCAAGTCCTTCAGGAAATACAGCAGCGCAAACGCGGCTTCGCGATGGGCTGTGGTTCCCGTGTGTCCGTCGGTGCAGGCTTCCTCAAAGAAGATGGCCAGCAGTTGAATCCGGCATCGCAGGAGTTCGGATTCCCTGAGGCCGTCGATTTTCGCGTGTAGCGCCGCCCGCTCGCGGCGCAGTTCGGCGATCGCTTCCGGCGTGACCAGCGCGCCGCCGCGGTCGATGTAGCTCGCGACACCGGGAATGTCGTCGCGGGTGTGACCAGAGAGATGGCGGTGGAGGGCGTCAGCCGTGGAGGTGGGGTGATTGTTCATGGAGGAGTGGCGGGGAGCCGGTTGGGATGGGAGAAAATGGTTTGATCCCGTGCGCCAGGCTGGGATGGCGGCGCACTCATGGCCTTGCGGGTTAGAGTTTGAGGACCTCCGGGCCCGGGTGGGGAACAGCAGGCGCCACGGACCTTGGCCTGAGCAGCGACCACACCACGCTCGTGGTCAGAATCAGCACGATGACGCCGAGCGAAACCAGTGTGTCGATCTTCCAGGCGGTGTGCGCAAGCAGCATCTTCACGCCGACGAACGTCAGCACTACGCCGAGGCCGATCTTGAGGTAGTGGAATTTCTCCAGCACCCCGGACAACGCGAAGTAGAGCGAGCGCAGGCCGAGGATGGCGAAGACGTTCGACGTGTAGACGATGAACGGATCCATGGTCACCGCGAAGATCGCGGGGATGGAGTCGACGGCGAACACCAGATCGGTGATCTCCACGAGGAGCAGGACGACGAACAGCGGCGTGGCGGCGCGCACGCCGTTTTCCACGACGAAGAAGCGGTCGCCGCGGAAGTCGGCCGTGACCGGCATGAGCCGCTTGAACCAGCGCACCACCGGGTTGCGCTCGGGATGGATCTCCTCCTCGCGCTTCAGGATCATCTTTAGGCCGGTGAGGATCAGGAAGCCGCCGAACACGTAGATGATCCACGCAAACTTCGCGAGGAGCGCCGCGCCGGCGGCGATCATGGCGGCCCGCATGAGCAAGGCGCCGAGGATGCCCCAGAAGAGCACCCGGTGCTGGTATTGCGCCGGCACCGCGAAATAGCCGAACAGGAGCGCAAACACAAAGATGTTGTCCACGCTCAGCGAGTATTCGATCAGGTAGCCAGTGTAGAACTCCAGCGCCTTCGGCGCGCCCGCGAAATACCACACGCCGGCCCCGAAGAGCACCGCCAGCGTCACCCACACCGCCGTCCACGCGATGGACTCCCTGAGCGAAACCACATGCGCCTTGCGATGAAAGACGCCCAGGTCGAGCGCGAGCATCGCAAGCACGAAGAGGTTGAAGCCGGTCCAGAGCCAGAAAGGTTCGATCATGAAAAAGAGGGTGAGGGCATTCGCCGCGTCGGACGAGGGTGATCAGCGGCGGGCGGTGCCGGCGAGGGCGAAGGTAGGCAGGTGGCGGCGCGAACGGGAGTGATGGGAACGGCGGGCCGCGCGCTCGCCGGCGCGGTCCTTGAGTTGCGCCAGCACCTTGCCGAAGGCGGTGCGGACCGTGTGGTCCACCGCCTCCACGCGCAAATCGGGCCCCGGCACGACCAAGTGCGCGCTGGCGCGGTAGGCCGGACTTGCCTCGGCCCGGTATTCGAGCCGCACGTGGGCTTCGTCGATCCGGACGAAGGGCAGCAGGGCGAACAGCCCGTCCTCAATCCAGCGGTCGAGCTGGTCGGTCGAGCGGAGATTGGCGTGGTGGAGGAAGAGCTTCATGGTGAGTAAGGGAGGTGAATGGTTGAGTGACACGCCCAGCATACCGCTTCCGACCCGATTCGACTAATACGCATTTTAGAGTTAACACTTAGGTTAATCCGAACATTATCCGGGCCCATGGAATGGCTCAATTTTCACCACCTGCGGTATTTCCTGGCCGTGGCGAAGGAGGGCGGCCTCCGTCAGGCGGCGGAGAAACTACGTGTGTCCCAGCCCTCGATCTCGGCGCAGATCCGCGAGCTGGAGGAGGCGCTCGGCGAAAAACTGTTCCGGCGCAGCGGCCGCGCCAACGTGCTCACCGACGCCGGACAGATCGCCTTCCGGCACGCCGACGAGATCTTTTCCCTCGGCCACGAACTGGTCAGCGCGATCAAGCAGCGCCCGACCACGCGCGTCGTCCGGCTTTACGTCGGGGTGGCGGACTCGTTTCCCAAGCTCGTCACGTATGAAATCCTCAAGCCCTTGTTCGCGCGGGCGGAGCAGGTGCATGCGATCTGCCGGGAAGGCAAACTGGAGGACCTGCTGGCGCAGCTGGCGGCCCACCGGCTGGACCTGGTGCTCGCCGACGAACCGGCGCCCAGCACGGCAAAAATCCGCGCGTTCAACCACCTGCTCGGCGAATCGGGGGTGACCTTCTGCGCGGCGGCCGCACAGGCCCGCCGGTTGCGCCGGAATTTTCCCCGCTCGCTGCACGAGGCTCCCGCGCTGCTGCCGGCGGAGAACACCGCGCTGCGGCGTTCGCTGGAAAACTGGTTTCGCGCCCTGCAGATTCAGCCGCGGGTGGTCGCGGAGTTCGAGGACGCCGCCCTGATGAAGGTCATGGCGGCCAACGCGCAGGGCTTTGCGCCGATTCCGACGGTGGTGGTGAAGGAGGCGGTTGCCCGCTACCAACTGCAGATCATCGGGGCGACCGATCGTTGCCGGGACCAGTTCTACGCCATCACGGCCGAGCGCAGGATCACGCATCCGCTCGTGTCGCTGCTCACCGAGCAGGCGCAGAAGCTGACATTTGGCTGATGCGGCGGTGAAAAGAAAAGAGCCGGCTCCGGGGCCGGCTCGCGAGGGGAACGGGAGGCGAAGTCGCCTCAACTCTTCGGCGGATTCGGGCAGTTGGCGTTGGCGCCGGTGCCGTCCTTGGGGCCCTTGCCCGGAGCGGTGGCTTTGCCGGAACCGTCGCGCAGCGGCGTGCCGGTGCTGTTCGGGTTGCCGCGGTTGTTGAGGACCTTGCCGGAGCCATCGCGCAGCGGCGTGCCCTGGCCGGGGCCCGAGAGATCGCAGGGGACGGCGGGACGCGTGGTGCTGCGGCCGGAGCCGCCGTTGCCGCGGCCTTGGGCCGCGAAAGCGCTGGTCACGAGACCTGCGCTGAGGAGAACACTGATGAGGACGATTTTGTTTTTCATGTGTGGATTTGGTTCCGCTCAGTTACACCCCGCCCGGGTCCGGAGATTACCGCGCGCGCAAAGATCTTTCGTGTAATATCCGCAGGGCGTCGGGGTTTCACCGATTGCATTCAACTGCGCTCATGAAAACCCAACTCCTCCTCGCTCTCTGTCTTCCGTTGCTCGCGCTTGGCGCGCAGAATCGCCATGGCGCACCCGCCACCGCCAGCGGTCCCGGTCCCGCCGCCAACGCGGACTGCGTCCGCAGTGCCGATTGTCCGCTCAACTCCGCGACGTCCGCCGCGCCGACCACGCTGCCGGCGAGCGACCTCGTTTTTGCGATCGAAGAGGAGCGTGTGGCGCATGACCTCTACGCCGCGGCTTCGGCAAAGTGGAATCTGCGCGTGTTCGCGAACATCGCCGAAGCCGAGACGCACCATGCCGCCGCACTCACGCAACTCGCCGCGACCGCGGGCGCGATGCCGCCGGCGGCCCAGGCCGGTGTCTACGCCTCCGCGGACCTGCAGCGTATGCACGATCAACTGCTGGCCCTGGCCAACGAATCCGAAACCGGCGCCCTCCGGGCCGGCGCGCTGATCGAGGAAACGGACATTGCCGACTTGCGCCGGCTGGCGGCACGCGCAACCGACGCCGCCTCACGGGCGGTGCTCGCCAATCTGGAGCGTGCCACGGCCAACCACCTCGCCGCGTTTGTCCGCAATCTCGCCGCCCGTGGCGTCACCTGTCAGCCACAGGTGCTGGCAGCGGATGATTTTTCCGCGCTGACGCAGGCTGCGCCAGGCCAGGGTCGCGGCGCGGATGGTGGCGGCCGGGGCTACCGAGGCGGTCGTTAATCCCCACGCCCTCCATCTCCTCCAGCTTGAAAGATCCTGTCATGAGCGAATCAAACTCTCCCCGTTTTCAATGGCGCGCGCTTACGAGCGTGCTGATGACCCTCGGATTCATGTTGCTCGCGTTGAGCGGCACCATGCTCTTTCTGTCGCCGCCCGGCCGCGTCGCAAACTGGACGAACTGGACCCTGCTCGGCTTGCGCAAGAGCGAATGGGGCGCCCTGCACATCTGGTTCGGGTGCCTCTTCCTTGGGATGACAGCCCTGCATGTCTTCTTCAACTGGCGGCCGTTGTTCAGTTATCTCAAGAGTCGGGCCACCCGCAGCGTGGGGTTCCGCGCCGAGTGGGTCGTCGCGGTGGGTGTGTTTGCCGTGATCTTCGGCGGCACGCGTGCCGGAGTGCCGCCGTTCTCGTCGTTGCTCGCGTGGAATGAGAGCTTCAAGGAAAGCTGGGATCGGCCGACCGAGCGCGCCCCGATCCCGCACGCCGAATTGCTTACACTCGCCGCGCTCGCCGAAAAGGGCGGCGTCGATCTGGCCAGCGCGTCCGCGCGGCTGACCGCGAAGGGAGTCTCCGGTTTCACGGGGGCGTCGGTGGTGCAGCAAATCGCCGACGGGGCGAAACTTTCGGCGCAGCAGATCTACGACATCATCCTGACGGCGCCGAAGCCGGCGGGCGGCGGACACGCCGAAGGCAAGGCGGGCGGCGGGCTCGGTTGGAAAACGCTCGCGCAGTTCTGCGCCGACGAGGGCCTCGAAGTCGCCGTCGCCATTGCCCGGTTGAAGGCCGGCGGCATTGCGGCCGAGGAAAAACAGACGCTCCGCGAACTGGCCACGGCCAGCGGTCGCAAGCCCTACGAGTTGCCCGAACTCATCCGCGGCACGCCTCGTCCATGATCTGCACCATGGTGTCCTCGACGGCCTGCGCCGTGGCGGCGGCCCCCGGGGCGTTGAACATCATCAGCAAGGCTGTGGGCTTGATGGTGGCGAGAATCGTGCGACCGCCCTCCTCGTAGATCGAAATCCGGCACGGGAGGGCGGTCGAAATGTCGATGGCCTGATTGAGCACAACCTGCGCATGGCGGGGGTTGCAGACCTCGAGCACGCGGCATTCGCGGCCGAAGGGCACGCCCTTGCTTTCCATTTTTTCGCGGAGGTTGTGGGTGGCTTGCACGCCGAACTGGTGGCTCGCGGAGATCGCGGGCAGGCGTTGCCAGACGGTTTCCAGCGGCAGCTGGGTGGAGCGGGTGATGACGAGGTTGTCGGGCATGGTGAACGGGGGGTGTTGGTCTAGCGAGTTGTTCTGCGCCGCGGGAATGGTTCTGGCAACGCGGCTCAAATGGGTTGGTCAGTCGGCTTTCTTCCCATCGCCGGCGAGCTGGCGCTCAATGTGGCGGTCGAGATCCGACAGGCTGCCGGCGCAGGAGGCGCCTTTCACGCGGTCGACCATCTCGGCGCACCACGCTTCTTCCTCGACCTGCTCGTTGATGAACCAGTGCATGAGCACCTGCGCGGGATAGTCCTTGGCGGCGAGCGCGGCTTCGTAGACGGCGTTGATGCCTGTGGTGTTGGCCTGCTCCATCGTCTGGGCCTGCAGCGCGATGTCGAGCAGCGACGCGAATTCGCGCGGGGGCGCGGGCAGGGCGGCGAGCTCCGGTGTGGCGCCGCGATCGAGCGCGTGATCAATCATTTTCTCCGCGTGCTCGCGCTCCTCGCCGGCCTGCCGGGAGAAGAACGAAGCGAAGCCGGTGAGGTTGCGGGCGGCGCACCAGAGCGAGAGTGCCTGGTAATTATGCGCGGCGCTGAGTTCGTGATTCAGCTGGCGGTTGAGCTCGCTGAGCACCTTGGCGGGAACATTGGATTTGGGCATGGTCGGATTGAGGAGGTTGAGGTCGTCATCGTCCGGGTCGGACGAAAAAGTGCAACGCTGCACCGCGTCCGGCGCCTGAGCACTGCCGGCGCGCGAGCACCTGCACGACGGCACCGCGGCCGTTGTGACCGGTGCCCTTGATGACGTCGCGTTCGCACTCGCGAGCGACGACCAGATCGAGGCCGGCGAGCTCGTCGCAGATGCGTTGGGCTCGGTGCCGTAGACGTAGTCGGCCGTCGCGAAGCGCTCGTCCCAGGTGGTATTCATGGCTCAGCGGATGAGCCCGAGCCGAATTGCCCCCAAGGTGGCGCCGCCGATCGTGAGCCACAGCAGCACCGCGTGGATGAGCGGGCGCGTGCCGACGACACGCAAGGTCGCCCGACTCAACCCGGCGCCGATGAGGAAAAGGGTGAGCGTGAGCAACGCGCGTGCGGTGACGGCCACGGGCCGGGCCAGCGGTTGCAGCGCGGGTGCAAAGGTGAACAACGCGGAGATCGCCACGAACCCGGCGATGAACCACGGGATGGGCAGGCGGCCGCGAGCGGGCGCGCCGTAGCCGCGACGCCGAAACCACGCGCCGAGTATCAGCGCGACCGGCACGACCCACAAGGCGCGGGCGAGCTTGACGGTCGTGGCCGTGGCGAGCGCGTCGGCGCCGTGCGTCATTGCGGCGCCCGTGACGGAACTCGTGTCATGGATGGCCAGCGCGCACCAGAGTCCGAAGGCATGCGGATCGAGGTGCGCCCAGGTGCCGAGCGGCGGGAACACGACGAGCGCGACGCCGTTGAGGATAAACACGACCGCGAGCGCGACCGAGGTTTCCTCCATCTTCGCCCCGATCGCCGGCGCAGTGGCGGCGATCGCACTGGCGCCGCAGATGCCGGTGCCGGCGCAAATGAGGGCGGCGACCTTCGGCCCAACGCCGAGCCGGCCGGCGAGCCACGCGCCGAGGACGAAGGTGGTGACCAGGCCGGCGAGGGTGTAGCTGAGGCCCGCGGCGCCGACGCGCGCGACCACGGCGAGATTGACGCCGGCGCCGAGGCCGACGATGGCGATTTGGAGCAGCCATCTGGCCGAGCGCGCGGACGCGCCGGCGCAGGGATTACCAAGGGTGAGGGCCAGCGTGGTGCCGGCGAGAAGCGCGGCCCACGGCGGAGTCCACGGCAGCAGCGATGCGGCGGCGCCGAGCGGCAGGAGCAGGCTCGCGGCGCGGTGGGCCGGTTGCGCGGCGTCAACGCCGCAGAGCGTGCGGAAATCAAAACTCACGGCGTGGACGCGCGGGCACCAAGACCGCCCACTGCCGGCACCGATGACGGCAATCGCGCGCGGAGGTGTGGGTCGAGGACGCCGGCCTGGAAGTCGGTCAGGTCGTGAGCCATGTGGCCGGACAGATCAGTTCTCCCCGGATTTCTTCGTCGTGCACGTGTTGATGCCCAACGGCAGATAGGCGGGGCAGAAGCCGACGAAGGCCGTGAGAATCGGGCCGAAACCGATCACGCCCCACCAGCTCTTGAAGTAGTAGCCGGCGCCGAGGATGGAGAGGCCGGCGATGACACGGACGATGCGGTCGATGGAGCCAACGTTGGTTTTCATGGGGCGTGCGAGTCGGGTTGTTCAGGACAAGGAAACGGAAGCGGCGCGGCGCTCAGCGCGCTCGATGAGAATGAAGACGGTGAGCGCAATCGCGATGAGCGCGGCGAACCACACCAGCGCGGGCACGCCGGTGACGTCGGGCAGGCGCACCTTGCCGAGCGCGGCGACGGGCAGGATATGCGTGGAAATCCACGGGAAACTGAAGGCGTAGAGCGTGCCTCCGACGAGGAGCCCAACGAGCCCGAAGAGTGCGTGCAGGCTGCCGGATGCGGCGGCGGCGATGGCGGTGCCCGGGCAGTAGCCGTAAAGCACCATGCCGACGCCGAAGATCGCCGCGCCCGAGACGACGCCGAGCATGTTGGCCGCCTTGATGTGGTAGTTGGCGAGGCCGGCGGAGTTGAGCGCGAGCACGCCGAGCCCGCCGACGATGATCGCGGTCATCATGATTTTGAGCACCGTGAAGTCGCGGAAGCGAAACTGGTTCACGATGACGTTGTAGTTGGCGACGCCACCGCGGTGGAGCAGCACGCCGAAGATCGCGCCAAACAGGAGGGCGGCGACAAGGGCGGGCGAGTTGGCGATGGGCGGAGTGACAGCGAAGAGGTGCATGGGCGTGACAGGTTCAGTTCGCGGATGACCGGCCGGAGCCGAACAGCACGAGGCTCGTGAGGATACCAAACGCAAAGAGCGTGAGGAAAAACGTCCACCCGCCGACCGCGAGCTGGAGGCTGCCACTGATGCCGTTGCCGCTGGTGCAACCGTCGGCGAGGCGCGCGCCGAACATGGCGAGGAGGCCACCGAGGAAGGCGGCGAGCATGCGTTTCGGCACCGAAGCGCCGAAGCGCTCGCGCCAGACGGCCGGCACAATCTCCGCGCGCAACGTGCCCGACAGGAGCGCCGAGAGGAATCCGCCCAGCGCGATGCCGCCGAGAAAGAGCATGCCGTAGTCCCATTTGAAGACGTGCTGCTTGAAGTAGGCGTTGGCGCTCACGGTGTCGGCACCGATGAAGGGTGCCGCACACGCGCCCGCGAGCCCGGTGAGCGACGTGGTGACGCCGAGGGGCTTGTCGACGAGTGCGAAGACCAGCCAGCTTAAGACGCCGATGCCGGCGCCGACGACGTAGGGGTTCCAGCGCGACTGGCGGAGAAATCCTTGGGGGGCAGGGGTGGAGGACATTGAAGAGTGGGAACTGGCAGGGCGCGGTCAGCGCCGGCGACTGCTTGGCTTGGCGACGGGCCAGCCGGCGTCAAGCCAGTCGGCGAGCCCGCCGGTGTTGGCCGCCCGGACGCCCTCGGAAACGAGGATGCGTGCGGCCATGCCGGAGCGCCCGCCGGACGCACAGTAAAGGAGCACCTCGCGGCCCTCGGCATCGGCGAGGAATTGCTTCCATTGCGTGCGCGCACCGGTGAGGTCGCTCAGCGGGAGCAGTTTCGCGGAGTGAGCGACGCCGGCGGTCCATTCACCGGGTTCGCGGACATCGACGAGAAGGGCTTCGCCGCCGCGAACGCGGGCGGCGCAGTCTGCCGGCGTGAGGCGCGGCGCTGAGGTGAACATGGCTTTGAACATTTTGAGGAGGCTCATGAAGTGACTTCGCATTTTTCAGCGGCGGCGCGTGCGGGCTTAGCGTGCTGGCCAGCGTGCGTCATGTAGTAGATCAGCGGCACGGCGAGCGGGCTGATTACGAGCGAGGCGATGGCGCCGAAGAGCAGCGAAATCGCGAGGCCTTGAAAAATCGGGTCGGCGAGGATGACGAGGCCGCCGACGACCACGGCGAGCGCCGTGAGCATCATCGGGCGGAAGCGCACGGCGCCGGACTCGATGCAGGCTTCGGCGAGCGATCGGCCGTGGCTCAGGCGCAGCTCGATGAAATCGACCAGGATGATCGAGTTGCGCACCACGATGCCGGCGCCGGCCATGAAGCCGATCATCGACGTGGCGGTGAAGAACGCGCCCATGACCGCGTGCGCGGGCATGATGCCGACGAGCGAGAAGGGAATCACGGTCATCACGATCAGCGGCGTGGAGTAGTTTTTGAACCAGCCGACCATGAGCATGTAGATTAGGATGCACACGGCGCCAAAGGCCAGGCCGAGGTCGCGGAACACCTCGAGCGTCACCTGCCATTCGCCGTCCCACTTCATCGCGGGTTCGGCGTCGTCGGTGGGCATGGAGGCGTTGTAGATCTTCACTGCGGGTTGCGTGCCACCGAAGTCGCGGCCGTCGAGCTTGGCGAGGGCGCGGTTCATGTCGAAGATGGCATAGACGGGACTCTCGACGACCCCGGCGACGTCGGCGGTGACGTAGGTCACGTTCTGCAGGTTCTTGTGGTAGATGTTACGCTCGCCACGGGTCGTTTCAATGGTGACGAGTTCGCGCAGCGGCACGAGCGGTGCAGCGGGATTTATGTCCGAGCGCACGGCCAACGCCAGCAGGTCGTCGGGCCGGGCGCGAAGGGCGCGCGGAAGTTCGAGCACGATGTTTACATCTTCGCGTTCCGCGGGCGTGTGCAGCAGCGAGACGGGATAACCCTGCACGGCCATCTGGACGGCGCGCGCAATGGTGCCCTCGGTGATGCCGTGGAGCGCCGCCTTCTCCTTGTCCACGTGGAAGACCGTCTTCGGCTGAAGATCCTCGACATACCAGTCGATGTCCACGACGCCGGGCGTGGCGCGATAGACGTCGCGGACCTTGGTGGCGAGTTTGAGGCGGGCCTCTTCGGTTGGGCCGTAAATCTCGGCGACGAGGGTCTGGAGCACGGGCGGGCCGGGCG
>Ga0163199_1001294_pt1 | contig 15622 bp, 5 predicted proteins | sample PL_2010_150m_FD_113537 | JGI IMG/M metagenome (GOLD analysis project Ga0163199, IMG submission 113537) | Freshwater microbial communities from Powell Lake, British Columbia, Canada to study Microbial Dark Matter (Phase II) - PL_2010_150m | ecosystem: Environmental > Aquatic > Freshwater > Lake ... | reverse complement strand
TTTTCCTCCAGCGCCTGCGGCCGCTCGAGCAGCCAGAACGGGCGCAGGTCGAAATCCAGAGCGAGCTGCTTTACACCGATCTGTGCTCCGGCGCTGGCGCGTTCCGGGCGATGATCGGCGCACAGGGTGATGCCGTGTACGGCTGCGGCACCCAGGCGCGAGCGCAGGCGCTCGATCAGGCGCGGCCAATTGCCTTCTTCGCGCAGCGCATCGGAAAAAAGATTTCGGTTGGAATGCTCCAGTGGTTCGATCGCCTGCACTTGCAGCGCGATCGCGCGCACCGGCCCGGACAGCGCCGTCTGCTGCAGCCGCTCGCGCAAGAGCAGCGCGAAGTGCGCGGCTTCGCGGCAGGGCGCGACCAGGCCCAGTTCGATGCGGGTGGCGGGCGCGGCGCGATGCGCGAGGCTGAGCAGCAGCCGGCGTGTGCCGGCGGCGCGCGCCGCGAGAAAGCCTTCAAGCTGCGCCAGCAGCCGCTTCGATGCAAACAGCAGGGCTTCGGCTTGCGTGGCTTCGGCCGGCAGCTCGATGGCAGCGCCGAATGTTTCCGGCAGCACGAATGCGCCGCGCGGATCGGGCAGGCGGCCCAGCGCCTGGTCCAGTGCATCGAGCAGACCCTGGCCGAAGCGGCGCGCCAGCCCGTCGCGCGGCAGCGCCAGCAGATCGCCGATGCTGCCGGCGCCGATCGAGGCGAGTGTTTCTTCCTCCCTGCTTTGCAGCACAGACAGGGGCAGGGCGGACAGTTCGGTTTCGAGCAAAGCGGCATCGCTTATCAGGCACTGCTTGCCGGCACGCGCGAACCAGGATGCGGCGCGGGCGGTGGGCGCAGCGGCGAGGCGCGCGCTGTAGCCCATGGCGGTGAGTCCCTGTTGCAGTCTTAGCGCGATCTCGCCCAGGCCGCCGAACAGTTTCAGGCTGCCCGAGACTTCCAGCAGCACCAGTTCGGGAAAATCGAGCGCGACATTGGGGGTGCATTGCATCGCCCAGGCGGCGATGCCGAGCAGGGCTTCGGTTTCGGCTGCGGCTTCGCGTTCGCGCAGGCGCAGGTTCGGCGCGAGGGCGAGCGCCGCAGTGACCGGCATGCCGGCGCGCAGGCCGCGTGCACCGGCCTTGGCGTCGCAGACGAGCAGGCGCTGCCGCTCGGCGACCGCGCAGGGCTCAGGCGAGGGCAAGCCGCGCTGAAATGCTTCCAGCGGCAGTTGCGGCAGATGCAGGGCTATCCACAAGCTAGTCAAGACGTATATAAACCCATATAATCAATATATTACGAGGCGAAAAATGTCTAATAAAACGAACGGTTTGATGCGGTTAAGCCCATGAATTGCCTGATTTCAGGGTTTTTCAATTAGACAACTATTTGAGGGGACGAACCCGCTCCTCCTTGCGTAGATACACTCGCTGCGTCGCCTTGCGAGTTCGGCGGTGAGACTGGACATGGCATCTCCAAAAACTGTATGTTTATACAGTATCCAGAAATTTGACCGACTTGTCTAGCTGGAGTTTTTAAGAAGCCGCTTCAGAATTACTGAAACGGCCCCTAATGAAGATCCGCTCGCCGACCACTGCTGCCGTCAGTTCTATGCAGATCGGGATAATCAGGACTGCCTGGGCGAGAGTCCGGTTCCGGAAAACGCCAGCATCGGGACCCGACCTAGAAGATTCCCCTGAACGCCTCCGTCTGCTCTAGAGCTGCGCTCCGCCGATCCCCTAGGTCGATCAGCGCGTCCAATACCTTCAGAAGCTGCTGTGCGTCTTCACGGCGCAATGGGAAATTCCAGTCCGCCTGCCGCTGCACAACACCCGCCATTCGGGCTGGCAACATCGTTCCGGTCCATCCTTCCTCGGCGTTGCCAATGGCCGAAAGAGCAGCGTTCGCTTGCTGACCAAACATCGAGATTGGGTAGGCTTGGCCTGCGCGCTCGCAAAGGTCGAGGAATTTCCCCATGACAAACGAGGACCAACCGACAGGTCGAACGATACGGTCAATGATTGGCATGATAGTTTCAACCTGTGACCAATCACCGTTCGCATAGCGGACGGCACCGGGAGCACTCTTCTCGACGTTCACGAACAGAAGCGCAGCGATCAGATCGGGCATCGCGTAACCATTAACTTGCCCGGCATGCCAGCTGTTCGGTTTGAAGATCCGATCATCCAAGATTCGCGAAACGCAATCGTCCAATAGGGGAATGGCGTTTTCTGGCACCGTCGCGGCATCATAGATGTGACGACTACGACCATAACCGACAAGCGTCGTGAGAAGCTATCGGCCGTACACCAACGAAAGGAATGGGAGGGTCATTGATGAAGAATGCCACTCCGGGAAAACCTGGCGCGCTGAAATCCACGCGGGATGAAGCGCAACGCGAGGGGCGCGTGTTGCGCCGAACCGTGCCACGTGCAGGCCAGGGCATCTCGAAACCGTCAATGCGCACCGCAGATTCGCTGAACATGCTATCCACGACGGCAAGAAACCGCCTGCCCAATCTGCTGCCGCTGCGTTACGGTCGTATGCGCCACTCGCCGTTCACCTATATGCGCGGCGCCGCGGCGATGATAGCTTCCGATGTCGCCAACATGTAAAGTAATGAAATTCATCGCGCAAACGCCCAGCAAGGGAGGAAACATTGATCATTAGGTTTGTATTGCGACTCATTGCGAGCACTTCTGCCATCGGTGCAATTGCGAGCATCACTTTTTCCGCGGCTCTGATTGCAGCATCCGGCCCTGGCCTTTATGGCGTCTCCGCTATCGCGCTAGGCATCGGATCATTATCGTTTGTCCTTGCCTCAGCACAGGCGGTAAGACCAAAAAGGGAGGGTAGCGAAGCATGAGCAAGAAACAATCAGTCAATCGGACAACTTCCTGTTTTTCGGTCATTGGGATATTTCTGCTCTGGATTCCAATTGTGTCGAATGCGGTTCCGCCCTCGCCAAGGGAGGTTGAAGTTGGGATCTACGTCAACAACATTCCTGCCGTGAACTTAAAGGAAAAAAAGTTTCAGGTTGATTTCAATGTTTGGTTTCGCTGGAAGGGTGACGACATAAACCCTGTTGAAACTTTCAAAATTTTTAACGGCCACGTTGATGTGAAAGATGTAGTCGAAAAAAAGAAAATTGGCGATATCAATTACGCTTCGGCGCATGTAGAGGCCACGATCTATCGGAATTTCAATGTCGACCGGTATCCCCTGGATAGTGAAAGCTTGAAGATCCAGATCGAAGACAGCAAGAGGGATGGGAACGCCATAACTTTCGCAGCGGATAAGGTTAATTCCAATATTAGCTCTAAGCTAACCGTGCCAGGCTATATAGTGAGAAGCTTTGAAAGTTACAATTCAGTCACCAGTTACAATACCAATTATGGCGATACCTCACTGGGTCAGGAGGCAGTGGCGAAATATCCCCGGTTTACCTTTTCTATCGAACTAGTGCGCCCAGGGTATAGATTTTTCTTCAAGTATTTCTCAGTTTTGTTTCTCGCCGCTGCGCTTACCTTTCTCGCATTCTGGATTTCGGTGGATATGATCGACACACGGTTCTGGATTGTAACGTCAGCTTATTTCCTGGCCGCAATTACCGGAAGTGCCCTGCAAAGCACAATGCCTGAGACCGAATCTTTTGGCCTGGGCGATATGCTCTATAACCTGACTATGATATTTATATTTATCAGCACGGCGGTAATGATTCACAACCACAAGGTGTTTTCCGCCAATGATGCGCGCGCCCACCGATTGACAGTGCTTTGGGGACTAGGGCTCCCGATTGCATATATTATTTCGACCATAATTATTGTAGTTGCGACTTGACCCCGCATATGAGCAAGAGGGACATGGGAACATGTTCCGGTGCCAGTTTGCTTCTCGAGTGCCCGCTTTACGATGCAATCCTAACGGACCGCGCGATCAGTGCCACTGGAGCGGCAGGCCATGTTCAAATAGCCGAAACTGGATCGCTGCACCTCGCTTTGAGGGAGCCATTTTCCCAGAAATTATTGGTCCGAAAATACCGGGCAGGTCATGCCGATCTCGCAGTTGTGGGAGCGAGCTTGCTCGCGAATTCGATGATTCGCGAGCAAGCTCGCTCCCACAAAGCCGTGTGTCGGAGATGTCGGTTTCCCACAATATTTTTTCGAAACTAAGATGTCGTCGTACTAGGTGGTATCTTCGAGCACCACCGCGCCGGGCAACTGCACCACAAACCGGGCTCCCTGCCCCGACGCGTTCTCCGCCCGCGCCGACCCGCCGTGCAGGCGTGCAATATGGTCGACCAGGTACAGTCCGAGACCGGCACCGGATCGCGTCTTGGCGCTGCGGCCGCGGAAATATCGTTGAAACACCTTTGGCAGTTCGTCATCGGGGATACCCGGTCCTTCATCGGCGACGACAAATTCGACTTCGCCGCCGGGCAGGCCGCGGGCGCTGACGCTTACCGAGGCGCCCGGCGGCGTGTAGTGCAGCGCGTTCGTCAACAGGTTGCCCAGGGCGATGCCGAGCAGCGAAACATCGCAACTGATTCCTGGCGGCAGGTCCGCGCAGTGGACCAGCAGGCGTTCATTCCCGAAATCCGCCACCACGCGTTCGACGAGCGCGCGCGGATCGCAGGTTTCGAGCTTCAGCGCCCGCAGATCGCCGTCCAGGCGGTCGAGCGAGAGAAATTCGTCCATCAGCTGCGTCATGCGGCGTGTCGCGGCGCGGATGTTGGTGCAGCGCACGCCGGTTGCCTCGACGCTCGCCTGCGCGGTCCCGGCAATGCGCTGCGCGCTGGTGTCGATGATCGCCAGCGGCGTGCGGAATTCATGCGAAACCATGGCGACGAATTCGCGTTGCTGCTGACGCGCGGCGGTTTCGGCGGCAAGCGCGTCGCGCAGTTCGCTAACCAGCGCCGCCCGAGCCGCGACCTGCGCGCTCAATTCCGAGGTGCGCGCGGCGACCTGCGATTCCAGGTATTCATTGAGCGAGGACTGTTGCGCCAGCTTCGCGCGTCCTGCCTCGTTGGTTCGCCGCCTGATGTTCAGGCTCACGGCGATCATGTGCAGCAGCGCGGCGACCACATTGGCGGGCTCGGTCAGCGGGCCCGGCGCGAATACGCCCAGGTCGTGCAAATGGCGCCCTGCCATGGCGACGTAGAAAATACCGAAGGCAACCAGGAAATAGCGTGCCGGACGATGCGCGCGACGCGCGAGTCGTATCGCGATCGCCAGGAGAAGCACTGCGGCCACCAGTGCAATCAGCTGCGCCATCTCCATGGCGGCACCAAAACGGCCGAACAGCGCCCACAGTGCACAGGCAATTCCGGCTGCCCACATGCCCGCCTGAAAATAGCGGGTGAACCGCGGCATCACGGCAGCGGATTCCAGCTGCATCAGCGCGAGGCTGGCGCCTACGCCGCGCAACATGGAGAAGGTCAGCGCCAGCACCAAATCGACTTCCCTGCCATGCCATGGGGTTATTAGCTGGAAGTGGCCGAAAGAAATTGCGCCCGTCAGACCGTACATGGCGAAATAGAGCACGAACCATCTGTTGACTTGTCCGTGGGCGAACGCCAGTGCGCCCAGATGGAAAAGCAGCACCAGTCCACAGACACCGTAGAAGATGCCGTAACCGAAGGACTCGTTGCGCGACGCTGCGTCGAAGGCCACTGACTGCCAAAGACGAACCGGAGCCGCAAGGGCATTGCGCGCCGTGATGCGCAGGTAATATCGCCGCGGCTTCTGCGTGTCGAAATGCAGATTGAACGCCGGGTTGCGAACATCGATTTCCCACTGCCAGTGTGGCAGATCGTTGCCGCCCCGATGTTCCGTATAGCGATCGCCCTCTGCCGGGACGAACAGGCGCACATCGTCGAGGAGCGCATTGGCCACTTCGAGAATCCACGCCGCCGGTGCATCCACCTCGGGTACGACATCGAATCGCAGCCACACGGCGGCGCTGCTGTAACCCGCGCTAAGGTTGCCCGGCAACGGCCGGAATACGCCTCGCGCACGCACCTCGTCGAACGTCATCTTGGCGCGCTCGTCGGTGAACACGGCGAGGTGACCGGCCGTATCCAGCCAACGCGTTTGGGAATTCGGCGTAAGCGCGGCCTGCGCGAATGCATTTGGCGCAAGCAGCAACACAACGGCGAGGACGATGAGGCGAAGCAGCATCAAATAGCACGATAGCATGACGCAAAATCGGAAGCTTGCTCGAATTTCCGCCGCCGTGTAACAATGAAGCCGTGCCGCTGCTGCGCTGTCGGCGATACTGCTTATCCACCCTTACCGATAATCGCACGATGTCCAGACTGATACTGATCGAAGACGAAACGGTCCTGCGCGAGGAAATCGCCGGTTTCCTGTCCGAATCGGGTTTTAGCGTGGATGCAGTCGGCAATCTGGCTGAATTCGACCGCACATACCTGCGTGGAAGCCATAACCTCGCGCTAATCGACCTTGGGCTGCCCGACGGCGAAGGCATCGACCTCATTGCACGCCTGCGCGCGCAGGGCGAGCGTCTTGGCATCATAGTCATCTCCGCCCGCATCGCCTCCGAAAGCCGGGTCCGTGGGCTGGTGGTAGGGGCCGACCACTACCTCGCCAAGCCGCTGGATCTGGCCGAACTGGCCGCCATCGTCGGCGCGCTCGCGCGCCGGCTAGGCGACGAGAACGACTGCAAATTCTGGACGCTGAACAATGCAAGGCGCAGTCTGACGCCTCCCGGCGGGGCGCCGATTGAGCTTTCCGAGCAAGCCTATGTCGTACTCAAGGCCATTGCCAACGGCCAGGGCCAGGCCGTCAGCCGCCGCAAGATCGTGGACGCGCTCGGAGGCGACTACATGCTCTACGACCAGCGGCGCCTCGATACCCAGCTGTACCAATTGCGCAAATGCGTATCCGACGCGGTCGGCCTGGATCTGCCGGTACGCACCGCACGTGGTCAGGGCTATCAATTCATTGGGGAAATCGTCCTCCAACCGTAGTCTGCGGCGCGGAGTGGCTTAGATTTCCTCAGATTCGGCCGATGGCAATCCGCTACCATCGCAGGCGACAGGCATTGTGCTTGTCGTTCGTGCAACTGCCCAGGTTTCTTGGAGTTGTATTCGGTCATTTCTTCTGGACACGCATGAAACGCGACGTCTACGGACACCGCATCTTGCCGTTGCTGCTGCTGCCATTCGCGGCTGCGCACGCGCAGACGGTGCCGGACGCCGGATCCCTGCGACAACAGATTGAGCGCGACCGCGCTCCGGCGCTGCCGCGCAAAGCGCTGCCGGAACGTCCGGCCGAGCCCGCCGCCATGAAACCGCTTGCCGGCGCCAGCATCACGGTCACCGGCTTTGGTTTCACCGGTAATACGCTGATCGGCAGCGACCGGCTCGCGCAGGCAGTCGCCTCGTACATCAATCGTCCGCTGGTCTTCGCCCAGTTGCAGGAGGCTACCGCTGCCGTCGCCAGCGTCTATCGCGAAGCCGGCTGGATCGTGCGCGCTTATCTGCCGGAGCAGGACATCGTCGGTGGCATTGTCACGATTCAGGTGGTCGAAGCCGTCTTCGGTGGCGTCAGGCTGGAAGGGCGAGAGCCCCTGCGCCTGCGGCTCGATTATGTCCTGCGCCTGTTCGATGCACAGCAGAAAACGGGCGAGCCGCTCAACGCCAACGCCATCGACCGCGCGCTGCTGCTCGCCGAGGACCTGCCCGGCGTGGGCGTAACCGGCAGTCTGGCCGAAGGCGCGAAGAAGGGCGAGTCGGAGCTGGTGATCAAGATCGCCGACAGGCCGTTGCTGTCGGGCGATGCCGCGCTGGACAATACCGGTTCCCGCTCAACCGGACGGGAGCGCATCGCCGTCAACGCTTCACTCGCAAGTCCCCTGGGTTTTGGCGACCTTATCAGCGCAAACGCGATGCATACCGAAGGCAGCGATTACCTGCGCGTCGGGGGCACCTTCCCGATCGGCGCCAATGGCTGGCGCGCCGGCGTCAATGGCTCGCACATGGGCTACAAGCTGGTGGCGCCGGAATTCCTCGCGCTGGGCGGCAAGGGCAGTTCCGATACCGTCGGCGTCGACGCGACCTATCCGATAGTGCGTTCACGACTGAAGAACGTCTATTTCAATACCGGTTTCGAGCGCAAAGCCTTTGACAACCTCTCCGGCGGCGCGGTCACGACACGCTATAAGGCGGATACCCTGACGCTTGGATTAAACGCCAACCTGTTCGATAGTCTGTGGGGCGGCGGCGCGAACAGCGCCAGCGTGTCTCTGGTCATGGGCAATCTCCACCTCGACGGTTCCCCCAATCAGGCGGCCGATGCCGTCACTGCGCGTACCGCAGGACGCTACGCCAAGGTGCGCTATGCGGCGAGCCGCCAACAGGTACTCACGCCCGAACTGTCTCTCTATGCCGCGCTTTCCGGTCAACAGGCGGGGAAGAATCTCGATTCGTCGGAAAAATTCTATCTCGGGGGCGCAAGCGGCGTGCGCGCCTACCCGTCGAGTGAAGGCGGCGGCGCGAACGGCCGGCTGTTCAATCTCGAGCTGCGCTGGCGCCTGCCGCGCGGCTTCGGTCTCACCGGTTTCTATGACTACGGCGCGGTGACGGTCAACCGCAACAACGGCTTCACCGGCGCCCCGGTGCTGAACGACTTCAGTCTCAAAGGAGGCGGTCTGTCGCTGGCGTGGCTGTCGACGGGCGGTTTAAACGTCAAGGGCACCTGGGCGCGCCGCGTCGGCGGCAATCCCAATCCCACAACTGCTGGCAACGATCAGGACGGCACCCTGGTCATGAATCGCTGGTGGCTAAGCGCCGGCCTGGCGTTCTGATCCAGGCAGAGTGCGCCGGTGAACAGAATCTACCGCCTGATCTGGAGCGAAGTCAGCCGCACCTGGGTCGCTGTCTCTGAAATCGCAAAATCGCGCGGCCGTCGTGCGCGGGGAATCGGGGGAATCGTATCCGGCGCCGGCGCAAGATGCGCGCGGGCGGGCCGCTTCGCCCTCAAACCCCTCGCGCTGGCGCTTGCGGGCGTGAGCCTTGCCCATGCGGCGCCGCCCGCGCCGAACCAACTGCCCACCGGCGGGCAGGTCGTCGCCGGTGCGGCAAAAATCGCGCAATCAGGCGCGACCATGAACATCAACCAGACGACGCAACGCGCCGCGATCGACTGGCAGACGTTCAATATCGGCGCTGCGGCGGCGGTCAACTTCCGGCAGCCGTCGGCGAGCAGCGTCACTTTGAATCGCGTCCTCGATACCAATCCCAGCCAGATTTTCGGCCGCATCACGGCGCCCGGCCAGGTGTTCCTCACCAACCCCAGCGGCGCCTACTTCGCGCCGGGTGCGAGCGTCGAGGTCGGCGGCCTGGTGGCCACCACGCACAGCATCAGCAATGCCGATTTCATGGCAGGCGACTATCGCTTTGCCCGCAACGGCGCCAGCGGCAGCATTGTCAACGAAGGCACGCTGAAGGCGGGCCTGGGCGGATACATTGCGCTGCTCGCGCCCGAGGTGCGCAACAAAGGCGTCGTCGTCGCCGAACTGGGCACGGTGGCGCTGGCTGCCGGCGAAGCCTACGAACTGCAGTTCGATGGCAACAATACGCTCGCCAACCTTCGCGTAACACCTTCGACAATCAAGGCGCTGGTCGAGAACGGCAACGCGGTGCACGCGCCCGGCGGGCTCATCATTCTCTCGGCGCAGGCCGCCGATCGGCTGCAGGGCGGCGTTGTCAACAATTCCGGCGCGCTCGAAGCAACAGGCCTCGTCGACAAGGGCGGCGTCATCAGGCTGTCGGCGTCCGACAGCATCACTCATAGCGGAAGCATCAAGGCAGACGCCGCTGCCGGCAGCGTCGGCAATGGCGGAACGGTCACGCTGATCGCCGATCTTGCCAATCCGGATAGTAAAACCTTCATCGACGGCAGCATCAGCGCGCGCGGCGGCGAGCACGGCGGCAACGGCGGGTTCGTCGAAACTTCCGCTTCGCATTTAAAGATCGGCGACAGCACCCGCGTCAGCACGCTCGCCGCAATGGGCCGCGCTGGTACTTGGTTACTCGATCCGACGGACTTCACCATCGCTGCGACGGGCGGCGACATGACCGGCGCAACGCTGTCGAGCAATCTCGCGGGCGGACCCGTAACCATATTGAGCAGCAGCGGCGGCGCGGGCGCCGCGGGCGACATCAATGTCAACGACGTAGTGTCGTGGAGCGCGAACACCCTTACGCTCAGCGCTCAAAACAACATCAAATTCAACGCCAACCTGACCGGTACGGGCACGGCAAGCCTGGCACTCGAATTCGGACAGGGCGCAGTAGCGGCGGGCAACACCAGCGACTACAAACTCGCAGCAGGAAAAACGATCAGCCTTCCGGCAGGGAACAACTTCAGTACGAAACTCGGTTCGGACGGCACTCCAACCAACTACACTGTCATTGCCGACCTTGGCGCCAATGAAACGAGTACGACAGGCACGGATCTCCAGGGCATGAACGGCGGCCTCGCGGGCGCATATGCCTTGGGTGGCGACATTGATGCTTCAGTGACGGCCACCTGGAACCCTGGACCCACAAGTGGATTTGCACCGATCGGAACGAGCAGTTCCCCCGGAGTCACCGATTTCAGAGGCTTGTTCGCCGGACTGGGCCACACAATTTCCGGCGTCTATATCAATCAACTGACGGTAGGGCAAGACGTCGGACTGTTCGGCGCGATGGGATCCGGGGCAGTCGTGCGCGACCTGGGCCTGCTTTCGGTCAACATTTCCGGAATGAATCAAGTCGGCGGCCTGGCGGGCAGGAATGCCTCGGGCACAATCCAAAACAGCTACGTTAGTGGTGGCTCGGTCCAAGGAGGACTGAGTGGCAGCGAAGCCGGCGGCCTGGTCGGACTCAACGTCGGATCGATCAAGAACTCCTATGCCGATACGATCGTCGGTGGTGACACCAATGTCGGCGGGCTGGTCGGTTTTAACGACACCGGCGGCAGCATCACGAACAGCTACGCGATGGGCACGGTGAGCGGCAATGTCATTAGAGCCGGCGGGCTGGTAGGGCAGAATTTCGGGACGATTACCAATTCGTATGCGGATGTGATCGTTGGGGGAACCGACACGGTTGGCGGCCTGGTGGGCTTGAACTTTGGAACTGGGGTAATAACCAACAGCTATTCCGTTGGCGCGGTTTACGGCACGACCAATGTTGGAGGTTTGGTTGGATCAGATAGTGCTAGCGTAATCGCAAGTTACTGGAACACGGGCACATCAGGGCAAGCGTCCAGTGCGTCTGGCAGCGCGCTCGTCACGACCACGATGATGCAGGCCGTCAACTTTTCCGGCTGGGACTTTGCAACTACATGGGGCATAGTGGCCGGTATTTCCTATCCCTACCTCCAATGGGTGTTTCCTTCCGGACCGCAGATCGTATCGGGCACGATCTCCGGAAACGGCGACGCGACGCGTATCAACCTGGCAGCGAACGGCGCGCCATTAGGTACTGCCAGCATGGGTGCCAACGGTTTTTACTATGCTGCGTTACCCGCTAACAAGATACTTGCGGACGACAAACTGCTCGTCTGGGCGCAAGTGCCTGGGCCGCGCCCCGACAACTTCACTCCCCTTGAGACTCCGGGGTCGTTGTTCACGTTTGCAAGCGCCGGTCACAACACCGGATTGGATTTCGCAAAGGACACGCTGACGCTGGTCGCACCGAGCGGGAAACTGATAGACAACGCAGTATTGATCGCGGCCAACACGGGTGATCCCTACATTGCATATTCGGTAACAAACCCCACCGATATCAATCTTGGCAGTTCTACGGCCCTATCAATCAACAAATTGCTGCTTTCCGGCGCGGGAGATTTCAATATCACCGACACCAACCCGGGGGACGGCTTCAAGGTTTCCACGTTGGCAGCAAACAACGTCGGCATGCTGAGCTTCGCGACCGGCGGTCCAATGACGATTGGCAGCGTTGGAAGCACGAATGGCGTCACGGCTTCCGCCAACGTCGCCATACAGGCGAGCGATCTCATCGTTTCGCAAAACATCGTCAACTCCGGTGCCGTGAATTCAGTGGTGCTCAAGTCCGCAAACGGCATCGTGCTGGCCGGCGCGAAGTCGATCACGACCAATAGTGGCCCAGTCGTCCTCTGGGCGGATACCTCGGCGACCGACGGCCCCATCGTCCTCAACGGCGGTAGCAGCATCACTACCAGCGGAGGCAACGTCTGGATGGGTGGATCGACAACGCCCAACGCGTCTACCATCTGGAACAGTTTGACCGTGGGCGATGGCCCCGCCGTCGGTAATCTCACCAACCCCAACGGCATCTATGTCAACGTGGCCTCGGTCAACGCTGGCGCTGCAAACATCTCGTTGGCCGGAAAGGGATATGACCCGGCGGGTGTCGGCGGTACGGGCGTGGCCACCGTGGGGAACGGTTCGGCCAATTCTTCCACGGTGAACAGCACGACCGGCGCGATTTCGATCACAGGTGTCGGCGGCGGCAATCAGGGCGGACAATTCGGTGTGTACCTATACAACGGCGCCACGGTTCAAACCACCGGCGGCGGCAATATCAGCATTACGGGGCAAGGCTCGACCGCGGGCACCCTCGCGAACAACGAGGGCGTCAAGGTCGACACCAGTAGCCTGGTGGAAATCCAAACTGGCTCCGGCGCGACGCTGGCGCTGAACGGCACCGGCGGTGGCGGGACCTCCTACAACATCGGCGTCAATGTTCGTGGCAATAGCACGGTGCGCATGGGCGCGCCGGCGACGGGCAACCTGAATGTCTTCGGCACGGGAGGCACCTGCAGCGCCACGGGTTGCTGGGGCGTGCTTACCGAGAGCGGCGGCGTCATCGAGTCGCTGGGCGCGAGTGCGATCAACCTCACTGGTGTGGGTGGTAGCGGCGCGGACAACAAGGGAATCAAAGCCACCCTGACCACCACCAACCGAATCGGCTCGCCCTCCATGTCGGGCAACATCACCCTTACCGCGGACAGCATCGACCTGAACCCCATCGGAGGGGAATCGGCGACCGTGCAATCCACGGGAAGCCTGACGGTCAAGCCCAATACTCCCGCCACCTCGATCGACATCGGAACAGCGGGACCGGGCACGCTGCTGTTGCCTGCGTCGTATTTTTCGACGTATTTCGTCAGCGGCTTTTCCGGCATCACGGTAGGGAGTCCGACTGCCGGCGCCATCACGGTCCCCATCGGCGGCGCGACGACGTTCAACGCCAACGCATCGTTGGTCAGCGCCAGCAACATTGCAATCAACGATACAGTCGACGCCAGCGGAAAGACGCTCACGCTGACCGGTGGCAATCTCGCCACGGTCAGCGGCGCCGGAAATATACTCGCCAGCAGCCTGCTGCTCAACGGCAGCGGCGCGAGCTATGCGTTGAATACAGCACCTGCCAATAACGTCAGTACGCTTGCTGTCGCGACGGGGGTAAGCAACGTCAGCCTCTTGAATAGTGCCGCGCTGAACATCGGCTCGGTGGGCGCCACAAACGGGATCAATGCGACCGGGACGGTCGATGTTGCGACGACGGCAGGAAACTTGACCATGTCGCAGAACATCGCGACGACGAATACTTCGAGCAGCGCCATAACGTTGAACGCCGGCGCAAGCACGCCATACGGTTCGTCAGCGGGAGGCGACATCGTCCTCGGCGGTTCACCGAGCGTTACACCAGGGGCTGGCGGACGCGCAACGCTCTATAGCGGCAGCATCGCTGGCAGCACGGGACTGACCAGCCTCATCGGTTCGGGGTCGGGGAACTTTCGCTATAACAGCGACGGGAGCAATCCCAATTACAGCGCGCCGCTAGGCCCCGGGCTGTTCGCGATTTACCGCGAGCAACCGGCGGTCACGGTCACGGCCGCCAATTTCAGCAAGTTCTACGATGCCGCAACGTACTCAGGCGGCAACGGCGTCGGCACCAGCGGGTTCGTGAATGGCGACACTGCGGCAATATTGACCGGAAGTCCGGTCTATGGCGGAACAAGTCAAGGAGCGCTGAATGCCGGCGCCTATACCATCATTCCCAGTGGATACGGCAGCGGCGGATTAGCCGGACTCGGATATAACACGACGATCACCTATGCAAACGGCACGCTGACGATCGACCCAAAGACCGTCACCCTCTCGGCGGTGAAGACCTATGACGGTAGTACGGACCTGACCGGTGCGGTTACGGTGGGCACCGGGATTGGCGGTGACGCGCTCACCTACACTGGCGCCAGCGCAAACGACGCGCATGTGGCGACGGCAGGCAAGTTCATCAACGCGATTACGCTTGCCAATGGCGCCGGCGGTCTGGCGAGCAACTACCTGTTGCCTACGCTCGACAACGCGAACGCCACTGTGACGATCAACGCTGCGACGCTGACCCCGACGATTACCAACGCGGGCGTGACCAAGATCTACGACGGCACGACCAATGCGCCTGGCGGTTTCGTGCCGACTTACAGTTTCGGCGGTCTGGCGGGCGGCGATACGTCGGCAACGCTGACTGATACGGGTGCTGCATACGACAACAAGAACGTCATCGGCGCAACTGCGCTGACGGTCTCGGGACTGGCGATCGCGGGCATCACGGGAGGCAACGGCTCGGCCGTTACGGACTATGCGCTTGCCGGCACCAGCGCGAGTGTCGCCGCCACGGTCACGGCCAAGACAGTTACACTCGCGGCGGCCAGGATTTATAACGGCAACACGGGACTTGCCGGCGCGGTCGCGGTGGGTACGGGAGTAGGGGGCGAAGCGCTTACGTATACCAGTGCCACTGCGAGCGACGGCAGTGTTGCGACAGCAGGCAAATTCATCGCCACCATTAACCTTGCCGATGGCAGCGGGCTTGCGAGCAATTACCAGCTGCCGACTCTCGACGCCGCCAACGCGCCGGTGACGATAAGCGCCAAGACGGTCACGCTCTCAGCGGTGAAGACCTATGACGGCAGTACGGACCTGACCGGTGCCGTTACGGTGGGCACCGGGATTGGCGGTGAGGCGCTCACATATACCGCCAGCGCGAACGACGCGCATGTGGCGACGGCAGGCAAGTTCATCAACGCGATTACGCTTGCCAACGGCGTCGTTGGTGTGGCGAGCAACTATCAGTTGCCCACGCTCGATAACGCGAATGCCCCGGTAACCATCAACGCTGCCACGCTCACACCGACGCTCACCAACGCAGGCGTCACCAAGATTTACGACGGCACGACCAATTCGCCGGGCAGTTTTGTACCGACCTACAGCTTCGCTGGCTTGGTGAGCGGCGATACGACGGCGACCCTAAGCACTACGATCGCCGCCTATAACAGCCAAAACGTCATCGGCGCAAGCACGCTGACAGCCTCTGGGCTGGCACTTCTGGGCATCAGCGGCAGCAATAGTTCGGCTGTCACGGACTATGCGCTCGCCGGAACCAGCGCGAGCGTTGCAGCCACGATCACGCCGGCCACGCTCAGTGCGACACTCACCAACGTCGGCGTAGCCAAGGTGTACGACAGCACCACCAATGCGCCGGCGGGCTTTACGCCGAGCTACAGCTTCGCCGGCCTGGTGGGCACGGACACGGCCGCGCTCACGAGCACCGGGGCGGCCTACAACAGCAAGAACGTCGTCACCGCGAGCAGC
>Ga0163199_1001292_pt1 | contig 15632 bp, 12 predicted proteins | sample PL_2010_150m_FD_113537 | JGI IMG/M metagenome (GOLD analysis project Ga0163199, IMG submission 113537) | Freshwater microbial communities from Powell Lake, British Columbia, Canada to study Microbial Dark Matter (Phase II) - PL_2010_150m | ecosystem: Environmental > Aquatic > Freshwater > Lake ... | reverse complement strand
GGTGGCCAATACCTTCGTGATCGCCGCCGTCAGCGACGTCTTCCCGTGATCCACGTGACCGATCGTACCGACGTTTACGTGAGGCTTCGTACGCTCGAATTTCTTCTTGGACATGTGTGCGTCCCTCCTCCCCGCGGATTCCCGTATTCCCGGTTATGCGCCCTTGACCTTGGCGATGATTTCCTCGCTGACGGACTGCGGCGCCGGCTCGTAATGGTCGAATTGCATGGTGTAGGTGGCGCGACCCTGGGTCTTCGACCGCACGTCGGTCGCGTAGCCGAACATCTGGGCCAGCGGCACGTGGGCACCGATCACCTGCGTGTTCCCACGGGCCTCGATACCCTGGATCCTTCCGCGGCGGGAACTCAGGTCCCCGATGACGTCCCCCGTGTAATCCTCGGGGCAGACAACCTCGACCCCCATGACCGGCTCGAGCAGGATCGGCCCGGCGCTCTTGCAGGCCGCCTTGAACGCCATCGACCCCGCGATCTTGAAGGCCATCTCCGAGGAGTCGACCTCGTGGTACGAGCCTTCGATCAGGGAAACCGTGACGTCGACCACGGGGTAGCCCGCGATCACGCCACCCTCGGCGGCCTCGACGATTCCCTTCTCGACGGCCGGGATATATTCCCGAGGAATCGACCCGCCGACGACCTTGTTGACGAACTCGAACCCCTTCCCCTTTTCCGACGGCTCGACGGTGATCCATACGTGGCCGTACTGGCCGCGACCGCCGGTCTGGCGGATGTACCGCCCTTCCTGCTTCACCTGGCGCGTGATCGTCTCGCGGTAGGCGACCTGGGGGCGCCCGACGTTCGCCTCGACCTTGAACTCGCGCAACAGTCGGTCGACGATGATCTCGAGGTGGAGTTCGCCCATCCCCGAAATGAGGGTCTGCCCCGTTTCCTCGTCGTTCCGGACCTGGAAGGAAGGGTCCTCCATCATCAGTTTCTGGAGGGAGAAGCCCAGTTTCTCCTGGTCCGCCTTGGTCTTCGGTTCGATCGAGATGGAGATGACCGGCGCGGGAGACGTGATCGATTCCAGGATGATCTCGTGGTTCTGGTCGCAGAGAGTGTCCCCCGTGTAGGCGGTCTTCAGCCCAACCACGGCGGCGATCTCGCCGGCGTAGATCGTCTTGATCTCTTCCCGCTTGTTGGCGTGCATCTTCAGGAGCCGGCCGACCCGCTCCTTTTTCTGGCGAACGGAATTGTAGATGAAGTCTCCCGAACTGAGGACGCCGGAATATACCCGCACGAAGGTGAGGTGCCCGACGAAGGGGTCGTTCATGATCTTGAAGGCGAGCGCAGAGAAGGGTTCGTCGTCGAGCGGTCTGCGGCTCTCCTCCGCCTTGCCGTGCGGGTTGATTCCGACGACCGGCGGGATGTCGACCGGAGACGGGAGGTAATCGACCACCGCGTCGAGCATCGGCTGAACGCCCTTGTTGCGGAACGCCGTGCCGCAGACGACCGGTGTGATCCGGTTCCCGATGGTGGCCTGGCGGATCGCGCTCATCAGTTCCTCGACGGGGATCTCCTGTCCGAGCAGGTACCGTTCCACTAGCGTGTCGTCGACGTCGGCCACCGCCTCGAGCAGGCGCTCCCGCGCGGCGGCGACCGGGGCCGCCATGTCGACGGGGACCGGCTCGTCGTGGAACTTCGCTCCGAGGGTGTCCTCCTCCCAGACGATCGCCTTCATACGGACCAGGTCGATCACACCGCGGAAGGAGTCCTCCTTCCCCAGGGGAAGCTGGATGGGAACGGGATTGGCCGCGAGGCGTTCCTTCATCATCCGCACCACGCGCTCGAAATCGGCGCCGGTGCGGTCCATTTTATTGACCATGGCGAGTCGGGGGACCTTGAATTTGTCCGCCTGGCGCCACACCGTCTCGGACTGGGGCTCCACGCCGCCGACCGCGCAGAATACCGCCACCGCGCCGTCGAGAACCCTCAGGGAACGCTCCACCTCGATCGTGAAGTCGACGTGCCCCGGCGTGTCGATGATGTTGATACGGTGCCCCCGCCAGAAGCACGTCGTCGCGGCGGAGGTGATGGTGATGCCCCGCTCCTGCTCCTGCTCCATCCAGTCCATCGTGGCGGTGCCGTCGTGGACCTCTCCCATCTTGTGGGAGACGCCGGTGTAGTAAAGCACACGCTCGGTCGTCGTCGTCTTCCCGGCGTCGATGTGGGCCATGATCCCGATGTTACGGGTATTGTCGAGCGGCGTAACTCTTGCCACGAACCGTCCCTTCCCTTCCCTGCCGCCGCGCGCCTACCAGCGGTAGTGGGCGAACGCCTTGTTCGCCTCGGCCATCTTGTGGGTGTCTTCCTTCTTCTTGAACGTGTTGCCGCGGTTGTTGTAGGCGTCGAGGAGCTCGCCCGAGAGGCGCTGGATCATGGTCTTCTCGGCCCGCTCCCGCGCGTACCCGACCAGCCAGCGGATCGAGAGGGACTGCCGCCGTTCCGGACGGATCTCGATCGGGACCTGGTAGGTGGCCCCGCCGACCCTGCGGGACTTGACCTCGACCACCGGTTTCACGTTCTCGATCGCCTTTTTCAGGACCGCGACGGGGTCTTCCTTCGTCTTTTCCTTGAGGATGTCCAGCGATCCGTACACGACGTTTTCGGCGACCCGCGCCTTCCCGTCGAGCATGATGGCGTGGATCATCTTCGCGACAAGAACATCGCTGTACACGGGATCGGGCGAAACGACCCGCTTGGAAATAAAACCTCTCCTGGGCATACGATCAAACCCCCTCGGCAGCTGCCTCGGAATGGAAAACGCACGACAACAACGGTTCCCGCCTCACATGCGTTGAAGCGGGAGCGGCACCAAACCTCTTTTACCCTTTCCGGCAGACCCGCCGGAGATCGGAAGGAACCTCTACGCTGAAAGTGGGGAAGCTATTTGGGTCGCTTGGTACCGTACTTCGACCGCGACTTCCGTCTGTCCTGGACACCAACGGAATCCAGCTTCCCACGGATGATGTGATACCGAACGCCGGGAAGATCCTTTACCCGTCCCCCCCGGATCATGACCACGGAGTGTTCCTGCAGGTTATGCCCCTCGCCCGGGATGTACACCGTCACCTCGAGACCGTTGGTGAGCCGCACCCTCGCCACCTTCCGCAACGCGGAGTTCGGCTTCTTGGGGGTGGTGGTGTAGACGCGGAGGCAAACGCCCCGCTTCTGGGGGCAGGAGTCGAGCGCCGGGGAGTTGCTCTTGTTGGCGACGACGGTTCGCCCCTTCCGGACCAACTGGTTGATCGTGGGCATTCCTGTTCCTTCCGGTAGTAAGAAGCTCTATCTCGACAGAACGAACTGTTACTTATAACAATAGTGCCGCTTGGTGTCAACGATTTTCTTGAAATCCCACGGGCCCCGGAGGGTCGGGGGCCTACCGTCCCTCGTCGTCGTCCTTCGGAAATTCCGGTTCCGGTTCCGGCATGGGCGGAGCCTCCACCACGAGCGGTTCGTCGGACTCGAAATCCATCGCCTTGTACGCCGCCGCGCCGGTTCCGCCCGGGATGAGCCGTCCCATGATCACGTTTTCCTTCAGGCCGGCGAGGTAATCCACCCTCCCGTGGACCGACGCGTCGGTGAGAATCTTGGTCGTCTCCTGGAAGGAGGCGGCGGAGATCCACGACTCCGTCGAAAGCGACGCCTTCGTGATCCCGAGAAGGAGAGGTTCCGCGGTGGCCGGCTTCCCTCCCGGCTGTTTCACCACACGATCGTTCTCCTCCCGGAAGATCCATTTTTCGACGCTTTGCCCCACGAGGAACGAGGTGTCCCCGGGATCCGACACCTTGACCCGCCGCAGCATCTGGCGGACGATCGTCTCGATGTGCTTGTCGTTGATCCGAACGCCCTGGAGCCGGTACACCTCCTGGATCTCGTTGACGAGGAACCGGGCAAGTTCCTTGTCCCCGAGGACTCGAAGGATGTCGTGGGGATTGGGCGATCCGTCCATGAGGGCCTCGCCGGCCCGGATCCGCTCCCCGTCGTGGACCGTGATGTGCTTGCCCCGGGGAATCGTGTACTCCCGGGGGGCGCCGATTTCCGGCACCACCTGGATCTTGCGCTTCCCCTTGAAATCCTTCCCCATCTGCACGATGCCGTCGATCTCGGAGATGAGCGCGTACTCCTTCGGCTTGCGCGCCTCGAAAAGCTCGGCGACACGGGGAAGACCGCCGGTGATGTCCTTGGTCTTGGTCGTCTCGCGCGGGATCTTGGCGATGATGTCGCCCGCCTGGACCTTCTGTCCCTCGTCGACCAGGATGTTGGAACCGCTGGGAAGAAGGTACCGGGCCTCGCTCGATGTGCCGGGGAGCTTCCGTGTCGTGCGGCTGCCCACCTCCTTCAGGGAGATGCGGGGACGGACCTCGGAATCCTTCGACTCGATGATGACGCGCGTGGAGCGCCCGGTCACCTCGTCGACCTGCTCCCGCATCGTCACGTTTTCGATGATATCCCCGAACTTGATCTCTCCGTCGACCTCGGTGAGGATCGGGATGTTGTACGGATCCCATTCCGCGAGCCGGGTCCCCTCCTTCACCTTCTCTCCGTCCGCGACCATGAGGACCGCCCCGTACGGGGTCTGGTACTTCTCCCGCTCGCGGAGGTTCTCGTCGAGCAGGACCAGGTAGCCGTTCCGGTTCATGGCGACCAGGTGCTTTTCGCGGTTCTGGACGGCGACGATCCCCTGGAACTTGATGCGTCCCGACTGCTTGGACTGATGGGAGCTCTGCGCGATCGATCCGGCCGTCGCGATGCCGCCGATATGGAAGGTCCGCATCGTCAACTGCGTTCCCGGCTCACCGATGGATTGCGCGGAGATGATTCCCACCGCCTCGCCGATCGCCACCATCTTCCCGCGCGCAAGGTCGCGGCCGTAACAGAGGGCGCACACCCCCCGCTTGCTCTCGCAGGTGAGGGCGGACCGGATCTTCACCTCGTCCAGACCGGACATCTCGATCTGCCGAGAGACTTCCTCGTTGATCTCCTGGTTCCCGGCGACGAGGAGCTTCCCCTCCAGGTCGTACAGATCCTCGAGGGCGGCGCGGCCGAGGATCCGGTCCGACAGGCGATCGATGATCTCCCCGCCCTCGATCAGCGCACGAACCCCGATCCCGTCGAGGGTCTGGCAATCCTCCTCGACGATGATGCAATCCTGCGCCACGTCGACCAGCCGGCGGGTCAGGTATCCGGAGTTCGCCGTCTTCAACGCCGTGTCCGCCAATCCCTTCCGCGCGCCGTGGGTCGAGATGAAGTATTCGCCCACGGACAGTCCCTCGCGGAAGTTCGAGCGGATCGGCGTCTCGATGATCTCGCCGGAAGGCTTGGCCATCAGTCCGCGCATGCCGGCCAGCTGCATCATCTGCTTGTCGGATCCGCGGGCGCCGGAGTCGGCCATCATGTAGATCGGGTTGAAGCTGATGACCTTCTTGTCCTTGCCGTCCTTCCCCTTGACGGTCTCGGTCCCCATCTCCTTGATCATTTCCTTGGCGACCTTTTCGGTCGCCGCCGACCAGATGTCGACGACCTTGTTGTACCGTTCGCCCGGGGTGATCAGCCCCTCGACGTGCTCGTTGATGACCTTTTCGAGGCTGACGGACGCCTTGTCCAGGATCGCCTTCTTGCTGGACGGAATGACCATGTCGTCGATGCAGATCGATATCCCCGAAATCGTGGCGAACTGGAACCCCGTGTTCTTCAGCTGGTCGGCCAGGATGACCGTGGCCTTCTGTCCGCAGTTCCGGTACGTGACGTCGATCAACTCGGCGAGATCCTTCTTCTTCATCACCTTGTTGACGTACTCGAAGGGGACCTCGTCCGGAACGACCTCGTAGAGCAGGACGCGCCCGGTGGTCGTTTCGACCAACTTGCCTTCGATCCGCACATGGATCGCCGCCTGGAGCCCCAACGAGCCGCCGTCGTAGGCGATGCGCACCTCTTCGGGGCCGGAAAACCTCTTCCCTTCGCCGATCTGCCCGTCGCGCTGCCGCGTGAGGTAGTAGATTCCCAGCACGATGTCCTGGGAGGGCCCGATGACGGGTTTCCCGTGCGCCGGGGAGAGGATGTTGTTGGTCGACATCATCAGGACCCGCGCCTCCATCTGAGCCTCGATGGAGAGCGGAACGTGAACCGCCATCTGGTCACCGTCGAAGTCGGCGTTGAAGGCGAAGCAGACCAGCGGATGAAGCTGGATCGCCTTCCCTTCGATCAACACCGGCTCGAAGGCCTGGACGCCGAGACGGTGCAGCGTCGGGGCCCGGTTCAGCATGACGGGGAGCTGGCGGATGACCTCGTCGAGGGCGTCCCAGACCTCCCGCTTCTCCTTCTCCACCATCTTCTTCGCCTGCTTGATGGTGGTCGCGAACCCGGCCTCCTCGAGCTTGTTGAAGATGAACGGCTTGAACAGCTCGAGCGCCATCTTCTTGGGAAGACCGCACTGGTGAAGCTTCAGCTCCGGCCCCACGACGATCACGGAGCGTCCCGAATAGTCGACGCGTTTCCCGAGGAGGTTCTGGCGGAACCGCCCGCCCTTCCCCTTCAGCATGTCCGACAGCGACTTGAGGGGGCGCTTGTTCGATCCCGTGATGAGCTTTCCCCTGCGGCCGTTGTCGAACAGGGCGTCCACGGCCTCCTGCAGCATCCGCTTCTCGTTCCGGATGATGATCTCGGGCGCGGACAGGTCGAGGAGGCGCTTCAGCCGGTTGTTCCGGTTGATGACGCGCCGGTACAGGTCGTTCAGGTCCGAGGTGGCGAACCGTCCGCCATCGAGCGGGACCAGGGGCCGAAGATCCGGCGGCAGCACCGGTATGACCTGCTGGACCATCCATTCGGGCTTCTGCTCACTGTCGCGGAACGCCTCGACGATCTTCAGCCGTTTCGAGATCTTCTTCTTCTTCGCCTCGGACGCGGTGTCCGCCATCTCCTTGCGCAGCGCGTCGGAGAGCTTCGCCAGGTCGAGCCCGGCCAGCAGCGTCCGGATCGCCTCCGCGCCCATTCCCACGCGGAATCGCTCACGGAGCGAGTCGCGCTTCTCCTTGTCCCCCTTGAAGAGTTCTCGGTACTCCTCGAACTTCTCGCGGTACTTCCCTTCCGTGAGAACCTCCTGCGGCTGCGTGTCGGTCTCCCACGGATCGAGGACGATGTACTTTTCGAAGTAGATGACCGCCTCGACGTCCTTCATCGGCATGTCGAGGATCGTCGCGATCCGCGACGGGAGGCTCTTCAGGAACCAGATGTGCGCGACCGGGGAGGCCAGCTCGATGTGTCCCATCCGCTCGCGGCGTACCTTCGACTGGATGACTTCGACGCCGCACTTCTCGCAGACGATTCCCCGGTGCTTCATCCGCTTGTACTTCCCGCAGTTGCACTCGTAATCCTTGATGGGACCGAAGATTTTCGCGCAGAACAGTCCGTCCCGCTCGGGCTTGAAGGTCCGGTAGTTCAGCGTCTCCGGTTTCTTCACCTCTCCGTGCGACCACTTGCGGATCTGCTCGGGGGATGCGATCGAGATCCGGATTCCGGAAAAATGGACGGGATCCTTCGGTTTTTCAGCGCGGGTAAAAAGGTCTTCCACGGGTGCCTCCCGGTTACGTTTCCGCTACGGTTTGCTGCCGGTTACTGCTGGGGCTCCTCGCTGATCAGCTCGACGTCCAGGCCCAGGGCCTGGAGTTCCTTGATCAGCACGTTGAACGATTCGGGAAGTCCGGGCTCGAGGGAGAAGTTCCCCTTGACGATGGACTCGTACATCCTCGCGCGTCCCGGGACGTCGTCGGACTTGACGGTCAGGAACTCCTGCAGGGTGTACGCGGCGCCGTACGCCTCCAGCGCCCAGACCTCCATCTCGCCGAGCCGCTGCCCCCCGAACTGCGCCTTGCCGCCCAGCGGCTGCTGGGTTACCAAAGAGTACGGTCCGGTCGACCGGGCGTGGATCTTGTCATCCACGAGGTGATGCAGCTTCAGCATGTACATCGATCCTACGGTGACCGCCTGCTGGAACGGCGTCCCGGTCCGCCCGTCGTAGAGCATCGTCTGGGCACGCTCGGGGAGTCCCGCGAGGCGGAGGTAGTCCTTGATCTCGCTTTCCTTCGCTCCGCTGAACACGGGGGAGGCGAGGAACACACCGGCGTGCATCTTCCGGACGACCCCCCGCAGTTCGTCGTCGGTGAGGCCCTTGAGATACTCCCCGAACCGATCGGAGTTATAGATCTTGCGGAGCCACTCCCGCAGCGAGGCGGTGCTGAACTCCTTCTCCATCATCTGCTGGAGCTGCTCCCCGAGTCCCTTGGCGGCCCACCCGAGGTGCGCCTCGAGGATCTGCCCGACGTTCATGCGCGACGGGACCCCGAGCGGGTTCAACACCACGTCCACCGGCGCGCCGTCGGCCGTGTACGGCATGTCCTCCTCCGGCAGAATCCGCGAGATGACGCCCTTGTTCCCGTGGCGGCCCGCCATCTTGTCGCCGACGGAGAGCTTCCTCTTCATCGCGATGAACACCTTCACCATCTTCAGGACGCCGGGGGGAAGCTCGTCGCCACGGCGGATCCGGGAGATCTTTTCGTCGAACACCGCCTTGACGAGCGCGACCTGGTCCTGGCAAACGCGCCACGCGTCGGAAAGACGGGTCTTCAGCTCCGGATCTTCCTCGACGCCGATCTCGGCCCAGCGCTCTTTCGGGATTTCGTCCAGCACCTCTTCCGTGATTTTCTTCCGCTTCGCGATGAGCACCTCGGACTTGTCCTCGGAGGTGAGCCGGACGGCGGAGGTCTTCCCCAGCAGCTGGGCCCTGATCTTCCCAACGGCGGCGTCGATGATAATGCGCGTTTCGTCCTCCTGGTCCCGGTACAGACGCTCGAGATCCCGGTCCTCCAGCATCCGGGCGCGGTCGTCCTTCTCTCCGCCCTTGCGGGTGAAGACCTTCGCGTCGATGACGATCCCCTCGATCCCGGGCGGGACCCTCAGGGAGGAGTCCTTCACATCCCCCGCCTTGTCGCCGAAGATCGCCCGGAGCAGCTTCTCCTCGGGAGAAAGCTGCGTCTCCCCCTTCGGGGTGATCTTTCCGACGAGGATGTCCATCGGCTTCACCCGGGCACCGATCCGGATGATGCCGCTCTCGTCGAGGTCCGTCAGCGATTCCTCGCTGATGTTGGGGATATCGGCGGAGATCTCCTCTTTACCGAGCTTCGTCTCGCGCGCGACACACTCGAACTCCTCGATGTGTATCGAGGTGAAGATGTCTTCCTTGACGATCTTCTCGGAGATGAGGATGGAGTCCTCGAAGTTGTACCCGCCCCACGGCATGAACGCGACGAGGATGTTGCGGCCCAGGGCGAGATCCCCCTCGCTGGTGGCGGGGCCGTCGGCGATCACCTCGCCTGCCGAGACCTTCTGCCCGAGGGTGACGATCGGCTTCTGGTTGATGCAGGTGTTCTGATTCGACCGGCGGTATTTGACCAGCGTGTAGATGTCGGCGCCGTACATTCCCGTCGCGTCCGGTTCTTCGGAACGAACGACGATCCGACGGGCGTCGACGCCCTCCACGACTCCCGAACGTTTCGCGGCAACCGCGGCGCCGGAATCCATGGCCACGACCGATTCCATCCCCGTCCCTACGAAGGGGGGTTCGGTCCGCAGAAGCGGAACCGCCTGCCGCTGCATGTTCGAACCCATGAGCGCCCGGTTGGCGTCGTCATGCTCGAGGAACGGAACGAGGGAGGCGGCCACCGATACCAGCTGGTTCGGGGAAACGTCCATCAGGGTGACGTCGCCGGAGCGCACCATCGCGAACTCCCCGCCCTGGCGCGCGATCACCACGTCCTGGATGAACTCCCCTTTCGCGTCGATCTTCGCGTTGGCCTGCGCGATGACGTGCCGTTCCTCCTCCATCGCGGAGAGGAAGACGATCTCCTTCGTCACGGCCGATTCCTTGACGACCCGGTACGGGGTCTCGATGAAACCGAACTCGTTGATCCGGGCGAAGGTCGACAGCGATGCGATCAGCCCGATGTTCGGCCCTTCCGGAGTCTCGATCGGGCAGATGCGGCCGTAGTGCGTCGGGTGGACGTCGCGAACCTCGAATCCCGCGCGCTCTCGTGTCAGTCCCCCGGGTCCGAGGGCGGAGACGCGCCGCTTGTGCGTCACCTCGGAGAGCGGATTCGTCTGGTCCATGAACTGCGACAGCTGGGAAGAGCCGAAAAACTCCTTGATTACCGCAGACACCGGCTTCGCGTTGATGATGTCGTGGGGCATCAGCGTCTCGATGTCCTGCAGCCCCATCTTTTCCCGGATGGCGCGCTCCACGCGGACCAGCCCCATCCGGAACTGGTTCTCGATCAACTCTCCCACGGTGCGGACACGACGGTTTCCGAGGTTGTCGATGTCGTCCGCCTCCCCGACGCCGTTCTTCAGGCCGATCAGGTAGCGGATGACCCGCAGGATGTCCTCCTGGGTCAGGACCGTCTTCTCGAGGTCGCTTTCCGTGATCCCGAGCTTGTGGTCGAGCTTCAGGCGGCCGACCCGCGACAGGCTGTACCGCTCGGGATTGAAGAACATGTTCTCGAAGAGCGTCTTGGCGGCGTCCTTCGTCGGGGGATCTCCCGGACGCATCTTCTTGTAGATCTCCTTCAAGGCCTCCTCACGGGTCTTGATCTTGTCGGAGACCAGACCCTCCCAGACGGCGCGATCGGAGTTCTCGAGAGTGAAGATGGAAAGCTTTTCGACATTCTTCTCCCACAGCTTCCCGAGGATTTCCGGGGTGATCTGCTGGCTGCACTCGACCAGGACCTCACCGGTCGCCGGGTCGGCGATGTCGGAGACGACCACCTTGCCGATGAGGTCGTCCGACGGCAACAGGATCCGGCCGAAGACAACACCCTCGCGGGCGTACCGTTCGACGCGTTTCTTGCTGATCTTCACGCCCTTCTTGAAGGCGATCTCTCCCGATTTTCCGGGGTGACGGACCTCGACGGGCATCTTCAGCCCCACCATCGTCTCCGGGCGGAAATCCTTGGCGTACTTCTCCCCCTGGAGGGTGACCTCTTCCGCGTCGTAGAAGATCCGAAGGAGCTCCTCGGTGGTCCGCCCGAACGCGCGCAGCAGCACGGCGATGGGGAACTTCCGCTTCCGGTCGATCTTGATGTAGAGCGCGTCCTTGTGGTCGAACTCGAAATCGAGCCACGAACCGCGATACGGGATGATCCGGGCGCTGAACAGCACTTTCCCCGACGCGTGCGAGCGGCCCTTGTCGTGCTCGAAGAAGACGCCCGGAGACCGGTGCAGCTGGCTGACGATGACCCGCTCGGTGCCGTTGATGATGAACGTGGCCCGCTCCGACATGAGGGGGATCTCCCCGAAGAAGACCTCCTGCTCCTTGACGTCGCGTATGGTGCGGGCCGCGGTCTTTTCGTCCACGTCGAAGATGACCAGCTGGACCGTCACCTTGATGGGGGCGGCAAACGTCACCCCGCGCTCGCGGCATTCCTCTTCGGACCACTTCAGCTCGCCGATCGCGTAGGAGAGGAACTCGAGGGAGGCGCGCCCGTTGTAGTCCGAGATGGGAAAGATACCCTTGAAGACGGCCTGAAGCCCCACGTCCCTGCGCTTCTCGGGCGGAACTTCCGCCTGCAGGAACTCCGCGTACGACTCCTGCTGAACCTGTATGAGGTTCGGAATCTCCTGGACCTGCTCGTTCTTCGAGAAGTCCACCCGCTTGATCCGGTTCCTGTAATCCAGATAAGCCATCGTGTCACCCCGGGGATCTAGCCCGCATTTCTCACCAGGCTTCCACTACGGCTGCGGATACGGGCATGTCTACTGCGTTGCGCTCGGTCGGACTCCTCGACGTAGTATCAACTACGCCTCCGGTGCCCTCGGTCGCGCGCCTTGTATCCACGCCCGTCTCCACCGCCTCGCTACGAACCCTGGTGAGAAATGCGGGCTTCCCTTGAATGCGTTGGAGGATGGTCGTCCCCCGCCGCGGTTGCCGACGCCGACGATCGCGGTTACTTTATCTCCGCGGTTCCGCCGACCTCTTCGATCTTCTTCTTCATCCCCTCGGCGTCCTTCTTGGCGATCGCTTCCTTGACCGGCTTGGGAACGCCCTCCACCAGGTCCTTTGCCTCCTTGAGACCCAGGCCGGTGAGCTCGCGGACCACCTTGATGACCTGGATCTTGTTGGCGCCGAAGCCGGTGAGAATGACGTCGAACTCCGTCTGCTCCTCCACCACGGCCGCCGCCGCTCCGGGAGCAGCAGCAGCGGCAGCGGGGGCCGCCGCCGTCACGCCGAACCGGTCCTCGAGCGCCTTCACGATCTCGTGCAGCTCGAGAACGGTCATCCCCTCAACCATCGCGATGAATTCATCCTTGTTCATGGAAGCCATTTCGTTCGATCCTCCCTAAAGGTTTTATTGGTTTGTTGGGTCGGGTTCAGTCTGCGACCGCTTCCGCGGGCTTCTGTTTCCGGATGGACTCGAGGACGTACACCAGTTTGCGAGGCGGCCCGGAGAGCGCCTGGGCCAGGCGGGTGATCGGCGAAGCCAGCCCTCCGACCAGCCGCGAGAGCAGTATCTCCCGGGAAGGAACACTCGCGAGGGTCTCGACCTCCTTCACGGAGAGCACCCTGCCCTCCACGAACCCCCCGCGCAGCTTCACCTTGGGACTGGCGGCCGCGAACTCCTTCATCACCTTCGCCATGGCGACGGGATCGCCATGCGCGAACGCCACCGCCGTCGGCCCCCTGAAATGCTCCGAGAGCCCCTCGAACGGCGTCCCTTCGGCGGCCCGCAGGATCAAGGTGTTCTTCACCACCCTGAACTCGGCGTCGATCGCCCGAAGCTTCTTCCGCAGGGCCGTGATCTCCAGGACCTTCAGCCCCCGGTATTCCGCGACCACGGTCCCGCGCTGCGCCGCGATGGCGGCCTTCAACGCCTCGACCGTTCCTGCCTTTCCGATTTTATTCACCGCGTCCGTTTCCCCCTTTCCCTTTCGAAAGTTTTGGACCCTATGACGAAACCCCCGTCAAAGGAAGAGGGCGCGGCGCGAAAGGATGGCATCCCGTCCGACCGGCTCCCCTTGTCTGCGCGGGACGGGCGAAGGAACGATCCCTTCGACCCCCTTGGTCGCCTTGCGGCGAACCCGCGGTCTTTGGCAAAGGAAGTTTCCCGTGCATGCAAAGAGCGTTCACTTCTCCGCAAGCAGTACGTTGAAATTCACCCGGATCCCCGGACCCATCGTCGTGGAAAGGAACAGGGTGCGAATGTACGCCCCTTTGGCCCCTGACGGCTTCGCCTTCACGATCGCCTCGAAGAAGGCGAGGAAGTTCTCACGGAGCTTCTCTTTCCCGAAACTTGCCTTGCCGATACCGGCGTGGAGCGTGGCGGTCTTGTCGACGCGGAAGTCGACCTTCCCGCCCTTCAGGTCCCGCACCGCCCGCGCAACGTCGAAGGTGACCGTACCCGATTTCGGGTTCGGCATCAGGCCGCGTGGTCCGAGCAGCTTCCCGATCCGGCCGACCCCCCCCATCATGTCCGGGGTGGCGACCGCCTTGTCGAATTCGAGCCACCCGCCCTGGATCTTCGCCAGCAGGTCGTCGCTTCCAACGAAGTCGGCGCCGGCGTCCTCCGCCTCCTTCACTTTTTCGCCCTTGGCGAACACGAGGACGCGCACGCTCTTTCCCGTCCCGTGGGGGAGCACCACCGAGCCCCGGACCTGCTGGTCCGGATACTTCGGGTCGACCCCCAGCCGCATCGCGACCTCCACCGTCTCGTCGAATTTCGCCCGGGCCGTCTCCTTCAGAAGATCCAGCGATTCGTCGAGAGAGTACTTTGCCTCCCTGTTCACCTTGCCCCGTGCTTCCAGGTACTTTTTCCCTTGCCGCGGCATTTCCCCCTCCCTTCCCGCCCCGCGAAGTTCTCCGGGGGCGACTTCATCGTTGCGAACCGTTCCCGTCAGACGACGTCGAGCCCCATGCTGCGCGCCGTCCCCTCGACCGTCTTTACGGCGGCGGCGAGGTCCTTCACGTCGAGGTCGACCAGCTTCAGCTTCGCGATCTCCTCGACCTTGTCCCGGGAGATCTTTCCGCACTTTTCCTTTTTCGGGGTCTTGCTCCCCTTCTCGAGCCCCGCGGCCTTGAGCAGCAGGACCGACGCCGGCGGGGTCTTCGTGATGAAGGTGAACGACCGGTCCGCGAACACCGTGATCACCACGGGGATGACCATCCCCTCCTGGGACGCCGTCTTCGCGTTGAACGCCTTGCAGAACTCCATGATGTTCACGCCATGCTGCCCGAGGGCGGGGCCCACGGGTGGCGACGGGTTCGCCTTCCCGGCCACGATCTGCAGCTTGATCTGGGCAACGACCTTTTTCGCCATGACTTCTCCTTTTCCCTTTTCCCGGCTACGCCTTTTCTACCTGCGTGAAATCGAGCTCCACCGGGGTGGCGCGTCCGAAGATGGAGACGAGCACGATAACCTTCCCCTTGTCGGGCTTGACGCTGTCCACGACGCCGGTGAAGGTCGCGAAGGGTCCGTCGTTAACACGGACGTTCTCCCCTTCCGTGAAGGTGATCTTCGGCTTCGGCTTCAGGCGGCCCTCGACCATCTGCGACTTGATGTCCTCGACCTCGGATTCTGGGATGGGGGCCGGGTGCTGGCCGCCGACGAACCCTGTGACCTTCGGTGTGTGCCGCACGAGGTGCCAGGTCTCCTCGTCGAGATCCATGTTGACGAGAAGGTATCCGGGGAAGAAGGAGCGGGTCCCGGTCTTCTTCTTCCCGTTTTTCATCTCCACGACCGTCTCGGCCGGGATCAGGACGTCGCCGAAGCGGTCCTGCATCCCTTCCGTCACGATCCGGTTCAGCAGGGATTCCCTGACCTTCTTCTCATACCCTGAATAGGTATGAACGACGAACCACTGTTTCGTCATCGGTTCCTCTTGGGGTTTCAGAAGCTCAGGATCGACTGGGTGATTCGTCCGAGGGCGAAGTCCACCAGGCCAAGAAACGCAACGATGATGAGGACGGTCACGATGACCACGGCCGTGGAGGAGACGGTTTCCTTCCGCCCCGGCCAGGTGACTTTCTTCATCTCTGTGATCCATTCCCGGTAGAAACCGGATACCCGCGGAACAAGTCCTGCCGGTGCCGCCGCACCTCTGCCCTCGTCGGTGGCAGTGCGGGTGCCGGGCAACCGTTCCAGCAACCTGTCCTTCATCGTCTTCGCCATGTTCCAAACGCTCCCGTCTTCGGAGAAAAGTGGCAGGCCAGGAGGGATTCGAACCCCCAACCCGCGGATTTGGAGTCCGCTGCTCTAGCCGTTAGAGCTACTGGCCTTCGCTCCCCGCCCCTACTTGGTCTCCTTGTGCGCCGTGTGCTTGCGGCACGTGGAGCAGAACTTCTTCAGCTCGAGCTTGTCGGGCGTGGTCTTCTTGTTCTTCGTGGTCGTGTAGTTCCGGTTCTTGCAGTCGACGCACGCCAGCGTGATGATGTCCCGCATCGGTCTTTCCTTCCCCTACTCGATGATTTCCGCGACGACGCCGGCGCCCACGGTCCGTCCGCCCTCGCGGATCGCGAACCGAAGCTCCTTCTCCATCGCCACCGGTGTGATCAGCTCGATCGACATCTGGATGTTG
>Ga0163199_1001291_pt1 | contig 15634 bp, 13 predicted proteins | sample PL_2010_150m_FD_113537 | JGI IMG/M metagenome (GOLD analysis project Ga0163199, IMG submission 113537) | Freshwater microbial communities from Powell Lake, British Columbia, Canada to study Microbial Dark Matter (Phase II) - PL_2010_150m | ecosystem: Environmental > Aquatic > Freshwater > Lake ... | reverse complement strand
TTGGACTTACGTAAGACAAGATGATTCCATCACGAATGTCACGAATAGGCGAATACCACGAATGTTTTTTTATTGCTCTATTCGTTAAATTCGTGTATTCGAGTCACGCAGTCCCCGAAGCGTAGCGTAGTGGGATTCGTGATTAAGGTGCGTAAGTCCTGTCTAAAAACGAATGGAAGGTGAATGATGATGACAAACACAGACTACGACGTGATCGTTATTGGTTCAGGCGCGGGTGGGTTGGCGGCGGCGCTGCCACTGGCACAAGCCGGCATGAAAGTTTTGGTGTGCGAGCAACACGAAGTGCCGGGTGGATGGACGCACTCCTTCACACTTCAAGGTTATCGCTTCAGCCCCGGCGTGCATTATATCGGCGGCGTGCAAGAAGGCGGTCAGATGCGCCGCATCTACGAAGGCTTGGGCGTCTCGCAAGATTTGGCGTTTTGCGAACTCAACCCCAATGGTTACGATCACATCTTCATCGGGGAAGATCGTTTTGATTTTCCGAAAGGCAAAGAGAATCTTGCGGCGTATTTAAAAAACCGTTTCCCTCACGAGGCAAAAGGTATTGACGGTTATCTGCGCGCTGTCTCTCACTTAATCGAGAGCGTAAATTCTTTGGGGCGAGTCAACAATCCACAACAAGCAGTGCAGGCAGTGGGTCACGCCGGTTCGGTGTTGCGTTGGGCGTTGCGCTCCGGTCAAGATTTGATCGATCATCACATTAGCGATCCGGTGCTGAAGGGAATCTTCGCTGGTCAATCGGGTGATCACGGGCTGCCGCCATCGCAGGTGTCGGCCTTTGTCCACGCTGGAATCACCGATCACTATTTTGATGGCGGCTATTACCCGATGGGCGGCGGCTTCGCCATCCCCCGCGCCTTTGTGCGAGCGTTGAAACGCGCCGGTGGAGAGTTGCGCTTAAACACTTCGGTTGAAAAAATTTTAGTGGAAGGCAAACGAGTCGTCGGCGTGCGTTTGGCAGATGGCAGCGAGATACGGGCGCGCATCGTGATCAGCAACGCCGACCCCGAAGTGACGTTCGGAAAATTGATCGGGCGCGAGAATCTCGGCGATAAACTGCGTCGCAAGTTGGACGGCGCAAAATATTCGGTCTCGGCGCTGAGTTTGTTTTTTGCGACTGACATGGATCTGCGCGCCGCAGGTTTGGATTCGGGCAACTACTGGTTTTACGATCACGCCGATGTAGACGGCATCTACAAGTTAGGCTTAACTGATCATGCCTTAACTGCCGAGACTCCTGCCGGAATGTTTCTCACCGTCACTACACTCAAAGACCCATCGAAAATGCACAGCGGTCATCACACATGCGAAGCATTTGTCTTTGTGGGTTACGAACCGTTTGCCAAGTGGGCTCAAGAAAAAAGTGGCGCGCATTCCGCTGGTTACGATTCGTTGAAAGAGGATTTAGCCTGGCGCATGTTCCAAGCGATTGAGAAGCGCGTGCCGGGCATTAGCCAACACATTGTCTTTTGGAATCTTGGCACGCCGTTGACCAACGCCCACTACATCAACGCCACGCGCGGCAATTTGTATGGGATAGAAAAAAGCCGCACGCAAGTGGGACCAGGCTCGTTCCCGATTCAAACGGAATTTGAGGGATTGTGGATGTGTGGGGCAAGCACCGTGTCGCACGGGGTTGCCGGCGTCACCATGTCGGGCATCGCCGTCGCCCGCGGCATCCTCAACTGCCACACAGCCGATCTACTTAAACAAAATGGTCCCGCGCTCCCCATCTATCCATCCGAAGATGTGTCGCAATGGCCCGAGCATTTGCAACAACGCATCGCGCGCGGCACGTTGAAACCTGATGATGAGTTTTGATTAGGAAGTGAATCCGAGCACGAACTTTGTTTCAACAGATTCGCGGAAGCAATTCTCCTGCGGGCAGGTCTACTACGCGTGAGCCGCCGATGGCGGTGCGAGCCACAACCAACCCCTGATGATCATTCACCACGGAGCCGATGCGCGCCGCCTCTTTGCCTAATGGATGGGCGCGCATCGCCGCCAAAACTGATTCCGACTCTGCGGCGGGAACCATCGCCACCAACTTCCCCTCATTCGCCACGTAAAACGGATCGAGACCCAGCATCTCACACGCCGCATGAACTTCTTGACGAACCGGAATTTTTCGTTCATCAAATTCGATTCCGATATTGGAGGCGGACGCCAACTCATTTAACACGGCGGCGAGTCCGCCGCGTGTGGCATCGCGCAAACAATGAATCTGCGGGGATGCCGCTAACATCGCCTCAACGAGTCCGTTCAAGGGCGCGGTATCACTTTTAATTTGCGTTTCAAATTCGAGCCCTTCGCGCACCGACATGATCGCCATACCGTGATCGCCCATTGTGCCACTGACGATGACGGCATCACCGGCTTGCGCGCGGTTGGGCGCGATGTTGACGTTGGTGGCGATCACACCGATGCCTGAGGTGTTGATGTAGAGTCCATCGCCATGACCTTTGTTCACCACTTTGGTGTCGCCCGCCACAAGTTGAACGTTAGCCGCGCGGCAGGCGGCGGCAACAGACGTGGCGATGCGCCCCAACGTTTCCATCGGCAATCCCTCTTCCAAAATAAATCCCGCGCTGAGGAATAATGGTTTCGCTCCACTCATCGCCAGATCGTTCACCGTGCCATTCACCGCCAGTTCGCCAATATCGCCGCCCGGAAAAATTAACGGGCTGATGACGAATGAATCGGTGGTGAAAGCGAGACGCTGATGGCTGTTGGCTGATGGCTGATTGCCGTTGGTGAAACGTGACAGATCGATTACCGTTGAATCGCCAAGTTGATCAAGTAGATCATTTTTGAGCAACGGCGCGAAGAGATGTTGAATGAGATCGCTCATCATCTTGCCGCCACTGCCGTGACCCATGACGATGGTGGGGTAGTTGCGAAGAGGGAGAGGGCAAGTCCAGGAAGAAATCATTTTTTAAACTCCCAAATTCCAAAAACCCAAATTCCAAATTTCAAACACTCGCGCTTTCGATCTTTGAGATTTGAACTTTGGAGTTTGGATTTACGAATCGTGCATACCGATAATAAGCGGCACACGCGCCTTCGGATGAAACCATCGTCGCGCCGAGTGGCATTTGCGGCGTGCATTCTTTTCCAAACGCCGGACATTGATTCGGTTTCTTTAACCCTTGCAGCACTTGACCGCTAATGCACAGACTCGATTCTTTTGTGGCAATCGTTTGAATATCCGGAAAGCGTTGCTCGGCATCGTAGTAGGTATACGCTTCGCGGAACTTGTAACCACTCTGCGGGATGACTCCGATTCCGCGCCACGGGCGATCACACGGTTCAAAGACTTGGTTGATGATCGCCTGCGCCGGTTCGTTGCCTTCGCGCCGCACCGATCTCGCGTAAGCATTTTCTACTTCGGCGCGACCCTCTTCTAATTGTTTGACGCACATCAACACGCCGTGAACGATGTCAACCGGTTCAAAGCCGGTGACGACGACCGGCACTTTATATTTTTTCACCAACGGTTCGTATTCCCAATAGCCCATTATTGTGCAAACGTGACCCGCCGCCAAGAATCCATCCACGCGCACGTCAGGTGACTCGAGCAACGCCGAGATCGCCGGTGGCACGGTGACGTGCGAGACGAGCATCGCAAAATTTTTGATGCCTTGTCGCTTCGCCTGGACAACTGCCATGGCATTGGCGGGCGCGGTCGTTTCAAACCCGATGCCGAAGAAGACGATGGTCTTATCAGGATTCTCTCTGGCGATCTTTAATGAATCGAGCGGCGAATAAACGATTCGCACATCCCCGCCCGCCGCTCTGACGCTGAACAGATCGCGCTCCGATCCCGGCACGCGCAGCATATCGCCGTAAGAAACAAAGATCACCTCGGGGCGTAAAGCGAGGGCGATGGCTTTATCAATTAATTCCAGCGGCGTCACGCACACCGGGCAGCCGGGTCCGTGAATGAGTTCGATCTGTGATGGCAGAAGTTGATCGAGACCGCTCTTGAGGATCGAGTGTGTTTGTCCGCCGCACACTTCCATTAACTTCCACTCGCGCGTAACAATGCGCCCGATCTCGTCGAGCAATCTGCGCGTAACTTTTTCATCGCGATATTCATCAATATATTTCATGGCGCACCTCATTCACAGAAATTTTTATCTGGCAGGGACTTACGCACATTAAGCCGCTAACGTCATTGCGAGTGTTCTTTACGAAGCAATCTCGGTTGCAGCTTGAGATTGCTTCGTCGCAAAGAACGCTCCTCGCAATGACGCGGACGTGTTTTGCGTAAATTCCGACTTCGTCATGGCTATGTCGCTCTCTCGTTAAGCTCTGGCAACTCACTGGCGATCATATCCAACTCCCTCAACAGCTTCAGCGTCTCTTGCGCTTCCTCTTCGTCGAGCTGGCTAATGCCAAAGCCAACGTGGACGATGGTGTAATCGCCGATTTGAATATCGGGCAGATATTCAAGGCAAGCCTCTTTCACCACGCCGCCGAAATCTACTTTGCCCATCTTCATGTTGTTTGCTTCGTAGAGTTCAATGACTTTACCGGGGATACCGAGACACATAATAGTTGTTAGTGATCAGCTATCAGTTATCAGTAGTTCAGTTATCAGTTATCAGTCGTCAGTAATCGGTGACTAATTACTGCTCACCGATTACTGTTTACTGATTACTGTTCACTGATTACTGTTCACCGTTCACTGATAACTTGCTATAACCGCCTGTCCTAAAGCTATGCCGCCATCATTGGGCGGGACGAGATGATGAGTTAAAACTTCAAAGTCTGCGCCGTGCAAAAGTGTCAACGCTTTACTTAACAGCGTTACGTTTTGAAACACACCGCCGCTTAATGCTACTTGATTAATCGCGTGTTGCTCGCGCAAGCGAATGCACACGTCACGAATCATGGTGGCGACTCCGTTATGGAATCGTGCGGCAATAATTGGAGTCGGCACGCGCGCGCGGAAATCGTTGACCACAGATTGGATGACTGCGTTGGGCAAGATGGCATCTTGCTCAACACTGAACTCATACAACCCTTTCTCATCAGGATCGACAATCGCTTCAAGTTCAATCGCCGCTTGCCCTTCATAGTTAACTTCTTGCCGCACACCGATGATCGAAGCGACCGCATCAAACAAACGCCCCATGCTCGAGGTGAGTGGTGAGTTAAGCCCATTGGCAATTTGTTTAGTGATGATGTTTTGCTCGGTGGACGATAACGCGGCAAGAGGTGGAAGATCAAGATCGAGCGGGACGTTTGCGGCAAGAAGATGTGAGAAGGCAACACGCGCCGGTTTTCGGGTGGCGGCATCACCGCCGGGCAAAGGGATGTAAGCGAGATGGGCGGCGCGATCAAACGATTTGTAATTGGCGATTAAAAATTCGCCGCCCCAGATGGCGCCGTCACTGCCTAATCCCGTTCCATCAAAGGCAACGCCGATTACGCTTCGATCACCTTTATGATTATTCTCTGCCATGCACGATGCGATGTGGGCGTGATGATGTTGAACCGGAATGCGGATTGCGGAATGTGCGCGAAGCGTGCGGAGCGCATAGCGCGTAGAAAAATAGTCGGGGTGGAGATCGTGGGCGATGATTTCGGGATTGATGCGGAAAAGATTCTGAAAATGAGTGACACCGTCTTCAAATGATTTGAGCGTTTCGAGATTTTCCATGTCACCGATGTGATGACTGAGAAAGGCGTAGTGATCGCGGGCGACGCAAAACGTATTTTTTAATTCGCCGCCAACGGCGAGAAGCGGCGGAACGTTGAAAGGCAATTTGACGGGGTAGGGCGCGTAACCGCGCGAGCGACGGAGGGGGAGTAATTGGGAATTGGTAATTAGGGATTGGGGATTGGAGATTGAGTCTGTTGTGATCACTCTAACGACGGAGTCATCAACGCGAGTGTGAATGTCACGATCATGAATGAGGAACGCATCGGCAAGCGGCGCGAGGCGAGTGATGGCATCATCGTTGCGCGTGGCGATAGGCTCTTCGGAAAAATTCCCACTGGTCATTACTAAAGGATGAATTATGAACGCTTCGCGTGAAGGATGAAGGAGGAGGTAATGAAGCGGTGTATATGGGAGCATCACGCCTAGCGTGTGTTGATGTGGAGCAACAGAATGCGCGATGGGATGATCTGCATGTTCGCGTTTCATCAATAACACAATGGGTCGTTCACGCGATTCGAGTAACGCGCGTTCTTCGGATGAGAGGAAACAATATCGCTCAACGGTTTCAACATCGGGCATCATCAGCGCGAACGGTTTATCAATTCTTCCTTTGCGGCGGCGTAATTCAGTAACAGCGTTTTCATTTGTGGCATCACACGCCAGATGAAAACCGCCGAGACCTTTGATGGCGATGATCTTTCCTTCTGATACGAGACGTTGCGCCTCTTCAATTGCGGATTGCGGATTTCGGATTGCGGATAACTGATCACTGCTTACTGATGACTGATCACTGTTTACTGATAACTGTTTACTGTTCACTAACCACACTTTCGGCCCACACTTCGCGCACGCCACCGGCTGCGCGTGGAATCTTCGATTGAGCGGATCGTGATACTCGCGGGCGCAATCTTCGCACATCTCAAACGATGCCATGGTGGTCTTCGGACGATCGTAAGGAATATCTGTGATGCTGGTGAAGCGAGGACCACAGTTGGTGCAGTTGATGAACGGATAAAGATAGCGGCGATCTTTCGGATCGAATAATTCGCGCAGACAATCGGGACAAATTGAAATGTCGGGGGAGATGGGTTGAAAGGCGTGAGGTTGTGATTCGCTTTCACGAATCTCGAATCGGGTGAAGTGATTAAGCGGAAGCGGCTCAACGGCGAGATGATCGATGCGCGCCAGTGGCGGCGCGTCTAGCGTTAACGCGAGACGAAATTCATTCATCGCATCCGCGCCTCCCTCGATCTCGATCACCACGCCCGATGAAGTGTTGCACACCCAGCCTTTAAGATCGAGTCGAGTCGCCAAGCCATATACAAACGGGCGGAAGCCAACGCCTTGCACCACGCCAGTAGCATGTAGCCGATAGCGAATCGCTGATGGCTGATGGCTAATGGCTGACGTTTGTCCCCGTAGTGAAACGGAGTGGGATGGCTGATCGCTAGGTTTCAACATCGAGACTATCCAGATAGACGGCGTTGCCGCCGGTAATGGTGAGCGCGACCTCACCACACGATGGACACGCGGCGAGCCACTCGTCAATCTTCACGTCGCGTCCGCAAGCGTTGCAGTGTGCTTCACCGGGTGCGGTTACAAATTCAAGAGTCGCGCCTTCGGCGATGGTGCCGGGCGCGAGTGAGTCAAAATAAAACTGGATCGAGTCGGGTGTGGCGTCCGAAAGCGCGCCGATGGTGACGCGGACTCGGCTCACGCGGCGAGCGTTTGCCTCTTTCGCGTGTTGCATCATGTGAGTAAATAAGTCTTCGGTCAATCCGCTTTCGTGCATAATCTTTTTTTACTCCCTCTTGACGTTGCTTGTAAAGTTGGAAGACTCATCACCTGCCACGATGAATGTCACTCCCATTTATAAATCCTTCGGGTCTGGCGAAGCGGAGTGGAGAAGACCGAAGTTCAATGACGGGTGTTGGTTAAAACAAAACTCCTCCACGAGATTTTACGTGAAGGAGTTCTAAGTGTCGGGGCGAGAGGATTTGAACCTCCGACCTCACGGTCCCGAACCGTGTGCTCTAGCCGGGCTGAGCCACGCCCCGAACTTCTAACGTGTGCGGCATTATATCCGATGCAGATCGAAACGACAAGGTGATGAGGATCAATCATTCGCCGGGCGATTGAAATCGCGGCAACACAAGGCGAAATCCGCCTGCGCGGATTCAAATGAGAATCAATCTTCGGCGCGATGTAGACGCCACGCGGCTAGCGTGAAAAAGATTCCGCCGTAAACGATGAGCGCGGCGGCGGGTAGCAACACCGAGTTGATGCCGAATCCACGCGTGATGATATTTTTGAATCCATCCATCGCCCACGCTATCGGCGAGATGTGACCGATGGCTTGAAAGGTGGTGCCGGTGATTTCCAGTGGAACCCACGCGCCGCCCAACCCCGAAAAAACAAACATCGGAATCAGCGAGAAGATGACGGCTTGCTCATCGCTATGTGCCAACGTGCCGATGAGTAGCCCCATCGCGGCGATGCACAAGGCCGAAGCGAATGCCACTAAAAGTGTGGCAGGCACATCGCGGAAGTAATCCACTTTCAATAGCAATTGCCCAAAGAGAATCAAAATAATAAATTGCGTGAAGATCAGCGCGAAGATCGCCAAGTAGTGTCCGAGCAAAATGTGTAAGCGCGCCGTAGCGGTGGTGAGCAAACGCTGCATCGCGCGCGACTTGCGCTCGGCGACGATGATCTGCGCCGCGGTAAGTAAACCGGCGATGGCGAATTGCAGCATCATGCCGGGTGAGGTGTGCGCTAACGACATCACTTGTCCGCTGTCTTTGCGAATGACCGTGCTGGTTGTTTCTTTAACGGCGATGGGCGGTTTGTGCCAAGCGTCGAGCGCGGTCTTAAACGCATAATCAAACGGCGTGCGGTTCTTGGAAACTTCTTCCATGATGAGCGCGGTCCGCACCGCGCTATCGAGTCGGCTCGCAGCAGAGATGGCTTCAGATTGGATCGTCGTTCCCGCAGGAGAGGCGGTGTCACCGATGAAGATCAGCTTGGCCGATTTCCCATCCAAAGTTGATTTGCCGTAATCGGCTGGGACGATGATGGCGGCAGCCACTTTGTTATCGGCGATTAAATTTTCGAGATCGATCATCGCGCGTGAGTCGTCTTCATCCAACCGAATCACTTTTGATTCTTTTAAAATCTCGCGCAGCGATTTGCTGAGGCGGCTTTGATCGTGATCCAAAAAACCTACGGGGAGGCGGACATCCCCTCCCGCGCCGCCGAATCCGCCAAAGGCATAACCGAACAGCAGCGTGAAGACGATGGGCATGATCAGCAAGAACATGAACGTCTTGAAGTCGCGGCTGAGTTGCAATAAATCTTTAAGAGCGATGTCGAAGATGCGAATCATTTTTATACGTAACGCCGATTGAAGCGCCATACGCCGACGGCGAAGAAGACGACGCTCCACACTAACAGCGCGAGCATGTTGAGAATCGAGTCGCCGAGCGGCGCGTGATTCACGGCTAACAAAATTCCGCGCACTGCCCAGCCTTGCGGCACAAGAAGTGAAACGGTTTCGCCGAGTCGGCCTCCGCCAGAGGAGCCCGCGGCGAAGACGCTGATCATCCCCAACATGCCCGTCACGGTTAACACGCCGCCGAAAACCACGCCGCTTTGTTTTGTGTTTTTGAGAAGCGAATTGACGAATATGCCAAAGGACGACGCGCCACACACGATCCCGATTGCGGTAAGAGTCACGGAGAAAAATTCGCCCCAACGAATCCCGAAGATGATCGGTGAGATGATGAGCAGGGTAGTGACTTGCACCAATACGGTGAGAAAGACCGCCAACAATTTTCCGCTGAGGATCGTGGCTTGCGATGTGGGCGTGGTGAACAAACGCGGCAGTGTGCGCTCCTCCTCTTCTTTGAGAATACTTTGCGCGGCGGATGTGCCGGTGAAGAAAGCGTAGAAGATCATCATGCCGCCCATGATCGGCGTGATGAGGCGCAACAAAACATTTTGCTTCTCTTCTTCTGCACTCCTCTTATTTTTTTGCGGGGCGCGGGTGTCGAGCAATTTGCTTTCGATGTTTTCGGTTTGGGCGAGCGAGATGTCGAGATAGCGCTGCACGACCACGCCCGCTAACGCCTGATCGCGCGCGTCGGCTTCGTCCAGAAAAACGTTGACGGCGATCTTCACGCCCGCCATGCCATCCATAAAGCGGTTGAGGAAAGCGCGAATGATGCCGGGTCCGATGGTGAGCGTGGGGTCTTGATAAAACTCGATCACGGCATGACCGTCTACATCGGCGAACTGTTTAGAAAAATCTTGCGGGATGATGAGAGCGACTTGCGCTTGCTGCCCATCAACGGCGGCGCGCGCGGACTCGGCATCGGGCGCAAGCGAGACGGCAACCAATTCTGCGACGCGCTCACTTTGCAACACATTCACCACCAACTCGCCCATCGTGTTTGCCTTCGCGCCGCCGGGGATATTTTTGGTGTTGACCTGAAACTTGGGTCCGCCTTTATCCAAGTTGGCGACGATCACTTTTGTGCGCGGCAAATTAAATTCTCCACCGCCGGCGATGTTGCCGAACATAAAATAAAACATCCCTGTCATCAGCAGTGGAATGCCGAACATGAAGATGACCGCGAACATACTGCGGAACGAGCGGGTCATGTCTTTGAGGGCGATGTCGAGGGCTTTCATAGCGAATGAACAATGAAACAATGAACAATGAACAATGAAACACTGAGTAGCTACTTTAAAATCTGTGAAATCTGCGTAATCTGTGGAGTGTTCTTAATGATATTTGTTAGTCGCGCAATGCCCGCCCGGTGAGATGCAAGAAAACCGATTCGAGATTCGGCACTTGAATATCTACCGATGTGATGCGCGTCCCGCGCGCGTTGGCGGAATCGAACAAACGCGGAAGGACGCGGTTGCTGTCTTCGACTAACAACGTCAACACCCCCTCGTCCGCCGCCACTTGCTTCACCCCTTCCACTTCTCGCCATGCGCTCAGCACTCGCTCGGCTTCGGTATCTATCGTCAACGTGATGCGATCCATCTGCCCCACAATTTTTACCAATTCGGCGTGCGTGCCGTTAGCGATCAACTTGCCGTGATCCATGATCGCAATATGATTCGAAAGTTCTTGCGCCTCTTCCATATAATGGGTGGTGTAAAGCACGGTCATCCCTTGTTGCTTAAGTGCCACCACACTATCCAGAATGTTGCGACGCGATTGTGGATCGATTCCCACCGTCGGCTCGTCCATGTAAATCACTTTCGGTTTATGCAACAACGCCACGCCGATATTCACCCGCCGCTTCATCCCGCCCGAATACTTACCCACTCTCTCGTTGGCGCGATCACTCAACCCGATGATGTCCAACACTTCGGCAACGCGCGTCTTCAACGCCGCGCCGCGCAAGCCATACATCTTTCCCCAAAAATCTAAATTCTCGCGCGCAGTTAGGTCTTCGTATAAAGCGATCTCTTGCGGCACTACGCCTAACACCGATTTCACTTTCATCGCTTCGTTACGAATCGAATGACCCATGATCAAGGCATCGCCCTCATCGGGGCGTAGCAAACAGCACAGCATCGAGATCGTGGTAGTCTTGCCCGCGCCGTTGGGTCCGAGCAAACTGAAAATCTCACCCTCTTGCACATCAAAGCTCACGCCCTGCACGGCTTTGTTCTCGCCAAAAGATTTTTGTAAGTTTTGAACTTGGATAGCGTGGTTGTTATTCATATCACACGGATACCGTCATTGCGAGTGTTCTTCACGAAGCAATCCCGGTCACGCTTTGAGATTGCTTCGTCGCAAGGAACGCTCCTCGCAATGATGCGGATGAGTTGTGAGTTAACATTTTAGCGCACTATTCCGATGATAGTTTACAATTCGCACCGTGACTCTCTTTAATCTTCTAACCATTCTTGGCTCTGCTTTTATTCACGTCATCGCACACGTCTCACTCAAAAAGACTCACAACCGCGAGGCCTTTGTGTGGTGGGTTTTGTTGTGGGGCTGTGTGTTATTTTCGCCCGTTCTATTTTTCTGGCGACCCTTTCCAATCGAAGTGTGGGGCATCATGTTCCTCAGCGCGATCTTCGAAGCGTTGTATTTCGTCGCCATCGCCAACGCATATAAGACCGGCGATCTCTCTATCGTGTATCCGCTCGCGCGGGGAACAGCACCCATGTTGTTGTTGATTTGGGCGATCACGATATTAAATGAGACTCCGTCACTCGGCGGAATCTCAGGTGTCGCCGCCATTGCTGTGGGGCTTTATGTGATCAACCTGCCGCGACTCGGCGCGTGGCTTCAACCGCTTCGATCTCTCAATAGTGCCGGATCGCGTTGGGCGTTGCTCGCCGGTTTGTGCATCTCGCTTTACACCGTCATTGATCGTGTCGGCATCAAACAACTCGATCCGCTTCTCTACACCTATCTTGCGTTGTGGCTTACACTTCTCTTGCTCACTCCAACCACTCTGCGCTTTGTGGGGTGGGGCGGACTCGCTAAAGAATTGCGCGAGACAAAATTCGCCAGCGTCATCGCCGGTTTCACCACGCTCGCGGCGTATGCCATTGTGTTGTATGCCATGAAAAATGGAACGCCTGCCAGTTACGCCGGAGCCATCCGCGAGATCAGCGTGGTGTTCGGCGTAATTATCGGCGTGACGATCTTGAAAGAACAAGGATCGATCATGCGCGTTGTCGGCGCGGTATGTGTGATGGTGGGTGTGGCAATGATCGCGTTGAGAGGTTAATGGTAATTGCTCAGCGTTATGACAATCAGTGCAAAGAGAAAACCACAAAGAATTAAAGAACACGAAGAGACATAAAAAACTTTGTGTTCTTTGTTGCTTCGTGGTTCTTTCTAAGTCTAAATGAACTGCGGGGCTGAGTAGTCACGGTTAATGATGATAAATTCCCTTTCTGTTTTCACCATTATTGTTTTGCATCACGAAGGCAAGTATCTGCTCTTGCGCCGTGCGGCGACAAAAAAATCTTTCCCCAATAAGTGGACGGGCGTTGGCGGCAAAGTTGAAGCGCACGAGTTAAACGATCTACGTGCTTCGGCGTTGCGCGAGTTGGCTGAGGAGACAGGCATTCAACTAAGCGACGTTGACCACTTTACACTGCGCCGCGTTTTGCTCCATGACCGCATTGAGCTGACGATGTTGTTATATTTCACGGGCGACCTCAAACACTACGTGCTGCCGCCATGCGATGAGGGAACGTTGGGCTGGATCGCGCCCGAAGAATTTTCCTCATTGCCTTTCATTGATACCGCTTACGCCGTGATCCCGCTCATCGTCGAAGATCACAAACACGACCCGCAAGGTCTTGCGTTACCGCGTTTGGGATTAGGAATTTGTCGTGATGAGGGGTTGGAGAGGGTGGTGTGGGGATGATCGGAACAAAAGAATTTCATTCAAAAAAGACCGCGTCGGTTTTTAAAACCGACGCGGTCTGAGGCGTTAATTATTGAATCTCTTAAACACCAACACCGCATTATGCCCGCCAAAGCCAAAGGCATTGCTCATCACCACGTTCACCTTTTTTTGGCGAGCGGTGTTGGGGACGTAATCGAGATCACAGTCGGGGTCGGGAGTCTGGTAGTGGATGGTTGGCGGCAACACATTGTCACGAATGACGAGACAGGAAAAGATCGCTTCGAGTGCACCGGTCGCGCCCATCATGTGTCCCGTCATTGATTTCGTTGAGGAGATCGGAATGTTGTAAGCCTCTTTGCCTAACGCGCGTTTGACGGCGTGCGTTTCGGCGGCGTCGTTCAGCGGCGTGCCAGTGCCATGTGCGCTGATGTAATCGAGATCGCTTGGATTCAATTTGGCGTCTTCAAGAGCTTTGCTCATTGCTGATGAACTGCCTTTGCCTTCTCCTTCGGGCGCAGTGATATGGAAGGCGTCGCCGGTGCAAGCATACCCGACGAGCTCCGCCAAAATGTTTGCGCCGCGTTTCTTGGCGTGTTCGAGTTCTTCGAGGACGATCACTGCCGCGCCTTCGCCCATGACGAGTCCATCACGATTTTTGTCGAACGGTTGCGGCGTCATCGAGTAATCATCATTCTTGCGACTCATCGCGCCGAGTCGATCAAAGGCGGCGACGCCCAAGCTACAAATAGTCGCTTCGGCTGCGCCGGCATAGGCGGCGTCAATCAAACCAGATCGAATCATGTAGAAGGCGTAACCGATCCCATCCGCGCCGCTAGCACAGGCCGAAGCAACAGACAACGCGGGACCTTTGATGCCGCTATCAATCGCCCACAACCCGCTGGCGCCATTCGGCATCATCATGGGGATGGTGAATGGATTGACGCGGCGTGGACCCGCGCCGTGAATCGTTTCGACACCCTCTTGGGTGGACATCAACCCGCCAATCGCCGCACTGATAATGACGCCGACTCTTCCAGCGTTGGCTTCGGTAATTTCAAGCCCCGACATCTCTTTGGCTTCTTTAGCGGAGGCGGTTGAGAATTGTTGATGACGATCTCGTCGCCGCGCTTCTTTTGGATCCATGAACTTCGCCGGATCAAATTTTTTTACTTCGCAAGCCATCTTGACGAGTAGGTTTGAAGCGTCGAACAGTGTGATGGGTCCCAAACCGCTTTTGCCATTGAGGCACGACTCCCATGTTTCTTTGACTCCGATGCCCAATGAATTGACAGTGCCTAAGCCGGTGATGACGACGCGATGAGTCATAAAAAGTTCTCCTCTGAAGTAATCAGTGATCAGTAATTAGTAATTAGTAATTGCTTGTGTTCGTAAGAACACCAAACTCTCTACGGAGTTTCTTTATTTGTAACTACTTGCCCCAAGAGGCGGAGAGAGAGTCACTCTAATCCGCAGTCAACTTTTTTCTCGTCCCAAACATATTTCCGCCTATTGGCAGAATAAAGCTCAACTTCAGAACAATGTCAAAATGCGGATTAGAGACGCAACCTACCACACCTCGTGTGCAGATACTGCGTGAGAGTCACAAATGGTTTACGCAACCTGTATCAGCCGATGTTCTCGTTCAAGATGTTTAGCAAACGAAATTTGCGTGTCGAGATTCACTAAATCAACAGGATGATCAATCTCGCGCATGAGCTTTCCCAAAACACGGAAATACTTTCCTTTGGGGCAACCGCGCACGGCGAGATCAATATCAGATCGTTCACTGGTCTTGCCTGTGGTGATCGAGCCAAAAAGAAAGATATGTGTGCAACCCATTTCTTTCAAAATCTTCACGGCTCGCCGCACATCTTTCTCGTGCGTTGGTGGCAGTTTAAATTTTTCGTTCATATCGTTTTCTTGTCTTTCTCATTGGGCACATAATCGCCCTCAACCCACTCTTCACCATTGGGACCGACTTCTTTTTTCCACACCGGCACGATCTCTTTGAGGCGATCAATGCCGTATCGCGCCGCCTCAAAGACTCCGCTGTCGCGGTGTGCCGCCGTGCAAGCGATGAGGACGGTTGGCGTCATCGGGTCGAGCCGCCCGATGCGTTGCACGATGGCGATGCCTTCCACTGTATTCCACTTTTCTCGAATCTCATCCGCCACTTGTTTCATTTTTGCTTCCGCCATCGGGATGTAGGCTTCATATTCAAGATAAACTGTTTCGTGCGCGTCGCCGCGCTTCGTTACGCCACGCACCATGCCAGTGAAGACGCACGCCGCGCCTGTCGAGGGCAGGGTGATGCTGGCGAGGAGAGCATCCAGATCAATCGGGTCGTTGGTGATCTTGAAGACCGTTGGATATTGATGATTAATGATTGAAGATTGAAGATTGTTCATTGGGTAAAAGTGTTGTAACTCCTTACAAGGTGTGAAAGGTGGATTCTCTAATCCGCGTTTTGGCATTATTCTGAAGGTGCGCTTTCTTCTGCTAATAAACAGAGAAATGTTTAGGGTCAGGAAAAAGTTGACTGCGG
>Ga0163199_1001290_pt1 | contig 15634 bp, 16 predicted proteins | sample PL_2010_150m_FD_113537 | JGI IMG/M metagenome (GOLD analysis project Ga0163199, IMG submission 113537) | Freshwater microbial communities from Powell Lake, British Columbia, Canada to study Microbial Dark Matter (Phase II) - PL_2010_150m | ecosystem: Environmental > Aquatic > Freshwater > Lake ... | reverse complement strand
GTCAAATATTATCCGCCTAAACAACCCAGAAAATCATATCCTCGTGTATCACGAAAGCCGGTTAATAAATGGCAACAGGAGAAGGCTAAGAAAATGGCTAATGCTTAAGTCAACAGCATTGGCGCCGGTACCTGGCCCCGAAAACGTAACCGTTGGCTTGGGATAAGCCGCAGTGCCTGGATTAAGTACGCTGATTTCTTTTGCGACACCGTTATGGATGGTCGGGTTCAGCGTGACGCTCGTCCCAGCTTTGACAACGATGTATTTATGACAGTACCGGCCGGAACCAAGCGTTGCAGCACGGCACCGGCAGCACCATTTTTTAAGGCTTCGACAACGGCAACATAGCTTTTATAATCGTTGGTGCCTTTACCCAGCGGGCCGCCACGCCCCATTTTGTCCTGAATATTGCTTGGCAGCACCAAGAACGGCTTGTCGATGCGCCCACGGGACAGGCGCAACATACCGGCGAAGAACTGGTCGCGCTGGTCTGCGTTGATCTCTGAATTGTCTTGCAGTGGGTTTAATTGCACTCCGGGCGCAGCGCCCAGTTTTCTAGCGAATAAGTGTGTCATGGTTTAGCCTCTTTTGTGAATGAAGCTAAATAATGACACCGCTAAGCGATGGGTTTTATTGGGTTTTCCTAATTTGTCATTTTAAGGCAATTTTACAAGCTGTTGATTTTTAAGACAACCGGAATTACGGTTATTGATTCCTAAGATTTTAGGAGTCTAACTAAATCAATAGCTTGTTTATTTTGCTTGGGTAGGCGAATCGCCCACGCCACTCCGAAGGCGTTACGTTCATAGGCATATAGTGCTGAAATTGGGGTGCCCCAACCTTATTTGAGGCTATGTCCCGTTACCTGGAATGATGTCTTAAAAAGCCGGTATAAGTGCTAGTCGGGGTCGAGTTTTGAGCGCGGATTTTTTTACGGGATAAAATCATGGTAAGGACAACTGGTATAGATAATGTTCATGGGTTAAAATCTCACATTATTTGTGATTATTGCGTAGAGATAAAAACGCGTCCTGACGCGTCTTGATTTTACGGAACGATATTACACGTACTATAAAGTTTATAATAACTATCGAAGGGGCTGCTCCGTGAACAAAACAAAGCAACTATTCGCTGGTCTGACCCTGATGGCTTTAGCCTTAAGGACAGCGCAGGCGGACTATACGCTCAATTTAATGAAAGGGGTTACAAAAGTCAGTAATGACGTTTATGACCTGCATATGCTGATTCTATGGATATGTGTATTTATAGGTGTTGGCGTGTTCGGTACCATGTTTTATTCGATTTACCATCATCGTAAATCAAAAGGACATCAGGCTGCGCAGTTTCATGAAAATACCACTGTGGAAATTATTTGGACCATCATTCCGACATTGATCCTGATCGGCATGGCGATACCTGCAACCAAAACATTGATGGAACTTGATGATGTGCAGGATTCTGAAATGTCAATCAAGGTAACCGGGTGGCAATGGAAGTGGGAATATGAATATCTGGATAACGGCATTCATTTTTTCAGCAGTCTCGATGAGGCCAGCAACAAGGCTCGTCAAGTGGGTTCCGGGATAGACCCCCGTTCAGTTCCTCATTATCTGTTGAATGTTGATAAGCCGCTGGTTATCCCGACCAAGAAAAAAATTCGTTTTCTGTTCACGGGGGCCGATGTCATCCATTCATGGTGGGTACCTAATTTAGGCTGGAAAAAAGATGCCATTCCGGGCTTTATTAACGAAGCGTGGTCTTCGGTCGATAAACCCGGCACTTATCGCGGTCAATGTACCGAGTTGTGCGGTAAGGACCATGGTTTTATGCCGATTGTCGTTATTGCAATGGATCAGCCGGATTATGATGCGTGGGTCAAGAAAACTCAGGAAGATGCGAAAAAAGGCGCTGATTTAAGCGATCAAAGCCATGATGATCTGGTATCAAAAGGCGCGTCTGTTTATGCCAAAAATTGTTCAACCTGTCACTTGCCGGATGGTAAAGGTGTTCCGGGTGCTTTCCCTGCTATAACGGGTAGCTCAGTGGTCAAGGGCGATATTAATGCCCAGATTAATCTGGTTCTAAATGGTAAAGGCGGCATGCCTGCATTCGGCAAAATGCTGAAAGCTGATGAACTGGCGCAAGTGATTACTTACACAAGAAATGCATTGGGTAATGCTGTGGGTGATGAAATCCAGCCGAAAGCGATACAGGAATTATTGCCGAAAAAATCATCTGAGCCTGTTGCTAAAGCAGCGCCGGAAAAATCCGAACCTGTAGCCGATATGTCGAAAGATGAACTGGTATCTTTAGGTAAATCTGTTTATGCCGGCAATTGTGTTTCTTGCCATCAGGCGGAAGGGCAGGGTAATCCACCTATGTTTCCTGCCTTGAAAGGCAGTTCTGTGGTTAAGGGTGCTATTAATGCCCAGATCGATTTAATGTTGAACGGAAAAGGTATGATGCCGGGTTTTGGTCATACGTTGAAAGCAACTGATTTTGCTGCGGTCGTAACCTATACCCGCAACGGCTTGGGTAATTCAGTGAATGATGCTGTACAACCCTCGGTAATCCAAAAGCTGCAATCAGCTATGCCGGCTGCACAGGACGACGATGAGTAACATTATGATGCTCTTTCCGGTTCAATCTTCTTTAACTATTTTTGAGGTATAAACTATGTCTGCTGTCGTAGCTGAACATGATGATCATCATCACCACGATGATCACGCTCACGGCCCTGAGAAGGGGTTTTTAAGATGGATTATTACTACTAACCATAAAGATATAGGTACGCTGTATCTGGTATTTGCGCTGGCGATGTTTTTTGTCGGCGGTGCGATGGCGATGGTTATTCGCGCAGAATTATTTGAACCAGGTATGCAGTTCGTCGAGCCGCATTTCTTTAATTCAATGACCACGATGCACGCCCTGGTGATGGTATTCGGTGCGGTTATGCCTGCTTTTGTAGGTTTAGCCAACTGGATGATCCCGATGATGATCGGCGCTCCCGATATGGCGTTGCCGCGTATGAACAACATGAGTTTCTGGGTGCTGGTTGCCGGTGTTTTATTACTGGCCAGTACGCTATTCATGGAGGGCGGCGCTCCTGCTGCCGGCTGGACCTTGTATCCGCCGCTGGTATTGCAAACCGGCAAAGCCCTGCCTTTTGCGATTTTCTCAGTGCATTTGCTGGGTATTTCGTCAATCATGGGAGCTATTAACATCATCGCAACCATTTTTAATATGCGTGCTCCCGGCATGACCTTAATGAAAATGCCGCTGTTTGTCTGGACATGGTTAATCACTGCGTTCCTGTTGATTGCCGTTATGCCGGTTTTTGCAGGTGCAGTAACGATGTTGTTGACCGACAGATTTTTCGGCACCAGCTTTTTTGATGCGGCAGGCGGCGGTGATCCGGTGCTGTACCAACATATTTTCTGGTTTTTTGGGCATCCTGAAGTTTACATCATGATTCTGCCTACTTTCGGTGTTGCTTCGACGATTATCCCCGTGTTTGCGCGTAAACCTTTGTTCGGCTACAGCTCAATGGTTTATGCTACGGCTTCGATTGCATTTCTGTCATTTATCGTTTGGGCTCATCACATGTTCACCGTAGGTATGCCTATTGCAGGTGAGCTGTACTTTATGTATGCAACCATGTTAATTGCGATTCCTACCGGGGTTAAAGTGTTTAACTGGACGGCGACGATGTGGAAGGGGGCTATGACTTTTGAAGCGCCGATGCTGTTTTCAATTGCATTTGTGGTTTTGTTTACTATGGGCGGTTTTACGGGCTTGATGATGTCGATCGCGCCTTCGGATTTTCAATATCATGACACCTATTTTATTGTCGCTCATTTCCACTACACGCTGGTTCCTGCGTCCATATTTATTTTGATGGCGGCGGGCTATTACTGGTTGCCTAAATGGACCGGGCACATGTATAACGAAAAAATCGGTCAATTGCATTTCTGGTTGTCTGTAGTGTCAGTTAATATTTTGTTCTTCCCACAGCATTTCTTAGGGCTGGCAGGTATGCCGCGCAGGATTCCCGATTATGCCGTGCAGTTTGCAGACTGGAATATGATTTCGAGTATAGGCGGCTTTATCTTTGGCGCCAGCCAGTTGCTGTTTTTGTATATCGTGATCGATACGATCAGAGGCGGAACCGGCGAAAAAGTAACGGATGAAGTATGGGAAGATGCTCATAAGCATGGCCTGGAGTGGACATTACCGTCACCGCCTCCTTACCATACGTTTACCACACCGCCAACCGTGATACCTACCGAGCATATTTAAGTTTAAGCGGTTTGGGGAAATATGTAGCTTTAGATACGTTATCCGCGAAGGATAACGTATCAGGTGAGACAATGAATATAAAAACAAAAAACATCTTGACCGCATTATTGCTGGCAGCTGTTGCCATTGGCATTTATGTGGTTGCTGTGATTAAAGCGATGTCCCAATGAACGAAGCGCTTAAGCAAAAGAACGCCAGACTGGTTCGTAAACTGTTATTGATTGCAGTCGCTATGTTCGGCTTTGGTTATGCGCTTGTTCCGCTCTATGATGTGTTGTGTGACATAACGGGACTTAACGGCAAGCTTGAATCTTCGGCTGTCAAAGAGATTGTTTATTCTGTCGATAAAAACAGGGAAATTACCGTTGAATTCATAACCTCGCTGAATGAATCGGCACCGATGGTGTTTCGTGCAGAAACGAAAAAATTGAAAATTCATCCGGGCGAATACTATACCGTGAATTTTTATGCAGAAAACAAGACTGATAAGGTCATGAAAGCGCAGGCCATTCCAAGTATTTCTCCTGGATTAGCCGCCGAATATTTTAAAAAGACCGAGTGTTTTTGCTTTACGGAGCAGACTTTTAAGGCACGGGAGGGCAAAACCATGCCGGTGCGTTTTGTCGTGAATCCTGATTTACCGAAACAATATAAAACAATCACGCTCGCCTATACATTTTTTGATAATACTAAACCCAATAATACTAAACCTCAGTGAAAGGATAGGAGAAAATTATGTCTTCAAGTGAAACTTATTACATCCCGCATAAAGCGACATGGCCGGTTATGGCTACGGCCGGTTTAGTGACGTTATTGGCTGGATTTGCAAACTATTTGAATGGTTCATCAGTGGGTCCCAGCATGATGGTGATAGGTTTTGCTATCTTCATTATTATGCTGGCCGGCTGGTTTACCTTGCAGGCCACTGAAAGTGAAGCAGGCATGTACAATACACAGGTGGGTATTTCATTCCGTATGGGCATGATGTGGTTTATTTTCTCGGAAGTCATGTTTTTTGCCGTTTTCTTCGGTACGCTTTGGTATACGCGTAATTTATCGGTGCCTTGGTTGGGCGGTGAAGGCATAGGTGCGGCAACTAAAGAACTGTTGTGGCCTAATTTTGATGCAACTTGGCCGACAAATGGCCCCGGCAAGTTAGTCGACGGCAAACCTACCAGCAATGGCGAGTTTGAGCCTATGAGCGCATGGGGATTACCCTTTTTGAATACGCTGATTCTGTTAAGCAGTGGCGTAACTGTTACTTGGGCGCATCATGGCTTGCTGGCAAAGAATCGTGACCAGCTTATTAAAGGCTTAATTGCAACCGTTGCCTTGGGCTTTTTATTCGTAGCGTTTCAAGCGTTTGAATACCATGAAGCGTATACAGAGATGGGTTTGACTTTGGGTTCCGGCATTTATGGTTCGACTTTTTTCATGTTGACCGGTTTTCACGGTTTCCACGTTTGCGTCGGTGCGATTATCTTGAGCGTTGTGCTGTTTCGCAGTACGAAAGGTCACTTCAAGCCGGAAAATCACTTCGCTTTTGAAGCGGCGGCCTGGTACTGGCATTTTGTTGACGTGGTTTGGTTGGGCTTGTTTATTTTTGTGTATATCATGTAACTTAACAACAATGTCAAAAAAGCGTTGTCTGCGGCAACGCTTTTTTTTTGTTCGTAAGTTACAGGATTCGGCTATTTAACTTGCCCGGATGCTGCGGGTTTTTTCGCTTGTATTTGTGCGCCTAGCCCGTGCGGATGAATCAGGCCGGTGGCAAGCGCAATAAAAACAAATATAAACAGGATGATCGACAAGGTAATACGAAAAGTCAGCGCTTTGACTGTTTTTTCGGATGGCTCCTGGTCCTTGTTTTTAACCAGATTAAACAGTGCGAACCCTAAACTGATAATAATGAGGATAAAGGCTGCAATAACGATGCTTTTAACAATCATGATGGGAATATTTGATGGTGAAGTTTTGATATTTTCGGTTATTCGAGCCGGATTGCCAATAGATTAATGAGGAACACGGTTTTATCGTATGAAGTTTAAACTCATCCCGGCATTGGCCTATATCTGTTTATTGACACTGTTGCTTGCCTTGGGTAATTGGCAATGGCGGCGGTCGGAAGAAAAGCGTGTACTACTCCATCTGCAGGAACAGGCTGTAAGTGCAGCAACAATAAATTTATCAGCCGTGACTTCTGATGATGCGGAAAATTTAAGGTATAGAAAAATACAGGCTATAGGGCATTATGATACGGCTCATCAGTTTTTGATAGATAACCAGATCAGCGGCGGAAAGCCGGGTTATTTTGTGTTGACGCCGTTTTTATTGCCGGATGGTTTATTACAGGGGGCAGCTAAAGCCGTTTTGGTTAACAGGGGCTGGATTCCGCTGAATCAGAATCGAGCTGTCTTGCCGGAACTATCGGTCACTACGGTGCAAACAGCGATTAACGGGCGAATTAATAAGTTTCCGAGCGTCGGTGTAAAATTAACGGGCGCAGAAATACCCACAGATACTTGGCCGTCAGTTGTGCAGGTCGTTGATAGCGACATTTTGGCGAAGAAACTGGGTTATCCGTTATGCCGGTTTCAGGTAGAACTGGATGAAAATAATCCTGACGGATTTAAACGGCAATGGCAAACCAGTGCCCTGATGTTGCCTGAACAACATATCGCCTATGCAGTTCAATGGCTGGCTCTGGCATTGACGCTGACGATACTCTTTATTTGGTATAGTTTTAAAAAGAAGAATGATTAATCAGCAAAAAAAAAATCAATTGTTAATTCTGGCTATTTTTGGAATGTCTATTATTCCTTTTTTAATCGCCTGGGGATTAAAAGAAAATGCAACGTGGCTAAAAAGCCGTGTCAATAATGGTGAGTTGATAATGCCTGTCGTCACGACAGAACAGAGTGACTTTACCGGGATTGACGCATTCTCGGCGAATAATATCGCCGAGCTTGCGGGACACTGGCTGATGGTTAATGTCATTCCAATGGCAAACTGTAATCAAATCTGCCTCGATGCGATACTTAAAACCCGTCAATTGCGGCTGATGCTGAATAAGGACTTGCCGCGCACGCGTCGTGTCGTCATTGTTTTTAACGATGTTGCGCCTGAAACGGCAAGTCAGTGGTGGCTTAAAGATACGCTCTTGGGGAGGCTGCGCGGGGCGGAAAACAGCGACGATGCGACGCTTTTCCTGAGCTTACAGCATGAAGAAAACAAGATTGATGATACGCTCGTATCAAAATTAATGGGTAACGAAAATCGTCAATTCGCGCTTCGTTCCGATCTGATCAGGGTCAAGCCCAGTGCCGCGCTTGCTGAAAAATTAATGGGCATCAGAAAAGGCAAGGTACCTGACGGCATGCTTTTTTTAATGGATCCGTTGGGTAATCTAATGATGCAATATGAACCGGGATTTGATCCCTACAAAGTAAAAAGTGATCTCATGCATTTGCTGAGAATTTCACAAATCGGATAGCAGAAGAAAAAAAATGTTTAGAAAAATAACTCTGTTTAGCGTTGTGTTGGCGCTAATAGTTATCGTATCAGGTTCATACGTTCGTTTATCAGGCGCGCAGCTAAGTTGTCCTGATTGGCCGGGCTGTTACGGGCAGGTGATAGTCAGTGACAGTATCGATTTTAAAGAGCAGGCGGGTCTGATATTTCCAGATCAGGTGCCCGATATTGCCAACGCCGTAAAGGAAATGAGTCATCGCTATCTGGAAGCGGCCTTAGGATTATTATTCGTCTTTTTGGCCTTATTCAGTTGGCGTGAAAAAGCCTATCGCACGGCAGCCCTGACTATAACCTTAAGCCTGCTGTTTTTAGCGGGTATGCAGGCGATATTTGAAGTATGGGTTATTAAATTACATGCCATGCCGATTGTCGTGACAGGCTATGTGTTATCTGGCATGGTTATTTTGTGGCTGTTATTCTGGTTGTATTTACGTAGCGAATCTGGCATGTCGTCTTCATGTACGCGCGCGGTGATTTTTTGCCGGTCGGCAATGCTGATTCTGTTTTTACAAATTGTTCTGGGTGTATGGGTTAGTGCTAATCATGCCGCTTTGGCATGCACAGGCTTTCCTTTATGCAATGGCCAGTGGTGGCCTGTAGCCGATTATCAGAATGCGCTGAATTTATTGGCCGGCTTATATACAGGTTATACCGGAGACACGGCATTTGAGCTCCAGGTCGCTATCAATTGGCTGCACAGGTTAGGTGCACTGGTTTGTTTCATTGTACTCAGTTTACTGATGTTAAACACAATGTTGGTCAATGCGCCAAAACCGTTACGAAAAGCAGGGCTGTGCTTAAGTTTATTGCTGTTTATCGAGATAGTTTCAGGTATTGCCGGTACTAAACTTAATATGCCATCGATAGCGCTTGTGCATGATGCTGTTGCGGCATTATTAATGTTGCCGCTTATTGCCATTAGTTTTTACAGCCGATACGGTTTTATAGCTAAACCGGTTGCGGATTTTCAGCCGCAAGTTGTTGCGGCTGCTATCCCGGCCGGCATTGAGTGGCCTGCTGAGGCCATCCAGCCGTATGTCGAACCTGCACCCGAATCGTTGTACCTGCGTCTTAAATCACAGTTAAAGCGTACCCGTTCGGGAATGGGCGAGCTGTTGGCAAACCTGTCCATTGGGCAAAAAGAAACCGATGATGATTTGTTGGAAGACCTTGAAGCCAGTTTGTTAATGGCTGATATAGGCATTACCGTTACGACGGAAATTATCAGCCGACTGACGCAACATCTTGAGCGGCATCAATTAAAAGACCCGGAGTTATTATCGGCGGCCTTGAAGCAGGAATTGCTGAGGATACTCAAGCCTTGCAGCAAACCTTTGCAAATACCCAAACAGGACAAGCCTTTTGTTATTTTGGTCGTCGGCGTTAACGGTGCCGGTAAAACAACTACCATCGGTAAATTGGCCAAACGTTTACAGGCGCAAGGGCATAGCGTTATGTTAGCCGCCGGTGATACGTTCAGAGCGGCGGCGGTTGAACAATTACAAACCTGGGGTGAGCGCAACAATATTCATGTCGTGGCTCAGCATACCGGCGCAGATTCGGCATCGGTAATCTATGACGGCGTACAGTCCGCGCAGGCCAAAGGCATAGATGTGTTGATCGCCGATACCGCAGGTCGGCTGCATACCAAATCAAATTTGATGGATGAGCTGAAAAAAGTAAAACGCATTATAGGTAAGCTCGATGAAACCGCTCCACATGAAGTGTTGCTGGTGCTTGATGCCGGTACCGGGCAAAATGCCTTGTCCCAGGCAAAACTGTTTAATGAAACGGTAGCATTAACCGGTTTGGTGTTGACCAAACTCGACGGCACGGCAAAAGGCGGTGTTATTTTTGCACTGGCCGGACAATCAGGTATCCCTATTCGATACATCGGTATTGGCGAAGGCATTGATGACCTGCAGGATTTTGATGCGGAGACGTTTGTCGACGCCTTGTTTGTTAAAGATTAGTTTGCCAACGATTAAAAAGACTATGCTAAAGTTTGATAATGTTACGAAGCGCTATCCTGAAACAGGCGATGTATTACGCAATATCAGTTTTCATTTACGGCATGGCGAAATAGCCTTTCTTACCGGTCATTCAGGTGCCGGGAAAAGCACCTTATTAAGGCTGATTGCCGTGATGGAGCGTTGTAATCGGGGAATAATTTTATTGGATGGTCAAAATCTCAGCGGCGCCAAGGAAAATCAAATTCCTTTTTTGCGCAGAAAAATGGGCTTTATTTATCAGGACTATAAATTGCTGCAGGATAGAACTGTTTTTGATAATGTCGCGTTGCCGCTGGTTATTGCAGGTTTCGGACATCAGGAAATCACCCGAAGGGTTCGGGCCGCGCTGGATAAAGTCGGTTTGTCGGGCAAAGAAAAAAAATATCCGATGGCGCTGTCGGGCGGTGAACAGCAACGGGTAGGGATAGCCCGAGCGGTAGTCAACAAGCCGCCTATTATTATAGCGGATGAACCTACCGGAAATCTTGATCCCGAATTAGCGGCGGAAATAATGCGTTTGTTTGAGAGTTTTCAACAAGTAGGGGTTACGGTATTGGTTGCTTCGCATGATATTTCTTTAATTACCAAAATGAACCATCGCGTCTTAAAGCTGGATCATGGCCAACTGGTTTCGGGCTAAATGATGAAACACGTTAACAGGCGGCATCAAACGAAAGAAGTCAAGCAACCGAGGTACACCAAGCTTGTCAGGCAGGATGCCCGGCGCACTAAAACCGCAGGCGGCAATTTTGTCGATAAATTGCATGCCTACCGCGATCTTCACGCCCATGCCTTATTTTCCAGCCTGGGGCGATTGGTTGCTTCACCATTTAACTCGATAATGACGATAGCCGTCCTGTCGATTGCCATTTCGCTTGCCGGCAGTTTTTACCTGGTATTGGAGAATCTTCAGCAATTAACGGGAAATTTGGAGACCAGTGCGCAAATCTCGTTATTTCTTAAAGATGAGATTTCCGATACGCATGCCAAACAACTGGCCGACAGTATCCGGCAAAATCCGGGTATTCAGTCTGTTAAATTAATTACCAGAGAACAGGCCCTGGCTGAATTTAAAACTTATAGCGGCTTTGGTTCGGCTATCACCGTGTTAAAAACAAACCCGCTGCCTATTGTCATTCAGGTACTGCCCAAAGATACACTTGAAGACAAGCAGGGTCTCGAAAATCTGCTGCAAAGTTTTCAGCAGTCTGTAGAGGTCGATTCCGCCCAACTGGATATGAAATGGGTAGAACGCCTGCAATCCATCATGGCCGTGGCACAACGTGCGGCAACGTTGTTGAATCTGATGCTGGGACTTGCCGTGCTGTTTATTGCCGGCAATACGATTCGGCTGGAATTGCACAGCCGACGCGAGGAAGTGGTGATCGCAAGACTGGTCGGCGCTACGCGTGCGTTTATTCAGAGGCCTTTTTTATACACAGGGTTTTGGATAGGTTTTATCTCAGGTGTAGTCGCCTGGTTTATCGTTACCGTGATGATGCTGATATTAAGACAGCCTGTTGAAAAACTGTCAGGTTTATATGGCGGAGATTTTCATTTGCTGTTTTTTGGATTCGCAGAAACATTGGAACTCATCGCTATTTCATCAGCGCTGGGCGTATTGGGTTCGTGGGCTGTCCTGATGTACCAATTGCAGCATACAAAGCCCGTGTAAGGGTTATCGAAAATTATTAGCACTCCTTACAGGAGAGTGCTAAAATTCGACAAACATTACTCAGGAGGGATTTATTATGAACAACGCCTTAGCTTTACCTGTTAATTTGTCGGTTGGAACATTTGATGCCTATTTAAATCTTGTCAAACAGATGCCAAAACTGACATCCGAACAAGAACGCGAGCTGACGTTACGATATAGAGATCACGGTGATTTAGCCGCTGCGCGGGAATTAGTCATGACCAATCTGCGTTTTGTGGTCCATGTTGCCAGAGGCTATAGCGGTTATGGTTTGTCTATGCCGGATATTATTCAGGAAGGAAATGTCGGGTTGATGAAAGCAGTCAAACGTTTCGACCCTGATATGGGGGTGCGCCTGATTTCTTTCGCCGTTCATTGGATTAAAGCCGAAATTCACGAATATGTGATCAAAAATTGGGGCATAGTCAAAATCGCAACGACAAAAGCGCAACGCAAGCTGTTTTTTAATCTGCGCAAATCCAAAGAAGATTTAGGCTGGTTATCGAATGATGAAGCGGTAGCCATTGCTAACGATCTGGATGTTGGGGTGAGCGCAGTTTACGAAATGGAGAAGCGCCTGGGTAACAGAGACATGTCGTTTGATATGTCGGCGGATGAATCGGATGACGAAAGCTATGTTGCACCCGTTAATTATCTTCAGCAGCATGGTGCGGATCCTGCCGTACTCCTTGAAAATGCCGATTGGGACGGGCATGAACACGACTTGCTCAGCGATGCGATGGCGACATTGGATGAACGTAGCCTGGATATTCTTGCCTCTCGCTGGTTGTCAGACAAAAAGGCGACATTACATGAACTTGCTGAGCGTTATAACGTTTCTGCCGAGAGAATTCGCCAATTGGAACAAAATGCGATGAAAAAATTGAAAGCGGCTGTTGTATTTGAAGCGTGATAACTGATCAATATAACAGCACCGATTAACAAAAAGGCTTAACGAGACAATGTCGTTAAGCCTTTTTTATTGTCTGGGTTAATTCCCGGTAGCGATCTGCGCGCCCTCTCCGCTAAGCGGGATTGAGTAAATTCAGAAGCATTTGTGCCTGTTCTGCCGCTTCATGTCCTAAAGGGGTTAAATATCCCCCATCTTCTTGTGTTACCAGGCCTTTAGCGTATAACCGCTGTGTGGCAGCTACGGTCGCAGGAGTTGCGGTTGTTTTGTGGACTTTAATTCCTTCTAACGTCGTATTTAGGTTATAGCGAACCAAAATATTCAGCTCTTCGACAATATCTTGGGTGTAGGGCATAAGTAAATCCTCATGATTCATTGATCTGAATCGATAGCATAAAGCTATTTTCAAGGAAGGCGTATCTTTAATTAATCAGCATGTCATTTTACTGTGAATTAAGGAAATGTTGAAAATTAGCCAAAGTGGTATTGAGAGTAATTTCTGCCAAGGCAAATTAACTATGTTGACGCCGGTACAAGCGTTAAGTGATACCTCTGTTGTCATTTAACTTTAATGCTTTTGTCATTAAACTGACACTTTTGATAACTATTCTGTCAAGCTGATTATTTTGAACGTATGGATAACTATGAAAAAACTTACTGCCGAAGTACAAGTCAAGTCAGCTAAAAGATTGGAATGTTTTATTGCAGATTCAGATGCGTTGATCAAAGAAGCCCAAAGATTGCGTTATCGTGTCTTTGCCAAAGAAATGGGTGCAAAACTCAAATCCGAGTCAGAAGGCCTCGATTATGATGAGGTGGATGAGTATTGCGATCATTTAATAGTCTATGATAATGTCAATCAGCAAATCGTTGGTTACACGCGCTTACTCACACAGAATCAAGCGGAGCGACTGGGTCGGTTTTATTCGCAGGGTGAATTTAATCTGGATCAGGTGTTGGCATTGCCGGGACGCTTTTTGGAAATCGGCCGGACTTGCGTAGATCCTGATTATCGCGGCGGCGCTGTATTAACAACGCTTTGGTCAGCACTTGTTGAATATGCATTAAAAGGACAGTTTAATTATTTATTAGGCTGCGCCAGCATTACACCGGGTCCGAGTGGATTTGCCGTAGATGCTGTTTACAGAAATATCGATGCCAAAAATATTGCGCCTGCGTCAATCCAGGTCACTCCCGGTATTCCTGTCCCTGGCGCCTTAAGATGCGACAGAGATGAATCCGGTATTCCACCATTGCTCAAGGCCTACTTGCGTTTCGGCGCATTAATCTGCGGTGAACCTTGTTGGGATGAAGATTTTAACTGCATGGATTTATTCGTATTATTGCCTCTTGACCAGTTACAGGAGCGCTACAGCAAACATTATATGAGAGATTATCAGGCTAGCAATGAAATTGAAAATACGGCTGCTTTATAAACTTTTTCTTATTACCCTCCTGTTTACAAATGGATTAATTATTGCAGTAGGCGTTTTTCCGACAATCAATGTATTATTTGTCGCGAGCAAAGCGAGAGCCCACCGTGATCTGATAAAAAAACAATGGCTAAGATGGTTTAGTGCAATTGTTAATCTGCAGATAATCAAGGAGGGTGAATTGCCGGAACAACCCGCTATAGTAGTTAGTAACCACATTTCCTGGCTGGATATTATCGTTATCGGCCAATATCTGCCGGCTTATTTTGTCGCCAAAAGCGATATTTTAAGCTGGCCTGTGATAGGTTTTTTGTCGAGGCAGGCCGGTACTATTTTTATTCGCCGCGGCGATAAAAAACATATTCTGGCTACCGCTGAAAAAATGGTCTGGTTGTTAAAGCAAAACAGCAACATTATTGCTTTCCCGGAAGGAACCACGACGAAAGGCGATGAAGTATTGGGTTTTCATGCGTCATTATTTCAGCCGGCGCTGTTAACCAAGTCAACTATTCAGCCGATAGCTATTCAATATCAGGGTATAGCCAAAGAGCATGCTCCTTTTGTTGGTGATGATGCCTTTATTCCGCATTTAATAAAAATGCTTACCTTGGAAAAAATAGAAGTAAACCTTAATTTTCTTCCAGTTGTTAATACATCAGGAAAAAATCGTCATTCAGTCAGTCATGAAACAAGAGAAATGATTTTGGCGCAGATTTCTAATGATACGTTGGTGGATATTATTGAAATAAGGGCTTGAACGTACAGGCTTAGTTGAGTCAGCAATTCTCATTATGACCCCAATCTACCCTATTTTAGGTTTTAGGGGCTGAACAGTCGGGCTTTCCGGGTTATAAAGCCAGACCCTCCCACATAAAATCGAGCAGATGCTCCCAGCTATCAAAGCACCAGTAAGTGGTTAGTGCCTTCATATCATCGAACAAACGCCTACGCGAAGGCAGCTTCTGCAGAAGCAGGCAATTGTGTCGTCATTAAGTCCAGCAGGGTATGCAGCAAGTAGGCGAGCAAAATGAGCGTCGCCAGTAAAGAGGACAAGGCTTGTTTGCCATGACCGTAGTTGCGCCCGAAGCGATAGCCTTTGGTCTTCAGCGTGTTGTTGTTTTCATTTTCGATCTCCCATCTTGCGCGGCCTGAGGCAACCACGGCGGCAATGCTGGTGTCGTCAATCGCTAAAGACGTGGCGAACGCATTCCGGTACAGCACCTCGCCATCCGTTGCGTGCGTAGTCATTTCGTACCAATTCACCGACAAGGCGTCATCGACATCCCGTAACGGGACGGTGCGGCATAACGGTAAGTGTCGGTTTCGTATTGTTTGCCCGTCCAGCGTATACGTACCACGGTTTTGACCACCCCGTTGCGATCCAGATCGTCCACCCATTCGTACAAGGTCTTATGGGAGTCCGGCTTACAGACCAGGATATGGACAGTAACGCCCGACAAAACGGCTCGCGGCAGTACAGATCATCGTCGAGTACGGTCGTGTCCAGCGCGGCGTACTGCTCACCCCGACGTTCAGCCGGCGCAGTGAGGCGTTGATCTCGCAATCTTGCTTGTCAAGGCCGTCTTGGGGGCGAACAAATTCTGGAGCCGGTGCAAGACCAAAGTCGCCGCCCGGTTTGACCAACACAGGCGTCACCACCGTATGCGAATAGCTGGTTTTGCCGTTGCTGTGTGTCTTGCATGAACAGCACGGGCCATGCCGCTTTTGTGACGAATAGTACTGGGTGCCGTCC
>Ga0163199_1001289_pt1 | contig 15639 bp, 10 predicted proteins | sample PL_2010_150m_FD_113537 | JGI IMG/M metagenome (GOLD analysis project Ga0163199, IMG submission 113537) | Freshwater microbial communities from Powell Lake, British Columbia, Canada to study Microbial Dark Matter (Phase II) - PL_2010_150m | ecosystem: Environmental > Aquatic > Freshwater > Lake ... | reverse complement strand
CCTGCCCCTGCCGCTCCGGCTCGGCACGCCATGCTGAAGCTCATGTCCGGCGGCAATGCCGGCAAGGAACTCGAACTGACCAAGCCGCTGACCACTCTGGGCAAGCCCGGCGTGCAGGTCGCGGTCATCACCCGCCGGCCACAGGGCTTTTTCATCACCCACGTTGAAGGCGCCAACAAGCCCATTGTCAACGGCAAACCGATAGAGCAGCAGGCGCATGCGCTCAATGACCACGACGTCATCGAGCTTGCCGGTGTGAAGGTGGAATTTTTCTTCAAACGCTGACCCGTCTCCCCCGGACTAGAAAGGAGACGACTTGAAAAAGCATATCGTCAGGATCGTCCTTAGCCTTGCTTTGATGCTGGTGTTCGTCGGCCATGTAGCCGAACTGTTCAATATCGGGCTCATCACCCGGCTCGACAACATAATCTACGACACGCGGCTCGCTCTCACCATGCCCGGTGGTGTGGACCCGCGAATCGTCATCCTCGATATCGACGAGCGCAGCGTGGACAAGACCGCGCTCGGGCACTGGCCCTGGCGCCGCGACAAGTTCTCCGCCCTGCTGAAGAAGCTTTTCGATGAATACGGCATAGTCATCGCCGGCTTCGACATCGTGTTCGCGGAACCCGACGAAGGCTCGGGACTGCCGGTGCTCGAGAAGCTCGCCAAGGGCAAGCTCAGGGATGTGGGCTCGTTTCAATCGGCGCTCAAGGAATTGCGGCCGGAACTCGACTACGACCGCATCATGGCAGAGACGATCAAAGGACGACCCGTCGTACTCGGATACTATTTCAACAGCGACGAAAACGCCGTGCGCTCGGGCGCACTACCCAAGCCGGTGCTGGAAAAAGGCGCGTTCCAGGGCAGGAATATCCGATTCACCCACTGGCGCGGCTATGGCGCCAATTTGCCGGAATTCCAGGCCAACGCTGCCAACGCAGGGCACTTCAATCCGCTGGTAGATAACGACGGTGTGTCGCGGCGGGTACCGATACTCGCCGAATACAACGGCGACTACTACGAAGCGCTTTCGCTTGCGGTCATCCGGGTGCTGGCGAACTACCCCAAGGTGGAGCCGGGATTTTCGTCCGAGAAACCCACCAGTGACGGTTACTCCGGGCTGGAATGGCTGAAAGTGGGGCCGGTAACCATTCCGGTCGATGATACCGTGAGCGCGTTCATTCCTTACCGCGGCACACGCGGCAGCTTCAAGTACGTTTCGCTTGCCGACGTGTATTTCGGGAAAGTACCCAAGGATGAACTGCGCGGCAAGATCGCGCTGATCGGCACCACCGCGCCGGGTCTGCTCGACCTGCGATCCACGCCGGTGGGCAGCGTGTTCCCCGGTGTGGAAATCCACGCCAACATGATCGCCTCAATGCTGGATAACAATTTCAAGCACAAACCCGCCTACATCCTCGGCACCGAGGTAGTGCTGCTGCTGATCGGCGGCGTCGCGCTGTCGTTGCTGGTGCCGCTGCTGAGTCCGTTCAAGGCCACTCTGGCGTCTCTGCTGGCGACGGCGCTCATTACCGGCCTCGACGTTGCGCTGTGGACCAAGGGCGGCATCATTCTGCCCCTTGCATCCAGTCTGCTGATGATTGCTGCCTTGTTTGCGTTCAACATGTCCTGGGGTTACTTCGTCGAATCGCGCAGCAAACGTCAGTTCACCGAGCTGTTTGGTCAGTATGTGCCGCCGGAATTGGTCGATGAAATGGCGAAGGATCCGCAGCGCTACAGCATGGAAGGCAAGAGCGAGGAACTTACTGTACTGTTCTCCGATATCGTCGGGTTTACTTCGATCTCCGAAAGCCTGTCACCAAAGGATCTGTCGCAGTTCATCAACGATTACCTTACCGCGATGAGTCTGGTGATCCGTAACCACCGCGGCACCCTCGACAAGTATATCGGCGATGCCATCATGGCTTTCTGGGGCGCGCCGGTGGCCGATCCCGAGCATGCGCGCCAGGGGGTGATCAGCGCCATGGCAATGCAGCGTGAACTCGACAACTTGCGCGCAAAGATGCTGGAGCGCGGCTGGCCTGACATACGCATCGGCGTCGGCGTCAATACCGGCAGCATGAGCGTCGGCGATATGGGCTCCAAGCTGCGCAAGGCCTACACGGTGATGGGCGACGCAGTCAATCTCGGATCGCGGCTGGAGGGCCTGACCCGGATCTACGGCGTCGGGGTTATCGTCGGCCCGAATACGAAAGTGGCGGTAAAGGATATCGTGTTTCGCGAACTCGATCGGGTGAAGGTCAAAGGCAAGGACGAACCGGTGGCGATCTTCGAGCCGATCGGCGTCGATAGCGAGGTCGATCAAAAGATCAAGGATGAAATCAAGCTGTGGCACAAAGCGCTCAAAGCCTATCGTGCGCAGAACTGGGACGAGGCGGAGATGAATCTGCTGAATGTGCAGCGCATGTCACCGGATTCCGTGCTCTACCAGATGTACTTCGAGCGTATTGCCCAGTGCCGTATCGAACCGCCCCCTGCGGATTGGGACGGCGTAACGACCTTCAAGACCAAGTAGCCGACGCGCGCGATGAAGCTGAGAATCCTCGGTTGCAGCGGCGGAATCGGCGGACGGCATCTGCGCACCACGTCGATGCTCGTCGACAATGACATCCTGATCGACGCCGGTACCGGGGTCGGCGACGTATCGCTGGCGGAGCTGATGCTGATCGACCACATATTCGTCACGCATTCGCACCTGGATCATATTTGCTCCATACCGTTCCTGGTCGACACCGTCGGCGGCATGCGCAACAAGCCGCTCACCGTGCACGCGACCGAGCCGACGCTGGAGATCATCCGCAACCATATTTTCAACTGGAGCATTTGGCCGGACTTCACGCAAATTCCCACACCGAGCAAGCCGTTCATGCGTTACGAGGTATTGGAGCTCGGCAAGACGGTGGAGCTGAAAGGGCGAAAAATTACGTCGCTGCCGGCAAACCATGTGGTGCCTGCAGTGGGCTTCCAGATCGATTCGGGCGACGCCAGCCTGGTGTTTACAGGCGACACCACGACACACGATCCGTTGTGGAAGGAAGTCAACAAGATTGCCAATTTGCGCTACTTGATTATCGAGACTGCCTTCTGCAACCGCGAGCGGGAACTTGCGATAACAGCCAAGCATTTTTGCCCGAGCCTGCTTGCTGAGGAGCTGGTAAAACTCGAGCGCGATGCGGAGATTTTCATCACCCATCTGAAACCGGGTGAGATCGAACTGACGATGCAGGAAATTGAGGATTGTGCCGGACAGTACAAACCGCGCATGCTGCAGAACAACCAGGTTTTCGAGTTCTAGCGGCACCATAAATACGTCAATCGCCACGGAAACGCGCATGGCAGTCACAAGAATCAGCGTGGAAGCTTTGGGTATGCTCGATCCGCTGTCGTCGCTTTCCGGCGCCCGGCTGAAGGAACTCGCCAAGCTGTGCTCCATCGAGCCTGTGCGCCGCGCTGCTGAGCCGTTTGGCCCGGGTTCGATCGCGGGTCAGTCGGTGTACCTGCTGAGCGGCGAGCTGGCCCTCACCTATGGCGAGGGCAGCTCCGAGGTCATCGTCGGAGGGTCCGCAGATGCGCGCCATCCTTTGGGCAAGCGGCGTGGTTTTGGCGCAGCCAAGGCGGTGACCGACCTGCGGCTACTGCGCATCGACGACGATCTGCTGGATGTCATGCTTACCTGGGATCAGGTGGCAATGCAGAATCAGCCCGGCATGGAGCCGCCCGCGTCAGCGTCAACGCCTGGAGCCAACTGGGGCGTCACCACGGGCCTGCTCGGCATCAACAGCCTGCGCTTCGGCGCCTTTTCCGAATTGCCACCGGCGCATATCGGCGAACTATTGCAGCGCTTCGAGCGCATCGAAGCGGGATCCGGCGACGTGATCATCAGCGAAGGCGCGGAGGGCGATTATTACTACCTGGTGGAGTCGGGAAGGTGCCAGGTGGAGCGCAGGGTAGGCGGCGTCAATATGACGCTGGCCGAGTTGAAGAGCGGCGACACTTTCGGCGAGGAGGCGCTGGTGTCGGATGCGACGCGTAACGCCACTGTCACGATGAAGACGCCGGGCAGCCTGTTGCGGCTGAGGCGGGAGGATTTCAACATGCTGCTGCGCGAACCCTTGCTGCACGCGATCAACATGGAGCAGGCAAAACAGAAAACGTTGAACGGCGCGCACTGGATAGATGTGCGCTATCCATCCGAATACCAGCACGACTGCCTGCCATGTGCGCGCAATATTCCTTTGTCAGAAATCCGCAACGCCTTCGGTGCACTGGATATCGGCGAGGAATATATCGTCTACTGCCAGAGCGGCAGGCGCAGTTCGGCTGCCGCTTTCCTGCTGGCGCAGCGCGGCTATCACGTTTTCGTGCTTGAAGGCGGGTTGTGGGGCGGGGATCGAGCGGCGTGAGTGCGGGAAGCGCGTCGGGCGTTCTTCACGACCGGGCGGTCGCGGCAGTGCGGAGCGCGGCCGGCTTTTTTTGACGTATAGTGTGAAATATGCCGTTGTAGGCGCAGCCGCCGGCTGCGCGGTTCTGGATCTAATGCCGAGGTCACTATGAGTGCAGTGCTGAATACACCACCGGCTGCGGCCACCGGGTCGGCTGACGTCAACGCCAGGCTGATGTTCTCGAAGAACCTGCAGAACGTCACCAACAAGATTCACGCGACCTCCAATATCGACGAGATCATGCTCGAGGTATCGTCCGACATCTGCAGCCTGTTCAACGCCGACCGCCTCACCATTTACATCGTCGGCGAAGACAAGCAGTCGATCGTATCCAAGGTCAAGACCGGGCTGAATTCGTTCAAGGACCTGAAGCTGCCGATCGCCGAGCATTCGATGGGCGGCTATGTCGCCTTCTCCAAGAAGATGATCAACATCAAGGACTGCTACGACGAATCGGAACTGAAGGCGATCAATCCCAACCTGCGATTCCTGCAGGAAGTGGACAAACGCACCGGCTATCGCACCAAACAGGTGCTGGCCGCGCCGGTGCTGGACGGCGACGAGTTGATCGGCGTGATCCAGATTATCAACAACAAGGCCGGTGTACCGTTTACCGCGCTGATGGAAGAGGGCGTGACCCAGCTGGCGCAGACCCTGGCGATTGCTTTCAGGCAGCGGCAAAAACCCCAGATTATCAAGACCAAATACGATTTCCTGGTCAGCGACGCGGTGATTTCTCCGGCCGAGTTCGATCTGGCGGCGCGTTCGGCGCGCAAGAAAGCGGTGGATGTGGAGCAGGTGCTGGTGGAGGAATTTCAGGTCAAGTTGCCCGCCATCGGCCAGGCCCTTTCGAAATTTTTCGGTGTGCCCTATGAGCCGCACAAGGCGGACCGCATCAAGCCGCCGGATCTGCTGAAGAACCTGAAACGGGAGTACGTCGAACAGAATCAGTGGGTGCCGATTGACGACGGCAAGGACGGCTTGATCGTGCTGTGCCTCGATCCGGAGCGGGTAAAAAGTTCGCGCATCGTGCAGAATGTGTTTCCAAAGAGCAAGCTGATCTACCGCGTGACCACCCAGCGCGAGTTCAAGGAAACGCTGAACATATTCTACGGCGCCGAAGTGCTCGACACCGGCGATATCGGCGACATGCTCTCCGGACTGGACGATCAGGACGACGCCGCGGGCGGCGAGAGTGCTGGCGACGATCTGTCGCAGGCGGCCGATAACGAGTTGGTGAAGCTCGTGAACAAAATCGTCATCGACGCATACAACCAGGGCGCCTCCGACATCCATGTCGAGTCCTATCCGGGCAAGGGCAAGACCGAGATCCGCTTTCGCAAGGACGGATCGCTGGCGCCCTACATCGAGATACCTGCTTCCTATCGAAACGCGATCGTTGCCCGGGTCAAGATCATGTGCGATCTGGATATTTCAGAGAAGCGCAGGCCGCAGGACGGCAAGATCAAGTTCAAGAAGTTCGGACCGCTGGACATCGAACTGCGGGTAGCCACCATACCGACGCAGGGCGGTGTCGAAGACATCGTCATGCGTATTCTTGCCGCGGGCGAGCCGATTCCGCTCGAAAAGCTCGGACTTACTCCGCACAACCTGGAGACGCTGAAGGTGGTCGTGAGCAAGCCCTATGGGCTGTTCTTTGTCTGCGGGCCGACCGGATCGGGCAAGACCACGACGCTGCACTCAGTGCTGAAACACCTGAATACGCCGGACACCAAGATCTGGACCGCCGAGGACCCGGTCGAAATCACCCAGAAGGGATTGCGCCAGGTACAGGTGAACAAGAAGGCCGGGCTGGACTTCGCCATGGTGATGAAGGCGTTCCTGCGCGCCGATCCAGACATCATCATGGTGGGCGAGATGCGCGACAAGGAAACCGTGGGAACCGGCATCGAGGCTTCGCTCACCGGTCACCTGGTATTCGCCACTCTGCACACCAACAGCGCGACGGAATCGATCATCCGTCTGCTCGACATGGGCATGGATCCGTTCAACTTCTCCGACGCCTTGCTCGGCATTCTCGCGCAGCGCCTGGCGAAGCGCCTGTGCGCCAAGTGCAAACAGGCGTACAACCCCGCCGGGGAGGAAATGAAAGCCTTCCTCACCGAATACTGCAGCGAGCTGACGAATACCTTGACATTCAAGCAGAATCCCAAGGAGGGCTACGAGAACGTGTACAAGGAATGGGTCAAGGACTACGCCAACGACAAGGGGCAGTTCACCATGTACAAGAAGATCGGCTGCGACACCTGCGGCGGAAGCGGCTACAAGGGCCGGGTCGGCCTGCACGAGCTGCTGGTCGGCACCGATCCGCTGAAAAAGCTGATCCAGGAGCACGCGCGCGTGGCGGAGATGCTGGCCTGCTGCCTGAACGAAGGCATGCGCACGCTGAAAATGGACGGTATGGAAAAAGTCCTGATGGGACTTACCGACATGCCGACAGTGCGCGCGGTTTGCATCAAGTAGCCGCAGCGCGCGCGGCGATGAGGAATTCCTGAGTGGAGGCGGAACACAGCGGGCAGACGATGGCGGTCCAGACGGTGGAAGACATGTTCCGGCGCCTGGAGCAGCTGAACGCGATTGGCGCGTCGCTGTCGGCCGAACGGGACATCAACCGGCTGCTGGAAAGCATCCTGCTCGCGGCCAAGACAATCACCCGCGCCGACGGCGGCACGCTGTATCTGCTGACTGAAGAAGACGGCTCCAAGCGGCTGAAATTCGAGATCATGCGCACGCAGTCGCTCAATATCGCCATGGGCGGAACCACCGGAACGCCCATACCGTTCTATCCGATTCACTTGTACGGCAAGGATGGCCAGCCCAACAACCAGATGGTGGCTGCGTTTGCGGCACTGACCGGGCAGACCGTCAATATCGCCGATGCGTATACCGCGGAAGGCTTCGACTTCACCGGCACGCGCAGCTTCGACAAAAAGACCGGCTATCGTTCGAAATCCTTTCTCACCGTGCCGATGAAGAATCACGAGAACGAGATCATCGGCGTTCTTCAGTTGATCAACTCCCAGGATTCGGTGAGCGGCGAGGTCGTGGCGTTTTCCGATCCGGACCAGCGCTTGGCGGAATCGCTTGCCTCGCAGGCCGCGATTGCGCTCACCAATCGGCAGTTGATAAACCAGCTGGAGGCGCTGTTCGAATCGTTCATCGCCATGATCAATTCGGCGATCGACGAAAAATCCCCTTATACCGGCGGACATTGTCAGCGTGTGCCCGAGCTTACGATGCTGCTTGCCGAAGCGGTGAACGAGACCAAGCAGGGTCCGCTCATGGATTTCGATATGAGCGACAAGGACCGCTATGAGTTGAAGATCGCGGGCCAGCTGCACGATTGCGGCAAGGTTACGACCCCGGTGCACGTGGTGGACAAGGCAACCAAGCTGGAGTCGATCTTCGATCGTGTTCACCTGATCGACACCCGCTTCGAGGTGCTCAAACGCGACGCCGAGATCGATCTGTTGAAAGACAGTGCCGCGCTGCTGCGGCAGGGGCTGGACGAATTGACGCTGCGCGAACGCAGCAATAATCTGGAACAGACCTACCGCGCGCGCCTGCGCCAGTTCGACCAGGACCGCGAGTTTCTGCGCAAATGCAATATCGGCGGGGAATTCATGCCGCCCGAGGCGCAGGCAAACGTGAGAAAGATCGCCGACTACAAGTGGCTGGACCAGTCGGGCAATACCGCACATTTTCTTACCGACGATGAAATCGAAAACCTAAACATTCCCCGCGGCACGCTTACGTCGAAGGAGCGCGAGGTCATCAACTACCATATTGTCGCGACGATCAAAATGCTCGAGGCGCTGCCCTGGCCCAAGCACCTTCAGCGCGTTCCAGAATACGCCGGCGGACATCACGAGCGCATGGACGGCAAGGGCTATCCGCGCGGCCTGACGCGCGAGCAGATGTCGGTGCAGGCGCGAGTCATGGGCATAGCCGATATTTTCGAAGCGCTCACCGCCAGGGACCGGCCCTACAAGAAAGGCAAGACGCTGACCGAATCGCTGCAGATCCTCGGGAAATTCAAAGAGGGAGGGCACATCGATCCGGACCTGTTCGACGTATTCATCCGGCAAAAAGTATACCTGCGCTACGCAGAGAAGTTTCTGGATGCGAACCAGATCGACCGCGTCGACGAGAGCAAAATTCCGGGGTATTGCCCCTGAGGGTGTGTTGAAAAAGGGGGCTCGCCCCCTTTTATATCCCCCAAACCGGAGGCCGCAGAAAAACGCGTCCCTCTGAGCGCGCGGATTAGAGTATGACCGCTGTTAGATCGGGACGCGTTTTTCAACAGCCTGGTAACACGAAGCTGGCGCCAGGCCGCCTGGGCGAGGTCTCAGGTTTTTGGAGACGGGCGTTTTGTGACGTAGACCACCAGACCTTCGGTGGCGACATCGATGAATTTTTCGTCGTAGCCCATTTCCTTGAGCTCCCACTTGAATTCGTTGCCCAGCTTGGCCTTCTTGTACCAGCCCAGCTCCTGTTCCCGGCTGAATTCGGAAGCGCGGGTAAACGCCTCTTCGAGAATGCCGGACAGGCGCTTTTGCGACACCATTTGCGCCGGATTATTGGCGATCGCAGGCGGATAGCGCTTGGCGACGTCCTGCGCCAGGCTCTTGGCAAATTCCGTAACCTTGCGCGTGGAAAAAAACTCTAAAATCATGATTCTCCCGCCGGGATGGCCAAGTATGGACCCGGCGCAAATTATACCAGTCCGACCGACGCGAATGAAGAGCGAATTGAGCAGCCACCGTGACTTATGTCCGCGACCGGCAACAGGGCAGCGCGCATTATTTTCGACCGGGGACAGGGGCAGAAATGATAGTTGTCGATGCACCAGAGGATAGATTGATCAGGATTTTTGTCGGATTCGATCCGCGCGAAACAGTCGCCTATCACGTGCTTGCGCGTAGCATCCAGGCGCGCGCCAGCGCGCCGGTCGCGATAGCGCCGTTGGCGCTGTCACAGCTCAAGCGAGTTCTTACGCGGGAACGCCATGCGCTGCAATCGACGGATTTTTCCTTTTCCCGCTTTCTAACACCGTATTTGTCGGACTATGCGGGGTGGAGCCTGTTCATGGATTGCGACATGCTGATGCGCGACGATGTCGCCAGGCTGTGGGATCTGCGCGATGAGCGCTACGCCGTACAGGTGGTCAAGCACGATCACAGGCCGAGGGAAACGACGAAGTTTCTCGGCGCCGCCCAGACCGCGTACTCGAAAAAGAACTGGTCCAGCGTGATGCTGTTCAATAACGCCAGGTGCAAATCATTGACGCCGGACTACGTCAATAGCGCGAGCGGCCTGCAACTGCATCAGTTCCAATGGCTGGAGAGCGACGCCATGATAGGCGAGTTGCCGCAGCGCTGGAATCATCTGGTGGGCTACGATGCGCCTGGCGCGGAAATTTCGCTCGCGCACTTCACGATTGGTGGGCCATACTTTCCCGAGTATGCAGATTGTCCCATGGCTGAAGAGTGGCGGGCCGAGCGCGACGCCATGCTCTATGCCGGTTCGCAGCGCTGAGCCGATCATCTGGCGGGACACCGGGACGTGTGGAAAAAGCTGAAAGGCTGGCTTGCGGGAGACAGCGCTCGCGTGCGCGACGAAACGCCTGCCGCCCGGACGCCTACGGAGCGAGGATCGCCGCAAGCGCGCACAGCGCTGGAACTGGCGCTGGTCGCCCGGCCAGACGACGCAGATCTGAATTGCCGCATGGGCCTCGTCCGCCTTGGTGAGGGTGACCCGGTTCAGGCACTGGATTACTTTCATCTGGCCTTGCACTACGCACCGGATATGTTCACTGCCTGCGCCGCGAAAGTGCGCGCGCAGAACGCTTTGGGCAAGTCGTCGGAGGCGGCTGACGCCTACCGCGACTTCCTGCGCTCCAATCCGGGACATGCCGGCGCCGCGCGCGAGCTCGCAGTCTGGCACTACGCTCGGGGCGAGTATGCGCCGGCGATGGAATTGCTGCGGCCTCTGACACAACGGCGCCCGCCGGACCGTGACGCCTGCAACCTGCTCGGCCTGATCCTCGGGCGTGAATTCGGCCAGTTCGACGAAGCGGAGCGATTGTTGCGGCAGGCGCTGGAACCCGACCCTGCATGGTCGGCCGCGTTGTGCAACCTGGGCTGGATCCTGCTGGAGAACGGCGACCATGCGCAGGGTCTGACATTGCTCGATGCCGCACTTCTGCGCAATCCGGATGACCACGAGACGCGCCTGGTACGCAGTTACATGAACCTCAAGCGCGGCGACTTCAAAAGTGGCTGGCGCGACTATGAAGCGCGACATCTGAGCAGTTTCGCATTGCGTCCGTCGTTTGATTTTCCGCCCTGGGATGGCGCAGAAAGCGCGAACACTCTGCTCATTTATGGAGAACAGGGATTTGGCGACCAGATCATGTTCGCGTCCTGTTTCGAGGAGGCAATCGCGCGGGCCGGACGCTGCATCATCGACTGCGACCGACGGCTGGTTGCGTTGTTCCGGCGCTCGTTCCCCGAAGCAATGATCGAGGCGAGCGCGCCCGCGGGGCAGCAATCCGCCTGGAGCGCCCGCGCGCACGGCGTCGACTGCCAGATTCCGATGGGCAGCCTGCCGCGATTGTGGCGCAATCGCCGCGAAGATTTTCCGCAGCATGCGGGATACTTGCGCGCCGCGCCCGAACGCGTCGCCTATTGGCGCGCCAGACTGGACGAACTTGGACCCGGACCCAAGATAGGGTTGTCCTGGCGCGGCGGCGTCGCCGCGACCCGCCGCCACCTGCGCTCACTGGCGCTGGGAGAATTCCTGCCGCTGCTTCGCCTTCCGGCCCGGTTCGTGAGTCTGCAATATGGCGATTGCGGCGACGATCTGAATCTGTTGCGCCGGGAGCATGGCGTCATCCTGCCGCATTGGCAGGACGCAATAGATGACTACGACGAAACGGCAGCGCTGGTTTGCGCGCTCGATCTGGTGATCAGCGTATGTACCGCCGTCATTCATCTGGCCGGCGCTTTGGGCAAACCTGTCTGGGTACTGGTTCCGGCGGTAGCGGAATGGCGGTATCTCGACCGGGGCGAGAAATTGCCCTGGTATCCCAGCGCGCAATTGTTCCGGCAAGCCGAGACCGGCCGGTGGCAAGATGTCATCACCCGTGTCAGACCGCAGCTGGAACGTCTCACGAATATCGCTGCTCAGGCAGCAGAGTGACGTTTTTTGTCACTTTATTCCCGTATGGGGCCAAAAGCGGCGTGCGTGAAAGTGTACGCGGCAATTTCCACTTTGCAATATAGGGTTAGCTACGTATATTTCGGGCCCGCTAATTGCTTTACAGAAGGATGGGGGCACAGAGTCCGGGTGCTGAACATTTTGTAACGGAAAGGAGACAGCTGAATGAAATCAATCCAGAAGGGTTTTACCCTGATCGAACTGATGATCGTGGTCGCGATTATCGGCATTTTGGCGGCGGTGGCATTGCCGGCTTATCAGGACTACACCGTTCGCGCCAAAGTTTCGGAACTGATGCTTGCGGCCAGCGGCGTTCGTACCGGTATTTCGGAGAAGTTTCAAACTGGTCCGAGCAATACCATCAGCGCCGGCGCCGGCGTGACCATTCCGATCGTCGGAAAGATCGTAACGGCTTCGGTGACCGATACCGGCACGGTTACGGTTACGGGAAGCACGCTTTCGACCAGTGTCGGCCAGGCTGTAACTGTCACCATGACGCCGACATACAACACATCGACGGGCACGATCACCTGGGCATGCGTAGGCACGCCTTCGAAATACATGCCCGCGACCTGTCGTTAGGCGTTGGTGTCTGCGTGAGGGATCCGCTTTACGCGCTACCTTGATCAGGCGAATGCTCCAGGCATATTAAGACAGCTTGCCGCGCCGTGCGTCGGACCCGAACAGCCCCTCTGCCGAGGGGCTGTTCGTTTCGGACCCCAGTTTGGCCTGAGTCGATTCAAAATTTGCCGTCGACTTACGTGGTTCCCGTGTTTCCGTTATCCTTGGGTGCAATGCCTGCGTTAACCAGAACCTCGCAGCCGGACCTGAGTAAATAATGAGAATGCTGTTCAAGTCGCTGCTGCGTAACATAGGACGTGCTTCCCCGAGCGCGGCACCACGAGTACGAACGACGGCGGAACTGATGGCCGAGGGGCGCGAACTATTCGACGCCAACGATCTGGTGCGGGCGCAGTTGCTGTTCGAGGATGTGCTTGAAATCGATCCTGGACACGCCGATGCACTGCATTTCATGGGGCTGACCGGGCACCGTATTCGCGATCTTGGATTTGCCCTGGAGTATTTCGAGCGCTCAATTCAAGCACGCCCGAACGACGCGGTGTTTCACAGCAACCTCGGCAGCATCTTGGTCCAGGCTGGTCGATCGGAAGAAGCGGTCGTGTACTTTCGCAAGGCGCTCGAAATCGATCCGGGGCTGCACGCCGCCCGCGCCAATCTTATTTTCATCCTGGTTTTGCTCGAAAGCGTGCGCCCTGAGGAGGTGTATGCGGAACATGTCGCCTGGGCGCGGATCCACGCCGACCCGTTCCTGGCGCAGTCCAAGCCCCACGCAAATTCGCGCGATCCGGAGCGGCGTCTGCGCGTCGGCTACCTGTCGGCCGATTTCCGCGAACACGCGCTGAGCTATTTCATCACGCCGGCGCTGGAGCAGCACGACGGCGCCGCGATCGAAGTGTTTTGCTATTACAGCGGCCGTATCGTCGACGACGCGACCCGGCGTCTGGCGCAGTATGCCGATCACTGGCATGACATCATCGATCTTGACGATGATCAGGCGGCCGAGCTGATTCGCGGCCACGGCATCGATATCCTGATCGACCTGTCCGGCCATTTGCGCGAGAATCGCCTGCTGGTTTTTGCGCGCAAGCCGGCGCCGATCCAGGTGACCTATCTCGCCTACCCCAACACCACCGGCATGCGCGCCATGGACTACCGTATTACCGATGGCGTGTGCGACCCGCCCGGCGCGACCGAGCGCTACTACCGCGAAACGCTGATACGCCTGCCGCGCTGCATGTGGTGTTACCAGCCGCGCTCAGACATGCCGGACGTATCGCCGTCCCCGGCGAAGAAGAGCGGCGGCGTGACCTTCGCCTCCATGAACGGCGCGAGCAAGGTCACGCCGCGCATGCTGGCCCTGTGGGCGCGCGTGCTCGGGGAGGTGCCCGGCTCGCGCATTGTGCTTACGACCGTGCCGGAGCAGGGGCGCGAGCGCATACGCGACGCCCTGACGCAAGCCGGCGTCGCCGCAGAGCGCATCAGCCTGCACGATCGCCTGCCGACCAAGGATTTCTGGGCGCTGTACGCGGACATCGACATCCTGCTCGACACCTTCCCCATGAACGGCGGTACCACCACCTGCGAAGCGCTGTGGCTGGGCGTGCCGGTGATTACCCGCAGCGGCGCAATTTTCCAGTCGCGCGCCGGAATGAGCATACTCGGCAGCATGGGGCTGGATGAGCTGATTGCGCTCAGCGACGAGGACTATGTGCGCATCGCGGTCGATCTGGCGCACGACACCAACCGCCTCGTAGCCTTGCGTGCCGGCTTGCGCGAGCGCATGCGCGATTCATCGCTTACCGCGGCCCGCCCCTATGCCCGCGCGCTTGAGGCGGCCTACCGCGACATTTGGCGCAGCTGGTGCATCCGGCCGCTGCAGTGAATCCGACCGCTGGCGCCGCAATAGTGGCGCGCCCCCGCTGATGCTCGGACGCATGCTGCGGGCGCTCAGGCGCCGCGCCATCCCCGAACACGAGACCGGGCGCGCCGCAGAGGCGGCGCTGCTTTCCGACCGGGCATTGCAAAGTTATCGCGATGGCGACAAAGCCGGGGCCGAAGCGCATTGCCGCGCCGCGCTGGCGCTGGATCAGCGTCTGCTGCCGGCGTGGATCCTGCTCGCGCGCATCGCACTGGATGACGGGCGAGCGGAGCAGGCGCTCGACGCCTATGCGCACATACTGGCACAGCGCCCGGACGATCCTGAGCACCTGATCCACGCCGCGGAAATCAACCGCCGCACCGGTCATCTGGGTCGTGCCGTGGAGTTGAGCGAGTGCGCGCTGAAGCTGCGGCCCCGCGACGGTCGCGCATGGAAGGTGCGCGGCAATGCATTGGAAGAGCAGGACCGGCTGGATGAGGCGCTGGATTGCCTGCGCCATGAGCTGGAAATCAAGCCCGACAGTATCGACACGCACTCCAGCCTGCTGTTCCTGCTCAGCCGCTCCGACCTGCTGCCGCCGCAGCAGATCGCGGCCGAGTTCCGTCGCTGGGGCGAACTGCATGCGGACCATCTGTCGGCCGGCGCCCGACTGCACGTCAATTCGCGCGAACCGGAGCGAATGCTGCGCGTCGGATACGTGTCGGCGGATTTTCGCCGCCACGCCATGGCCTATTTCGTCGAGCCGTTTCTGGCGCGCCATGACCAGCGCGCGGTGCGCGCCTACTGCTACTCCAACTGCGTGCGGCCGGACGATGTCACGCAGCACCTGCGTGGCCTGGCGCACCAATGGCGCGATATCGCCGCGCTCCCCGACGATGCGGCGGCGCAGCTGATCCGGGAAGACGGCATCGATATACTCATCGATCTATGCGGACACACCGGCGGCAACCGGCTGCTGCTGTTTGCACAAAAGCCTGCGCCGATTCAGATGACCTGGCTCGGCTATCTGGGCGGGACCGGCATGGCGGCGATGGATTACCGCATCAGCGATGGCTACGTCGATCCGGAAGGGGAGGCCGACGCGCATTACCGGGAACGGCTGCTGCGCCTGCCACATAGCAAGTGGTGTTACCTGCCACCTGCGGCAATGCCCGCGTGCAACGCCTTGCCCGCGCTCGGGCGGGGCCATGTCACGTTCGGCTCGTTTTGCAGTTTCCCGCGTATCAGCAATGAAACCATGCACGCCTGGGCGCTGCTGTTGCAGCGCCTGCCTGGCGCCAGGCTGCGCGTCGTAACCGCACCCGGTGGCGAGAGCCTTGATCGGATGCTGGAGATCTTCGACGCGGCCGGCGTGCACGCCGATCGACTTGACCTGATCGGGCGTCTGCCATTGGATGAATACCTGCGGCAATACCTCGAGGTCGATATCGCGCTCGATCCGTTCCCGATGAACGGCGGCACCAGCACCTG
>Ga0163199_1001287_pt1 | contig 15643 bp, 6 predicted proteins | sample PL_2010_150m_FD_113537 | JGI IMG/M metagenome (GOLD analysis project Ga0163199, IMG submission 113537) | Freshwater microbial communities from Powell Lake, British Columbia, Canada to study Microbial Dark Matter (Phase II) - PL_2010_150m | ecosystem: Environmental > Aquatic > Freshwater > Lake ... | reverse complement strand
TTCTTCGGCAGCGCGCCCGGCTTCAACAAATACCGCTCGCTGCCGCTCGGCATGACCGGCGACGGGTGCTACGCGCTCTGGTATATGCCGTTCGCAAAGAAGGCGCGCGTCGAGCTGGTCAACGACGGCAGGGAGAAGCGCACCGTGGCGTTCCGCGTCACGCACGCGCCGTTGACGCGGCCGGCGAAGACACTGGCGCGCTTCCACGCGAAATGGCACCGCGACGCGTTCCTGCCGGAGGACCCGGACCGCCGGGCGATTGACTGGACGATGCTCAAGACGCAGGGCTGCGGGCGCTTCCTCGGCGTCATGCTGCACGTCTGGAACCCGCGCGGCGGCTGGTGGGGCGAGGGCGACGAGAAATTCTTCGTGGACGGCGAGAAGTTCCCGTCCACCATCGGCACCGGCTCGGAGGATTACTTCGGCTACGCGTGGTGCTGCCCGGAGCTGTTCGAGAACGCCTACCACAACCAGCCACGCAACGACGGCGGCAACCGCCGGCATGTCTGCGTCAACCGCTGGCACATCACCGACAACGTGCCGTTCCAGCAATCGTTCGAGGCGGCCATCGAGAAGTATTACAAGAACGAGAAGCCGACGCTCTACGCGGGGATGGTCTATTGGTATCAGGCCGCGGGGCAGCCGGACGGCTACGCAGCGCTGTCGCTGGCGGAGCGCACCGGTTGGTATGAGCAGCCGCCGAACACCCGCGTGGCCGGCGCGCTCGAAGGCGAGGAGCTGAAGATCGTCGAGCGCACCGGCGGCAACGCCCACCCACAGGACTTGACCCACTTCGGCGGAAGCTGGAGCGACCAGTCGCATCTCTGGTGGATTGACGGCAAATCCGGCGACCGCCTCACACTGGCGTTGCCGGTAAAAGAGGACGGCAAATACAAACTGCTCGTCCAACTCACGAAGGCCAAAGACTACGGCATTGTGCAACTCTTGCTCGACGGTCAGAAGCTCGGCAAGCCGCTCGACCTTTACAACACGCAGGTTGTCCCGACCGGCGCGCTTGATCTCGGCACGCACGAGTTGAAGAAGGGCAGCCACCGCCTGACGCTGGAGATCGTCGGCGCAAACGAAAAGGCTGTCAAACGCTACATGGCCGGCCTCGATTACGTGAAACTGGAGCGCGTGCCGTGAGCGTCCAGCGTCGCGCGAAGCGGCAAGTGATCCGTGTGGCACAAGAAAGTCTTTCAGTGTAATTTCGCGGGGCTATATGACACCCAGAACCATTGGAGAGCCGCTGCTATCCAAGACGGCGGACGGCAGGCTCAAGTCGAGAATTGCCACAGTGTTTGTCTGCAACCAAGCCGTTGTGACCTTGCCGGGCGTTCACGCCACGCAACGCATGGCTTATTTGCAAGCGCTCAACCAGGAGCGCGCCATGACAAACCAGCCGGCGTTGACCGAGGCGGAGGAGATGGTTGAACTGGACAACTCGGTTGATCTGGTGATGGAAGGCGACACGGTGCTGATCCGCCCCGACCCGGAACGGATGGACCTGGCGTTTCAAGCGGATGAGATCTTGCAGGAACTTCTGCCCAAAGAGCGGATCAAGTTCCTCCATCTGCTCGACGAACGGGTGCGCAACGCGGTCAAGTGGCGCGGCGAGAGCTGGCGGATCAATCCGCTGCCCCGTTCGCCGGCGGACATGCAGCAGATGATCCTCGGCTCGCGGATTGGCATTGGCGGGCGCGAGATCTACTACTACAACCGCGAGTCCGGAACGCGGCTCCTGACCTGCCAGGAGTTCGCCGGCCTCGGCGCGTTGGAGGAAACCGAGCGCCGGTTTTTACTCGCGGAGATCAAGCGCGGCGCCGTCCACACCAACCGGCTGGGCGAGCAGGAGATCGCCTTCTTCATGGCGGGCGCGGCGTTCGGCGCGGCGGACTTTGCGCCGCATGATTTTGCTGCCATGCCACCGGACCAATTGGCGGCGGTCTTCGAAGCGCTGCGGCAAGAGTTTCAAGATGCGATCCCCTCGGAAATGCGGCAGGACGACGTCACGCAAACCGAATGGCGCAACCGGATGTATGCGGCGCTGATCGGGTTCAAGGAGGACGCGATCTCGGAGGAGCTGCTATTGGGCCTTGGCTCGGAGTTTTACTTGCGGGTCGAGTGGCTGCCGGGCGGCCGGATCGAGGAGGGCGAGCTGATTTTTGATTCCGTGATGGATCAGCCAATCGAGGCGGCCGACGAACAGGAACGGGCAAAGCTGCTGCTGTTTGAAAAGGCCCGCGCATTCATCATCAACTACATGCGCGAATACAGTGACGTCGAACACATCAACATTGGACGGCTCGTTGGCTCACTGTCATTGCGGCAGCCGCTGCAAGGCCGGCGCGGCGTGTTTCTCATTGAGATCAAACAACGCGGGATGACGCAGGCGTTGTTGAAGATCATCCGGATGCAAAAATGGGGCGTCGCCGAGCATCTGGACGATGGCAAGAGCCTTTTGGACGCGATGCTGTTTTCGGAGGAATACACCGACTACATCCTCAACCGCCGGCTGGCCTGCCGCCAGTTGGGGATGAACCTGCCCTCTCACACCACGACGCACAAGCTCTGCGAACGTTACTATGGCAAGAACCGCGACTATCACGGCCTGACCATCTTCTCGCCTTACTTCGAGCGCGACTACATCAGCGGCATCGCAACGGATAAAGTGCCGGCCTTCAAGTTTGCAAATGAATCGTATGCCTGTGCGTTTGCCCGTTTGTTGGGACAAACGGCCGCGCCGAATCTGATTGTCGGTCGCTGCCAGCTCAACGGCGAGATCATCTTCGACGATGGCGACGAGGTGATCGTCGAGAACCAAGCCCGCATGCCCTCCGAGATCATCGTCGCCGATCACACGGGCACGTTCACCGATTTCCGCCGCAGCCTCGCCGAGGCCGCGCCGGCTTACGCAAAGCCGGTCAACAAGCGGCTGTCCATGCTGACGCAGCCGGCGGCGTTTGCGGACGCCTATCTCGACGGCTTCGTGGAGCGGTTTAGCAGAATCCAGCAGGAGTATCGCCGGCGAAAGCGCGCCTTCGATAGCCTTTTCAAGCATCAGCCACCCGTCGAGGCGGGCAATCTCTCTTATCGTTGGCTTCGCGTGCTCGAGCGCATGAACCAGGCGGAGCCGCTGGTGCTCAGGGGATTGATTCACAAGCACATCGCCATCAAATAGGTCGTTCGGATGTCGTGGGAAAACACGGCCGTCGCCGAGAAGTGAAATGCAAATGAGAAGACGCGGAAAGATTCTGCCGGCTGTCATCGCTTTCGCCCTCGGAACCGCCGCCATTTGCGTCGCGGACGAGAGCACCGATCCGCTGGCGTGGCCGAAGGCGACAAAGGAATGCCGTCCGTGGAGCTACTGGTGGTGGATGGGCAGCGCGGTGGACAAGGAGAACCTGACGAAGGAACTCACGCGTTACCGCGACGCCGGCTGGGGCGGCGTCCACATCATCCCGATCTACGGCGCGAAAGGATGGGAGTCGAAGTTCATCGAATACCTCAGCCCGCAATGGATGGAGATGTTGCACCACACCGTCAGCGAAGCCCGCCGGCTCGGCATGGACGTGGACATGACCACCGGCACCGGCTGGTGTTTCGGTGGCCCCAACGTCCCACCGCAGGAGGCTAGCGCGCAGGTCGTGGCAAACACTTACACCGTCGCCGCCGGAGCAAAGCTGAAAGAGAAGTTCGACCGAAGCGCGGTGCAGGCGTTGGTGGCGTTCTCGCCGGACGGCGAGTGTATGGACCTGACAACCAAGATCGACGCGGATGGAGCGGTGGACTGGACAGCGCCGCCCCAAAGTGAAGTGATAGCCAGTTTGGCGCGCGGTGGCAGCAAGTTGCTGGCGCGCGAGTCGCTTGAGCAAGAAAAGCGTCGGAAGATGCGGGAGGAAATCGAGGCGAAGCTCAACACAGTCATCATTCCCAAGATTGAGTTCAATAACGCCGGCCTTGTTGATGTAGCCAACTTCTTTGCCGAGGGAAGCCGTTCCGCCGACGGCAAGCAAGACGGTCGTTTTGGAGTCAACATCGTGTTTGCCGCCGGGTTCGTCTCTGCCCCAAATCTGGATAGAACACGGATTACCCTAAGCCTGCGCAACGCCACCCTTCGTAAAGCGTTACAGAGTGTGTGTGATATCGCCGGGCTAAAGTTTATGGTTGATATATATGCAGTGCTTGTCGTGCCAGCCAATTACGCACCAGTGTGCAATCTGATGCCCACACGCGACTACAAGATTCAGCCAGCCGCCTTAGCCAAAGCCTTGCCGGCCAAGCTTGACATGATATCAAGCGAGGGTCTCAAGAAGTTTTTCGTTAAAGCGGGCGTGCCGTTTCCTGAATGGGCATTCGTCACTTACACTGGAGGACGTTTGTATGTTACAAACCGGCCGGAACATCTCGACGCTCTGGAGAAGCTGCTGGCAAAGCTCAACTTGCTCTCTCCAAGTCATTATCTCGTATTAGCGCTCTGGCACGAGCTTGAGCGCGGCACCGGGAAGGCGCTCTTGAGAATACGCGGGCTTCGCAAGGAAACGGGTGAAGTCGAGGCGAAACTCGACGCCATCGTCATTCCAAAGTTTGAGCTTATAGGAATCAGCCTCACCGATGCCATCAAGTTCATGGTCAGGCAGAGCCGTGAGATTGATGCGAAGCGGGGCGGCTCTGGCGTCAGAATCGAGATTGACGAAAGTTTACGTCCTGCGCTGAAGGATACAGCTCCTATTACCTCGTATCTGAGAGATGTGCTGTTGCGCGACGCCGTGCGCTACGTCAGCGGTATGGCAGGTGTGGAGTTTGCGATCAGGCCCGGCAAGGTTGTCATGTTGCCGGCAAACCGGCGGCAGTTGAAAGGCGCGAGCAAGCTGATCACGCGCAGCTATTCGTGGAAGCGCAACCTTCTTGAACCTCACCTCGGTGCAGGTGCCGGCCTTGTTTCCAGCGAACAGATGGAACTCCTGACCGACGTCGGCGTGGAGTTCTCGGCAGGAGCTTCGTTATCCTACGACGCCAGTTCCGAGAAGCTGACAATCACCAATACGCCGGAGGCGCTGGATGTCTTCGAGCAAGTTCTGGCGTTGTTGGATGCTGCCGCCACGAAGGGTGACATTACGGGTGGTGGATGGCGCGTCTTTGCTGTCGCGCAGAAGCCAACCTCCAAGGTGAAACGCCCCGCTGCCGGTGGCGAGGGTTTCATGCTCAACCCGCTCTACGCCGACGCGATCCGCCATTGGCTGGGGCGGTTCACCGACGCGTTCGCGCGCTACGACGGGCCGAAGCCGCGGGCGCAGTATCACGACTCGTTCGAGTATCGCGTGGATTGGTCGCCCGACCTTCTCGCGCAGTTCGAGAAACGCCGCGGTTACCGGCTCCAGAGTGAGTTTCCGGCGTTCTTCGGCAAGGAAGCGAACGACCATGTTGCCCGGCTGAAGTGCGACTACCGCGAGACGATCTCGGACATGATGATCGAGGACTCGATGCCGCTCTGGTTCAACTGGTGCCGCGAGCGCGGCTTCCTCACGCGCAACCAGGCGCACGGCTCGCCGGGCAACCTGCTCGACCTCTACGCGCTCGCCGACATCCCGGAGACGGAGATGTTTCACACCGACCGCCGGCCGCTCGTGGCGAAGTTCGCCTCGTCGGCCGCGCACGTCGCCGGACGCAACCTTGTCGCGTCGGAGACGGGCACATGGCTCAAGGAACACTTTACCGAGACGCTCGCCGACGTGCAGGGCTTGCTCGACGACCTCTTCGTCAGCGGCGTCAACCACGTCATCTTCCACGGCACATGTTATTCGCCCGACGAAGCGGGCTGGCCGGGCTGGCTCTTCTACGCCTCCACCGAGATGAACCCGCGCAACTCGATCTGGCGCGACGTGCCGACGCTGGCGAGCTACATCGCGCGCTGCCAGTCGGTGCTCCAAGCCGGCCGGCCGGACAACGACGTGCTGATCTATTGGCCGATCTACGACGTGTGGCACAAGGCGGCGGGCTTGGCGGAGAACCTGACGGTCCACGGCGCCGGCTGGTTTGGAGGCCAGCCCATCGGCAAGCTCGCCGAGAAGCTCTGGGCGCGCGGCTTCGCCTTCGACTACATCTCCGACCGCCAGTTGGCGGCGTTGAAGCCGGCCGGTCGCGTCATCGTGGTGCCGGCGACGCAGCATATCCCGCTGAAGACGATGGAACATCTGCTGCGGCTGGCTGAAGGCGGCGCGAAGGTGATCTTCGACGAGACGTTGCCGAAGGACGTGCTCGGACTCCGCGAACTGGAGGCGCGGCGGACGGAGTTGAAGAAACTGATCGAGCGGGCAGAGAGCCGCGTGCAGGTTGGCGATGCCGATGCGTTGTTGACAAAGGGCGGCGTGGCACGCGAGCCGATGGCGGATCAGGCTGGATTGCTATTCATCCGCCGCAAGCTCGGCGACGGTCGCTACTACTTCATTGCCAACCGTGGCGACAAACCGGTGGATGGCTGGCTGCCGTTGGCCACGAAGGCGATGTCCGTGGCCATCATGGACCCGATGACGGGCCGTGCTGGCGTGGCGAGCTTGGCGGACGGGACGAAGGTTTATGTGCAACTTGCGCCGGGCGACTCCGTCGTGCTGCGAGCGTTCACCGGCCGCAAACTCGACGGGCCGGCGTGGGCATATTGGAAACCGGCTGGCGACCCCATTCTCCTTGCTGGCACGTGGCAGGTGAAGTTTCTCCAAGGAGGCCCCGCGCTGCCGCCGCCATTTGAGACGGCCAAGCTCAGTTCGTGGACGGAGCTTGGCGGCGAGGAAGCACAGCGATTCGCCGGCACGGCTCTCTATTCGCTTACGGTTGACGCGCCTGCAACCGGTGCAAGCTGGTGGCTGGACCTCGGCAACGTCTGCCAGAGCGCGCGCGTGCGACTGAACGGCCGCGACCTCGGCACGGCGATCAAGCCTCCGTTCCGCGTGGCGGTGGACGCGCTGAAGCCGAAGGGTAACGTGCTGGAGGTGGAAGTGACGAACGTCTCCGCCAACCGCATCCGCGACCTCGACCAGCGTGGCGTGAAGTGGCGCAACTTCTACGACATCAACTTCGTCAACATCAACTACAAGCCGTTCGACGCGTCCAACTGGCCGCTCGCAGAGTCGGGCTTGATCGGGCCGGTGGTGTTGCAGCCGGTGAAGACGTTCGTGCCGAAGTGAGGGGTTGGCCTTTGGAAGAAGGACGTGAATGCTGGCTGGGAGCGGCGGTTTTCCAACCGCCGCACCGTTGTCACTGGGTCGAACCGTGCGGCGGTTGGAAAACCGCCGCTCCCAGCTACTACACTCCTACTTGCACGCGATGATGGCGGATTGTGCTCGCTCGTCAGTGCTTCTTCAGCTTGTCGAGCTTCGGCTTGATCACGACGCGGCAGTAGCCGGCCTCGGGATGCTTGCGGAAATAATCCTGATGGTAATCTTCGGCGCGGTAGAACTTCGTCAGCGGGACGATCTGCGTGACGATCGGGTCCTGGAACCTAGCCTGCGCCGCGCGCTTCGACTTCTCAGCGACGAGCTTCTGCGCTTCGTTGTGATAGAAGATGACGGAGCGGTATTGCGTGCCGCGGTCGTTGCCCTGGCGGTTCAACGTCGTCGGATCGTGCGCTTTCCAAAACGTCTCCAGCAGCGTTTCGTAGGAGATGCGCGCGGGGTCGAACTCGACCTGGATCACTTCGGCGTGGCCGGTGGTGCCGGTGCAGATTTGCTCGTAGGTTGGGTTGATAGCGATTCCGCCAGCGTAGCCAGAGGTGGATGACTTGACGCCCTCCATGGTTTGATACACCGCTTCCGTGCACCAGAAACAGCCGCCGCCGAATGTGGCGAGTTCGGTTTTGGCGGCGGCGGGCTTGGGAGGTTCGGCTGAAGTGTTCATGGCGGCCAATGATGCGATCAGGCAGAGCAGCAACTTGAAGGTTCTCATGGTGTCGGTTGTATCCGTTTGCGGCCTAAGCTTGGAGGTTTTTCCGCCGCCGTCAATAGTGATTCCGCTGGAAGCCGTCTTCCGCTATGGTGGCGGCAGTGGCTGTTGAACGAGGAGACGCGATGAAGAAGTTGAAGCGATGGATTATTGCCGCTGGCGGCGCGGCGGCGTTGCAGTTTGGCGCGCCGGGAATGTGCGCGGACGGCGCGGTTTCGCTGGAAGGCCAGTGGCGTTTTCAACTCGACCGCGCCGACGCGGGCGTCGGCGAGCGATGGTTTGAGCGGAAGCTGTCGGGCAAGATCAAGCTGCCCGGCTCGCTGCCAGCGCAGGGCATTGGCGACGACGTGACGGTGGACACGGAGTGGACCGGCGGCATCGTGGACAAGTCGTGGTTCACCGCGCCGGAATACGCGAAGTATCGCGAGCCGGGAAACGTGAAGCTGCCGTTCTGGCTCCAGCCAGAGAAATACTACGCTGGCGCGGCGTGGTTTCAGCGCGACATCGAGGTGCCGAAGGCGTGGGAAGGTCTGACTGTCGAGCTTTCGTTGGAGCGACCCCACTGGGAGACACGCGTCTGGGTTGACGACAAACTCATCGGCTCCAACAACGCGCTGGCAACGCTGCACGGCTACGAACTCGGCCGCCTCTCGCCCGGCAAGCATACGCTCACCATCCGCGTGGACAATCGCATGGTCGTGGACATCGGCGAGAACTCACATAGTGTCAGCGACCACACTCAAGGCAACTGGAACGGCATCGTCGGTCGCATCGAGTTACGCGCGCGGCCACGGATTTGGATTTCGCGGCAGCGCATCCTGCCGAGGAACGACGGCACAGTTTGCGTGGAGGTCATTCTGCGGAACACGCTCTTCGATCCAGCCAGCGGCACGATTCAGGTCGTCGTTCGGCGGAAATCCATAGGCACTATCCTCGGCAAAGGCAGTGCGCAGTTCAGCTACGGGCGCGGCCTGATGCCGGACGGACGGCACAGCTTCACGACGCACGCCATGGAGAAGGTCATTGTGAAGCTCGATAAGCCGCCGAAGCTCTGGAGCGAGTTCAGCCCTGAACTTTACGAAGTCGAGACCAAGCTCATTGCCCAAGGCGGCGAGCAGACAGACGTGGCGCTCGAAACGTTCGGCTTCCGCGAGATCGGAACGCAAGGCACGCAGTTCGTGATGAACGGCCGGAAGATTTTTATCCGCGGCACGCTCGACTGCTGCATCTTTCCGAAGACCGGTCATCCGCCGACCGACGTGGCGGAATGGAAGCGCATCATTGGTGTCGCGAAGGCGCACGGGCTGAACCTGATTCGTTTCCACTCGTGGTGTCCGCCGGAAGCGGCGTTTGTTGCGGCGGACGAAATGGGGTTCTACTTCCATGTCGAGTGCTCATCGTGGCCGAACCAATCCGCTGCCTTGGGCGATGGCCAGCCGGTGGACCAGTGGCTCTACGACGAGGCCGACCGCATCCTGCGCTACTATGGCAATCACCCCTCGCTGGTTCTGATCCTCCACGGTAACGAGCCGGGCGGCAAGAACCACAAAGCGTATCTGGCGAAGTGGGTCGAGCATTTCAAGGCGAAGGACCCGCGCCGACTCTGGAGCAGTGGCGCCGGCTGGCCGGAGTTGCCGGAGAACCAGTGGCATTGCGTGCCCCAGCCGCGCATCCAGGCGTGGGGCGGCGGGCTGAAGTCGCGCATCAACGCGAAGCCGCCGGAGACGCGCACCGATTACACCGACTTCATCGGCAAGCGCACCGTGCCGGTGGTCAGCCACGAAATCGGCCAGTGGTGCGTCTATCCAAACTTCGATGAGATCAAGAAATACACCGGTTACCTCAAACCGAAGAACTTTGAAGTCTTCCGCGACAAGCTCAAGGAGCGCGGTATGCACGGCCTCGCGCGAAAGTTCCTGCTCGCGTCGGGCAAGCTCCAGACGCTCTGCTACAAGGAGGAAATCGAGTCGGCGCTGCGCACGCCGGGCATGGGCGGTTTCGAACTGCTTGACCTGCACGACTTTCCCGGCCAAGGCACGGCGCTCGTCGGCGTGCTCGATCCGTTCTGGGAGAGCAAGGGCTACGTCACGTCGCGGGAATACAGCCGCTTCTGCAACTCTGCCGTCCCGCTGGCGCGGATGAACAAGCGCGTCTTCACAACCGACGAGAAACTCGAAGCCGACATCGAGGTGGCGCACTTTGGTCCTGCGCCGATGAAGGATGCTGTCGTGTCGTGGAAGCTCGTCGGTGATGATGGTCGCGTCGTTGCCAGCGGCAAGTTGCCCGCAAGGACGTTGCCGGTGGACAACGGCATCGCGCTTGATGGCGTGAGCGTGGAGTTGAAGAACGTGCCCGCGCCGGCGCGATACAAGATGGTGGTGAAAATAGAACATGCTTCCAGCCTGTCCAGTCGTGGCAAGGCGGACAGGCAAGATGCCTGTCCTACTTTTGAAAACGACTGGGATGTCTGGGTCTATCCGCCGAAGGTGGAAACACAGCCGCCGCGGGACGTGAAGATCGTGGACGACCTGAACGCCGACGCTCTGGCCACGCTCGACGCTGGCGGCAAGGTGTTGCTGATGATTCCGCCGAAACGTGTGAAGAACGCCGCGAAGGAGAAGGTTGTGCTCGGCTTCTCCAGCATCTTCTGGAACACCGCATGGACGCGCCGCCAGCCGCCGACGACACTCGGCATTCTCTGTGACCCGAAGCATCCCGCGCTCGCGAGCTTCCCGACCGACTATCACAGCAACTGGCAGTGGTGGTATCTCATCACGCGTGCCGGCGCGATGATCCTCGACGATCTGCCGCCCGCGTTGCGTCCGACGGTGCAGGTGATTGATGACTGGTTCACAGCGCGGAAGCTGGGTTTGGTGTTCGAGGCGAGGCTCGGCAAAGGCAAGCTGCTGGTGTGCAGCATTGACCTGAAGAACGACCTCGAAGCCAACCCCGTCGCGCGGCAGATGCTTCACAGCTTGCTCGGTTACATGGGCGGCAAACATTTCAATCCCGTCGTCACTGTCACTGCCGCGCAAGTGCGCGGCTTGATCGCGGAGCCGTCCGCGGCTGCGCAGACGGTCCACTAAAACATCACGGATTGCTTGAAACGGTAAAGTTGGACTTAAAGGAATAGGCTTATGATTACAGCACCCGTGACCTCCAGCGGCGGCGAGAGTGGGGCGCGATACAACATGGGTTACGTCTGGCTCATCTCGTTGGTCGCGGCGATGGGTGGATTGTTGTTCGGCTACGATTGGGTTGTCATCGGCGGGGCGAAACCGTTCTTCGAGAAATACTTCCAACTCAATTCCGTGGAACTGAGCGGCTGGGCCAACAGTTGCGCGCTGGTCGGATGCCTGCTGGGATCGTTGGTCACCGGCGGTCTCAGCGACAAGCTCGGACGCAAGAAACTGCTCGTGGTGTCGGCGTTTCTGTTTGCCGCGTCCTCCGTCCTTACCGGTTGGGCGACGACGTTCGGTTGGTTTGTGGTCTGGCGCATCCTCGGCGGCGTGGCTATCGGCATGGCGTCGAATCTCTCGCCGATGTATATCGCCGAGGTCGCGCCGGCGCACATGCGCGGGCGGCTTGTGGCGATCAACCAACTTACCATCGTCATCGGCATTGTCGGCGCGCAAGTCGCCAACTGGCTGATCGCCGAGAAGGTGGCGGACGGCGCGACGGCGGAGATGATCCGCCAGTCGTGGAACGGCCAGTATGGCTGGCGCTGGATGTTCACGGCGGTGACGGTGCCGTCGCTGCTGTTCTTCGTCAGTGCGCTGTTCGTGCCGGAGAGTCCGCGCTGGCTGGTGAAGAACGGTCTCGCCGACCGCGCGAGGAAGATTCTGGAGCGCATCGGCGGCGCGGCTTATGCCGACGGCGAAGTGCGCGATGTGCAGGCGACGCTGGCCTCGCAAGAGATTCATCACGTCCGGTTTCAGGACTTGTTGGAGCCGAAGATGGTGAAGATTCTGCTGGTGGGCGTCACGTTGGCGGTGCTCCAGCAGTGGAGCGGCATCAATGTCATTTTTAACTACGCAGAGGAACTCTACAAGGCGGCAGGCTACGGCGTGAGCGACATTCTGTTCAACATCGTCATCACCGGCGCAATCAACCTGGTGGTGACGTTCATTGCCATCGGCACGGTGGACCGGTTCGGGCGGCGTGGGCTGATGCTGATCGGATGCGCGGGCATTGCGATTTCGCATCTGCTGCTCGGCGCGGCTTACACGATGGGGATGAAAGGCTTGCTGGTGCTGGTGCTGACGCTGAGCGCCATCGGCTGCTACGGCATGTCGCTGGCGCCGATCACTTGGGTGCTCATCTCGGAGATATTCCCGAACCGCATCCGCGGTGCGGCGGTGTCGGTGGCAGTGTCGGCGCTGTGGATTGCGTGTTTCATCCTGACCTATACTTTCCCGATTCTGAAAGACGCGGTCGGCATGTCGGGAACATTCTGGATTTACGCGGCAATTTGCGCCGGCGGTTATTTCTTCATCTTGCTGCGCGTGCCGGAGACGAAAGGCAAGACGCTGGAACAGATCGAGCGGGAACTGGTGGACTGAGGAGGAGCTATGAGAGCATTCATTGGCAGCATGTTGGTTGTGGGATGTGCGCTGGTCGCGAGCACCGGGGAGTCAGCTTCGGTTGGCTTGCCCAACGACGCAGCGGCGGTGGCGTGGTTTCGCGGCGGCGACCAGGATTTCAACGGCACGCCGTATCACTTCCTTGGCCGGTCGGACTTGCAGGTGACTTTCGACGTGAAGCCGCAGGCCGGTGCGGCGCTGGAACTGTTGTGGGGTTCGAAGAACGACAAGCGTGTGGCGGTGGTCGTCGTCAACGGCCAGTCGCTGCCCGCGACGGGTGGTGGGGACTACAGCGGGTTTCGCTGGCTGCGCGTGCTGTTGCCCGACGGCTTGAAGGGAGAACGCTACGACATCACGCTGAAGCCCGGTGAGGGCAAGGCGGCTTTCATCGCGGAGGTGCGGCTGACCGCGCCGGGCGGCGACCCGAAGCGGCCCGACTTGAAGCAGCCGAGCTACAAGGCGAAGTCGGTGCTGAAGCAAGGAGGGCAAAGCGGTTATCGCGGCTTCGAGGGAGAAGGATTCCCGGATATGCGGAAGGTTTGGGACCGCGAGCCGGTCGCGCCAACGAAGGAAGACGCAACAGAGAAACAGTTCCGTCTCGCCGAGAAGAACGCGCGTTGCGCGAACGAAGCGTTCTATCGCTGCCGTCGCTACATTGACGGCTGGCTCGCGCATTGCGACCCGCAGACCGGCCTGTTCCCGCGCAACCTCGGCCCGAGCAACTACTGGAACGGGCGCGATTCCGCCGCCGACAATTATCCGTTCATGGTGCTCACCGCGGCGATGACCGACCGGCCGTTGATGGAGGGCCGGCTGCTCGACATCCTGCGCACTGAGATCAAGCTGACCTGCCGCGTGGACCGGCTGCCGGACGATTACTCGTTCGAGACGCACAGTTGGCGGCGCGAGAAGATCAACCTCGACGAGATCATCTTCGACGGCGCCGAATACGTGAAGGACGGCCTGCTCTACGTCGCCGAGTGGCTGGGCAAAAGCCCGTGGAGCGAGCGGATGATCGGCATCGTGGACGACATCTGGAAGAACGCACCCATCGAAACGCCTTTCGGCAAAATTCCGACGTTGAACTTTGAGGTCAACGGCGATCTGCTTCAAGCCTGCTCGCGCATTTACTGGTTCACCGGCGACCGCAAGTATCTCGACTGGGCCATCCGCCTTGGCGATTACTACCTGCTCAGCACGAACCATCCGACGCGCGACATGAAAGAGCTGAAGTTGATGGACCACGGCTGCGAGGTCGTCAATGGCCTCACCGAACTCTATGTCGCCTGTTCGCACGCCGCGCCGGAGAAGCGGAAAGCTTACCAGAAGCCGATGCATGAGATGTTCGACTGCATTCTCAAGTTCGCTCGCAACGACGACGGGCTGCTCTACACGTCGTTCAAGCCGCAGACCGGCGAACATTCCAGCGGCCTCTGCGACACGTGGGGTTACAACTACGACGGCTTCTACACGATGTATCTTACGGACAAGGTCGAGGCCTACCGCGACGCGGTTCGCAAGGCGCTCGGCAACCTCAAGGGCAAATACGTCGGCGCGTGCTGGGCCGACAAGAGCGCCGACGGGTTCGCCGACTCCATCGAGGGCGCTATCAACCTTTTCAACCGCGAGCCGGTCGCGTCCGCGGCGGACTGGATCGAGAGCCAGACACGGATGATGTGGGCCAAGCAACATCCCGACGGCATCATCGAGGGCTGGCACGGCGACGGCAACTTCGCGCGCACCTCGCTGATGTATGCGCTCTGGAGAACGCAGGGCGTCACCGTCCAGCCGTGGCGCGCCGACGTGCGTTTCGGCGCGGTGCGCGATGGCGAACAAGTTTATCTCACCGTCACTGCCGACCAGCCGTGGGAAGGCAAACTGGTTTTCGACAAGCAGCGGCACAAGCTGAACATGCATCTGCCGATGGACTACCCGCGCATCAACCAGTTCCCGGAGTGGTTCACTGCGACAGCCGGCGCGCGCTACGAAGTCCGCAATGTTACCAGCGGCGAGAAGCAGACGCGCATTGGCAAGGAACTGCTCGACGGCATTGCCGTGTCGCTGAAGGCCGGCGAGGAAGTGCGGTTGATCGTCAAAGCCGCAGCGAACACTAAACGCTGAACGACGGAGGGAATATCACATGGCCGAGGTTTATCATGCGTTAGGACTTCATCTGCATCAGCCGCTGGGGAACTTGGTGGCGCTGCACAATTCGGGCGAGAGCTGGGAAGCGAAGCAAATCCTGTGGTGCTACGACCGCATCACGCGAATGCTGGAGGGCTACCAGGATGTGGCGCGGCTGCACCTGAGCGTTTCGGGAACGTTGTTGAAACAACTCGAAGACCCCGGCGTGCGGCAGACATTCCGTGACGTGGTGGACATCGAGGATTTTCTCAAACGGTTCCGGCACTCGCCGATCGAGTTTGTCGGCAGCGGGCTGTATCATCCGGTTTATCCGTTGATTCCGCCGGCGGACTGGGACGCCCAGACGGCGTGGTGGCAGGGGCTGGGGAAGTGTTTGTTGGGCCGTGATAGTTTCGGCGGGTTTTGGCCGCCGGAGATGGGGTTCTGCATGGAGATGATCCCGATGCTGCGGCGTCACGGCTACAGATACGTGCTGGTGGATTCCATCTTCATCAAGCCGAAGCGGCAGATGCGTTGGGAGGAGGCGCGCTACCGGCCGTATCTGGCGCGCTACGATGGCGCGGAGATTGTGGTGGTGCCGCGCGACCGCGAGTTGTCTAACGCGCAGCTTTCAGGCATGGACCCCGGCTGGTTCCAGCACGAGGTGCGCGAGCGGACGAAGTTCTGCGATTTTCCTGCGTTGGTGACGACGTGGACCGATGGCGAGAACGGCGGCTGGTTCCGCACCACGAACGTGGAGAGCGGCTTCTGGGGATTTTTCTACCGGCAGATTCTCGATCGTTGCCGCGCCGGCACGCTTGGCTTTACGCCGATTCACATCGGCGAGTATTTGCGAAGGTATCCGCCGACGGAAGAGGTGGAGGTGCATCGCGGCGCGTGGAACACCGAGCATCACTGGGGTGGCGACTTCACGCAATGGACCGGCTCGCTCTTGCAGAAGAAGGGTTGGGACGAAGTGCGGCGGGCGAGCGATTATTATC
>Ga0163199_1001286_pt1 | contig 15644 bp, 13 predicted proteins | sample PL_2010_150m_FD_113537 | JGI IMG/M metagenome (GOLD analysis project Ga0163199, IMG submission 113537) | Freshwater microbial communities from Powell Lake, British Columbia, Canada to study Microbial Dark Matter (Phase II) - PL_2010_150m | ecosystem: Environmental > Aquatic > Freshwater > Lake ... | reverse complement strand
TTCCTGTCGTGCACCGTGCCCTTGAACTCCATGACGACGTTGGTCGTCATTTCGTGGCAGGTGGTGGAGCAGAATTCCTCGGTACTGGTGTACACGATGGTAGTGGCGCTCAAGGCCAGAACCGCCATGCTGGCGACAATACCCAGCAGCAGCACGACGATCGCTTTTTTGCCCGCGGTCCACTGCCGCAGCTTTCCAAGAAGTCTAAGCCCTCTATTCCGCGGCATCTGCCCCTCCTCCACAGTAGACATCGATCGGCGAAGGGCTTCGCCGATCTCGGGTACTGCCAGTAATCCTCATTCGGCTGCGACGGCGGAGGGCACCCTTGCCGCCAAACCGAAAACAGCCAGTCTGCGCTTACAGGGACAGAATCCAGTGTATCGCGTTGACAACTTCGGCCTTGTCCTTGGACTTGATCGACTTGTGTTCTTCTTCCTTGTCGTCGATCTTGACCTTGGGATTGGTGGTCATGTGCTTGAACAGCTTGTCTTCGGCGTCCGCCTTGCCCTTGTATTTCTTGGACACTTCCTTGTAGGCCGGGCCATCCTTCTTCTTGTCGATGGCGTGGCACTTGAAGCAGTCGCTCTTCTTCAGCAGCGCCTGCGCCGCTTCGGCATCCACGGCGGCATTCACGGTCAGGGGCAGAAATGCAGCGGCGACGATGATGCTCAGCTTCTTGATCATGACACAACCTCCATTCATCAATATTGAATTTGAACTACACACGAAATCGATCGATCAGCCGCCACCGAAACTGCCAGTGAAGCCGATCGCCACAAAGGTCAGCAAGGTAAAACCAACCACCAGCAACGTCAGGCCGAGGATCTTGGAAGCCAGGGTCATCGGCGCGGACGGCACATCCACCAGGTACTTCCCGATCTCGCCGGATTCCACGAGGCGCTTGTATTCGGCCCAGTGCTCGTGCTTGAACTCGTCCAGCGACACCGTGCCGGTGAACATCACGATGTCCGGTGGCGGATACTTGTTCGGCCGCAGGTGGTTGTTGAAGAAATGCACCGTGAACAGGAAGACCGCCGCGAGGAAGGCTTCTTCGCCGTGCACCACCGTCGCCACGTTGAACACCCAGCCGGGCAGGAAGGACGCTGTCACGCTCGGGAAGGCCAGTGCCACACCGCTGCCACCGATGATCGCCATGCCCCAGAACACTGCCCAGTAGTCGAATTTCTCCCAGTAGGTCCAGCGGTCGAAGGCCGGTCGCGGGCCAAGGCCCATGCCCCACTTGAACATGCCGATCATGTCCCACAGGTCCTGCCAGCGCGGCACCAGCGAGGTCGGCCCGAACCACTGGAACGTCTTGCGGTTGCGGAACAGGAAGGTGACAACATAGACCAGGTGCAGGAAGAAGATGCCGAGCATCACCGCGGCGCTGATGCGGTGGACCAGGCCGGCCACCTTCGGGCCGCCGAGCACATCCATGATCACCGCCGCCCACGGCGTCGCCGCATAGAACACCGCCATGCCGGTCAACACCAGGGTCATCACGCTGACCGCGAAGCACAGGTGGGCCAGACGCCACGGCCAGGCGAAGCGGCGGAAATGCTTGCCCTTCTCGAGGTTCAGGTCGGCCGTGCGGATCGCCTTGCGGTGATCCTTCTTGTCGTGGCGTTCCTGATACTCGCGGTAGAACCACAAGCCGGAATGCGCCCAGAAGAACACGAATACGGCGATCAAAAGGGCAATCATGAACTTCGTGGTCAACCAGACCTGCGGGTAACGCGCGAAGTCGTGGCTGTTGGCATGCGGGCTGAAAGTGACGAAGCCCGGTGTCGCCTCGGCCAGGTCCTTCTTGCCGTTATGGCATTGCTTGCAGGTCTTCAGGCGATTATCGGGGTGAACCTTGGATTTCGGGTCGTCGGACTTCAGGATGCCGTGACTGCCGTGGCAGTCGTAGCACTTCGCCGTATAGCCATAGCCCAGGGTGTTCACCTGTCCGTGATAGGTATCCCGGTACGACTTCAGGTTCTCCTTGTGGCAGCTGCCGCAATCCTCGGCGATACCCGCCTTGAACGGCTCGGCGGATGTACCGAGGATGTCGTGGGCGGTGTGGCAGTCGGTGCATACCGGCGCCTTGACGTTATTCTTCTTCAGCAGTTCCTTGCCGTGCACGGAGTCGGAATACTCTTCCACTTCGTCGCTGTGGCATTTCTCGCCGCAGACATTGGGAATCGTCTTGCGCCACTCGACGCGCTTGGCCGATCCCTTGGGCGGAATATTGAAGCTGTGGGTATTGTGGCACTGGTCGCAGATCGCCTTGGGGCGCGTCTTGTCTTCCTTGTCCGGGAGCGCGTGGAAAGATTTCTTGTAGGCCTCGATGTTCTTGACGACAATGCCCAGGCGCTCCTTCTCCTGGGTCAGCTTTTCCTTCTTGGCGGTCTCCCAGAGCGCCTCGTGGCACTGGATGCAGTTGGCCTTTTGCACCGTGGTGTCGATCTTGTGCGACTTGATCGAATCGACGATTTCCTTGTGGCAGGCGATGCATTCCATCTCGGCATGCACGCTCTTTGCCAGCTTGTCGGGGGCGACTGCTAGCAGCGGGCGCTTCTCGCCGTTGCTGCCGACGATCTCGAGCTTTTCCTTGGCACCGTCGTGGCAACTCAGGCAGGTTGCGTTGTCCAGTTTTGCCGCCGGCGCGGGTGCCTTGGCGGTTGCGGCACGGGCGTCCTGATGCCAGAGTGCGGCACCGGTCAGGCACAGCGCCGCCGCCATCGTCCAGAGCGTCAATTTTGAAACACGCGCATTCTCGCTATTTACGGCAATCATTCTTGAATCCCTTGTCTTCCGTTGGAACCGCTCGCCCTGAGGCTCAATGCTGTTGCGACTTCCCCGCGTGATCGTAGTACCGATCGGCGAGGATTGAATCATATCCCGGATTCAAACAAAAGAAACGGGGCGATGTAACGCGCCCCGTTTCTGTTTCAGCAAAACGACACTTCAGCGCTAGGTCACTTCCACTTGTAAATATACGTGACGCCGACGAAAGTCACGCTCTGGTCGACCTTCTGCTGCACCGTCGAATTGTCGGCAAACGTGAAAGGCACGCCGTTGTAGCCCCAGACCCAGTCGTCGAACTTGGTGCGCTGATGAATCAGGTCTACACGCAGGTCGGCGTATTTCTCGAGCGCATACTTGCCGAAGAGGTTCAGGGTGTCAGTGCGGAATACCACATCCGGCACGCCCCTCGCGGCCTGCGCCAGATTGGCGGCCGTCGGCTGAACGACGACGAACGGCGCCGGCGGCGTTCCGGTGATGGTAACCGGAGCGATGATGCCGTACTTGTTGGTCTCGTTCATGTAGCCGAGTGTGCCGCCGACCTGGAGGCGTCCGCTTGGCTGGCCGACCAGGCTAAGGTGGAAGGCCTCGTTCTTGTTATCCAGGGTCGTCCAGTTTCCGCTCGAATCGACGACCTGGGATTGGCTGTACTGGGTTGCATAGCCCGTCAGCTTCCACTTGTCGGAAACCGCGTAGGAAGCGTCGACGCTGTAGGTGGACTGTTTGCCACTGGCGCGGCCACGCTGTCCGCCAAGGGGATTCGACGGGGTTTCGTTCGAGTCCTTGATGTCCTCGGCCATGAACTGGAAGGTCAGCTTGTCGGTGGCGTTCCAGTTGGCGTTGAGCCTGACTTTGTCGCGCTGCAGGTCGGCCATGCTCGCGGGATACACGACTGTCGCCGAAACCTGGTTCAGCACGCTGGCGGGTACGGTCGATCCATAATAGGCACGGTAGGCAATGTACGCCGCCGAGGTGCCCAGCGAGGTCCAGTCGGAGCCGCTGCGCTTGCTGCTCGAAAGGCTCAGTGCGCCGGTCAGGGTTTCGGACATGTTCTTGCGCAACTCAATGCGATAACCAGTTTCCTTGTTGCTTGCGCGCAAGACGTTGATACCCGCGACCTTTTCTTCGGTGATGTCGGTCGGGACTTCGCGCTCCTTGCCCTCGTAATCCACAGCCAGCGTGGCCCGGTAGTTGTTCGGCAACTGGTAGCTCGCTTCGAGCTTGCCATTCACCTTCGAGGAGGTCACGTGGTTGTTGTTCCAGTAGGCGCCCACGTTGGTATATACCGCGTTGGAGACGCCGGCGACCGCCGGGGTCAGCGTCACCCCTTCGGCGTTGTACAAGGCGCTCGGCGTTTTGTCTTCCTTGTTCTCGTAACGCACATTGGCGAGCAGCGTCAGCTTCGGCATCGGTTTGGAGGTCAGGCCGAACTGCGCCAGGGTGCTGTCGACCCGGCCACCCAGGTTGGTAGTGCCGGGCGCGCCGCTGAGGCCCTGGCTGGCAAAGCTGTCATCCTGGGTGAGCTGGCTGTAGGCGTACTTGAAGGTCGCCTTGGTGGTCGGAGTAAATGCGTAGTTGCCCGACAGCGAAAACTGGTGGGCCTGGTTGTCGGGCGGCAATGCGACCGGCAGTTGCAACACGTTCTGCAGGCTCAGCGGTGTAAACCCGATCACCGTATTCGGTGTGACGGGATAGAGCGGGCCCGGCAGGCCGATGCCGTTGTTCAGGATGTTCGGCACCGACTGGACGATGCTGCCGTTGGAGTTGGTGTAGAACGTGCCGTAGTAGGCCCCGCTGACGAACAGCTTCTCGTCGTGGAAGTTGAACTTGGCCTCGAACTGCTTGGTCGATGAATTGATCGGCTCGGGCATCAGCAACAGCACATTCTTGACATTGGCCAGGGCATAGGCGGTGGTTTGCGCGGCGGTGAGGCTGCCGGCGGAACCGCAGACATAGCCGGCGCAGTCATAACCGCGTCCCCAGAGGCGAGAACCGGTCTTCTCTTCGTTCTTGAAGCTGGCCTCGAACTGCAGGTTCGGCGAGAACCATTTCTCGCCCGAGACCGTCACGCTCTTGCGGTCGGTCTTGAGGTTGTAGTCCGTCCCGGTACCCGGTGTGGCCAGGCGAACCACCGTCTGGTTGGCCGACCCGACACCGCCCATGGCGGTGTTGATGTTGTACGGGTTGGTGCGGGTGATCTCGTTGTATTCGGCGGCATACTTCCAGTCGCCCTGCTTCTGCTGGCCGAACATCAGTTCCCGGTTGTCGAGGCCGAGGTTGCGCCCCTGCAACTTGGTCCAGGTTCCGGTTTCGTCGGCGCGGCGCAAATAGTCGACATCAAACAGCAGATAGCCGCTGTCCTTGCGCATCCCGTTGTACTGCCCGAACTGCGCCTTTTCCTTGCTGTCGCCGTCCGTGCCGCCCAGCCCGATGCTGATCGAGCTGTCCGGCGTGGTCAGGTCCTTGACTTCGCTGGCGCTGTCGGCATAGGCAGGATTGAAGGCCGCAAGCAGGGCCAGTGCGAGCAGTTTTTGATTGAAACTATTGATGGTTTTCATGTTCTATCTCCGTATCTCAGCGCAGCATGAACTGCGGGGTCGGGTTGGTCGCGCTCGGGTTGTTGCTGCCGTGCACCTGGGTATGGCAGTTCATGCAACCGCGACCCTGAACCACGTTGGTTGTTCCCTTGCCGAGTGCCGCTGCTGTGGGCGCCGTATTCTGGGCCCCGATGATTTGCGGAACGACGCCGCCGTGCGGGGTGTGGCACTGGTGGCAGAGGAAGGGCGGACGCGCCTTCAGCATGCTTTCCAGAACCGTGCCGTGCGGGTTGTGGCAGTTGGTGCAGTCTTCGCCGACAGGCTCGTGGTTATGCACGAAGGGGCCGCGTTTCTCCATGTGGCAGGTGTAGCAGGTGTCATTCACGCTGTCGCGCTTCATCAGCTTGGGACCGGCCGAGCCGTGCGGATTGTGGCAATCGGCGCAGGCGACCTTACCTTCGAGGACCGGGTGATGCGACGGCCGGCTGACTTCGGCACGGCGGTCCTTGTGGCAGCTGAAGCACACTTCAAACTGCGTGGCCTTGCTCAGTACCTTGTCGCGAGCGGCATGCACGGTATGGCAGGAGGCGCAGGCGACGTCGCGCGTCTGGTGGGTGCTGCCCTCCCAGTGCGAGCGCTTCGAATCCTTCTTGTGGCAGCTCAGGCAGGCATCGTTGCGATCCTGGGCGGAGGTCTGGGTCTTGGCGGCGAAGGAGCGATCGACCGCAGCGGGCTTGTCCTTGCCGCCGGCCTTCGCCGTCTTGATGTGGTTGTCGCTGTCGCCGTGGCAATTGACGCAGGTCGGGGTGCGTCCATCCGCCCGGGTGCCGTGCTTGGTCTTGCCGACGTACAACAGATTCGGCGAATCGGCTTCATCGTGGCAGGAGGTGCATTTCGCATCGTCCTTCAGGAACAGGTCCTTGGCCTCCGGTTTGGGATCCGCCGCCGCCAGCACGGAGGTTGCCCCTCCCAGTGCCAACGCCGCTACGCACAGCAACAATACTTGTCGAATGAACTTCATCTTCTCTCTCCCTAGCTCTTGAACCACGTGTGCGGCCCCGTGCGGGGCCGCGCCATTACAAATTCGGTTGATTTACAGCGAGAGGATCCACTGCGCCAGATTCTTCAGCTGCTTCGGATCCTTGGTGTCGATGATCTTGTGCTCTTCTTCCTTGCCGTCGTCGAGCTTGACCTTGGGACCCGTGGTCATGTTCTTGATGGCCTTCTCTTCGCCGTCGGGCTTGCCCTTGTACTTCTTGGCAATCTTCTTGTAGGAAGGTCCCTTCTTTTCCTTGTCGATCGCGTGGCACTTGAAACAGTCGTTCGACTTCGCCAGCGCCTTGGCGGCTTCTTCATCCACCGCAGCCGAGGCAGAGGGAGCCATCATGGTGGACGACAGCCCCAGCAGGGCGCAGATCAACAGGTATTTGCGATTCATTTTGCTCATTCTCCGTTCCAGGAAACAAAAAGTTACGAAAAGATAGTCGATTCCGGGTGGCCGGACTTGACTTACATCAAACCTCGACGATCTTGACGCCAGCTTGTGGCAAGAATCGGACATAGCGCTTATGCTTATGCCCTCATAACATTTGTGGATAAAAGCCAGGGAGCCGGTCGGGGGAAGTTGCCTTGACCGGCCCGAGGAAAGGCCGCAGCGTCCGCTTGCGGCACGCTGCGGGAGTGTTCCAAGGATCTGGAGCGTCCTCGAAAAATCGGGCGCCACCCGGGCGCCCGATGCTTTCGAACTTGCGACGGTCTTCAGCGGAAGCTATACAGGTACGAAACTCCCAGCACGTGAACCGTATATACCGGCGAGGTCATGCCGGTACTCAGGAAACTGCCGTGGAAGATCGGGTTGGTATAGGCGTCCAGCTGGAAATCCGCCGAACTCAGGTGCTGGCCAAGATAACTCAGACGCAGCGATGCCGCCTTGTCGATCTTGTACTGGCCGGCGAGGCGCAGTTCGGTCACGGTGCTGACGATCTCGGGCAGCGACTGGGCGGCGTACCACACGTTGGTGGTGCCATTGGTCGTGTACATCCCGCCGTTGACCGTGATCGGCGAACGGCTGCGCGAGTAGACCAGATCGCCGTCAAGCTGCAGCCTGCCACCCATCAGCCCGCCCGCCTTGAAGCCGAGGCCGACGGTGTCGACCTTGTCGGCCTGCTGCATACCCCAGCGGCGGCACGGATCGAGCCAGTTGTTGGCGGTATTGGCGATGGCCAGGGTCGACCCGGCGCAGGTGGTCGCGGTATTGGCGGGACCCGACGCCGTGGTGGTGGCCCCGGTCACCTGCGGATTGGCGACCACCAGCCGCGCGACGGAGACCGTGTCGAAGTTCGACTTCATGTCTTCATACGTGTAGTTGGCATGCAGACTGACATTGTCGGTCGCCCGATAGCCGGCATCCAGGCCCAGCACCCAGCTCTCCGACTTGCGCAGACCCCACTGGGAGTTCTTGAACTCGTCGCGGTTCAGGTCGAGCTTGCCATCCAGGCTCAGTTTTTCGCTTGCCACGAAATTCAATGTGCCGCGCAGCTTGTCGCGGTTGCGGTCAGCCAGGAAGAACTGGCGGAAGCCCGGCAACAGAGGGTCGGCGGCGGGGAAGGCAAACGGCGCCACGGTGGTGATCACGCCGCCGGCACCGACGGTGATCTTGCCGGCGGCAATCAGCGGCGCCAGATCCTCCGACACCACCGGGCTCAGCGGCAGTGGATCGCCGTTGTGGTAATGCCCTTCCATGCGGCGGTCCGAGCGCGCGTATGCCACCCGACCGGTCAGGCTGTCGCCCATGCTGCTGCGGTACTCGAGGCGCCAGGTATCCTCCTTGTTGCCTTCGGAAGGCAGCGGGATTTCGCCGTGGCTGCTGCTGTAGCCGATCTCGTGCAGCTCAAAGCCGGCGGCGAGCGCCTTGCCGCGGCCCAGCGAGTAATCGGCGTCGACATTGAGGCGCTGCTGCCGGCGATTGAACGGCTCGTTGGCAAAGGTCCGCAGCGCCGAATCGCCACCCGGCACGGAATAAAGATTCGAGGGCGTCTCGTTGTCGCGGTTGTCGTACTTGTAGGCGACGTTCAGCCTCAGGTCCTTCATGGGCTGCGACGTCAATCGCGCCAGGAAAGAGGTGTTGATCACCTTGGCGTTGGCCGAACTCTCGGGAATGATGTAGGTCGGCGCCGGATAGTTGACACCGAACGCCTCGTTCTGGGTCATGCGCGTGTATGAACCCGCCAGCACCAGCTTGGTCTTCGGCGTGAAATTGAAGCCGCCGGATAGATTGAACTGATGCATCTGGTTGTCCGGCGCGCCGGTCAGCTGAGCGATGTTGTTCAGCATGCTGTTATTCTGGAACGGGTTCTGCGCCGTCCACAGATTGACCGCATTCTTGTAGCTGGACCCGGTATAACCGAAATTCATGTGTCCGCTCTTGCCGACGTAGACGAGGCCGGCCTCATAAATGTCGGTGGTGCTGTTGATCGGTTCCGGCAGCATGATGCCGCGACCGGGGCCGTTCACGCCGAAGCCGGTGAGCTTGGTGCCCTCCTTGTCCTCGCGACGGACCGAGGCCTTGAATTCCCACTCGCGGTCGAAGCGGAAGCTGAATGCGGCATTCCCGCGGGTGCGCTTGGTGGCAAGATCGCCCGGATTCTGCATCAACGCCGGGATCAGCACGCCCGGGCCGGCGCAAGCGCCGGCCATGTTCTTCGCAGCGGCACAGGCTTCGGTCGCATACGGCGACTGGAGGTTCGACCAGTTGGACAACACCTGGTTGGCATTGGTCGCGGTGGGTGCGAGACGCGTCGCCGCTGCCGGATAGGCGGATGGCAGGGTCAGGGTCGAGGTGCCGAAACCGTTGTAGATGGTCTTGAAACTGTCGGTAGCCTCGCGATTGATCTCGTCGTAGCCAAAATTAAACCGGTAGCGTCCCTGGTTGCCGAATTCAGCGCCAAGGTTGCGGTTCTCCAGGCCAAGATTGCTGCCGTTGGCACGCCAGCGGAAAGTGCTGTCGTCGCCAGCGCCGCCGCGCAGATCGAAATTGCCGATGAAGTAGGCGCCGTCCTTGAACATGCCGTTGAATTCGCCGAATTTGGCGGACTTGTCGCTGACATTGCCGACGCCGACTTCGATCTGACTGCTGGGTTGGGTGAGCTCGCGGATCTCTTCGTCCGAATCCGCGACGGATACGCCCGGCGTGAGCGCCAGGACCACCAATGCGGCATGCACGGCAATCACCGAGGCGCGGAGCGGATATTGTTTCTGGGTGCTTTTCATGATCATTCTCCTCGATTCGGTCGATTAACGTGAATACCACATGCCGGCAGGATGGTTGGAACCGTGGATTTGCGAATGGCAATTGGAGCAGCCACGCAATGCCATCTGGTTCGCCGGAGCCGTCTGGGTGGTCTTCAAACCGGTCAGTGGATTGACGATGCCGGCCGTCGCCGTCGTCGTCGGGTTGTTCAGGATGTTGACCGTGCCGCCGGGCAGGTTGGCGCCGCTATACACGGCACCCGGGTGGGGCGCCGCATCGCCGTGGCAGCGCTGGCACAACCAGGGTGAGCGCATCTGCAGCAGGGCGGCGTTGGTCGAGCCGTGCGGCGTGTGGCAGTTCATGCAGTCGTCGGTAGCCGGCGGATGCTCCCAAAGGAAGGGGCCGCGCTTCTCGGCATGACAGGTGTAGCAGGTCTCGTTGATGCTGTTCTTCAGCACCAGCTTGGGTCCGGCCGAGCCGTGCGGATTGTGGCAGTCGGAACAGGCCACCTTGCCGGCGGCGATCGGGTGCGTCGACATGCGGTGGATCTGGGCGCGTTCGGACTTGTGGCAGCTGAAGCAGACTTCCGACTGGGTCGTCTTGCTCAGCACCTTGTCCTTGGGCGCATGGATGGTATGGCAGGAGGCGCAGGCGACATCGCGCGACTCGTGCTGGCTGCCGGTCCAGTGGGTACGCTTGTCGCCGGTGTGGCAGGTCAGGCAGGCGCCGTTCTTGGCTTCGGCCGTGGTCTTGGCCTTGGCCCCGAAGGAGCGGTCGGGTGGCGTCGGCTTGTCCTTGCCGCCGGCCTTCGCCGACTTGATGTGGTTGTCGCTGTCGCCGTGGCAGCTGGTGCAGGTCGGCGTCCGTCCGTCGGCCTTCACGCCGTGGCGGGTCTTGCCGATATACAGCAGGTTCGGCGCGTCGGCTTCATCATGGCAGGACGTGCATTTTGCGTCCTCCCGCAGGACGATGTCCTTGGGTTCCGGTTTCGCTTCGGTCGCGGCCAGCGCGGAGGAAATCCCCCCCGCCGCGCCGATGGCCGCGCACAGCAACAGTACTTGTCGAATGAATTTCATCTCGCTTCCCCCTTACGTGTTAAACACTCGTGCGGCCCTGCAACCGGCCGCGCCATTGCAAACCCCTACTCGTCACTGCGCGAGGATCCACTGCGCCAGGTTCTTCAGCTGCTTCGGATCCTTGGTGTCGATAATCTTGTGTTCTTCTTCCTTGCCATCCTCGAGCTTGACCTTGTAGCCGCTGGTCATGTTCTTGATGGACTTCTCCTCGCCGTCCGGCTTGCCCTTGTACTTGGCGGCAATCTTCTTGTAGGACGGACCCTTCTTGGTCTTGTCGATGGCGTGGCACTTGAAGCAGTCATTCGACTTCGCCAAGGCTTTGGCGGCCTCCTCGTCGATGGCCGCGCTCGCGGAGCTCGAGCCGAGGGCCGAAAATAGTCCGAACACCAGTGTGGCGACGAAACGAAGCATGGCAATTCCTCCTGTCGATTTCCGGAAACAAAAAGTTACTGAAATCTAGACGGATCGTGGAAAGGCCAGTTGACTTGGGTCAAGACTCGAACGGAAATGACGCGGCAGGAGAGCGATTGCGTCGACGCGAAGCGCGTTGATGCCCTACGGATTTTGCAGGGAATCGAGCGTCCGGTACTGACCGCCATGGAATAGCAGCGGCGGTCGCGCGCAATAGCAGTAGTTGTCGACCTCTCCGATGAAGATCAGGTGATCGCCACCGGCATGGCGGATCTGGTTGCGGCATTCGAACCAGGCGCAGCACCCCCGCAATAACGGCACGCCGCCGCTGCCGAAGTCGAATTCAAGTCCGGCAAAGCGGTCTTGCCGGTCGCTCGGCCCGGCAAAATGACCGGACAGTGCCGCCTGGTCCGCTGCCAGGATGTTGACGGCGTAGTGGCTGCAATCCCGGAACGCCGCCAGCGCCGGCGAGTGGAGCGACAGGCTCCACGACACCAGTGGCGGATCGAGCGACACCGAGGCGAAGGAGTTGATGGTGATTCCCGCCGGTTCGCCGCGCGCGTCCCGCGCCGTGACGACGGTGACCCCGGTGGCGAAGCTGCCCAGCGCGGTGCGGAAATCGCGCGCGTCGAACTGGCTGGTGGCGAATTTTTTTTCAGCTTTCATGAGGAGGCCGTCGAGCATCCTCGACTAACACCCCAAGAGCATAATCGGGTGCTGGAATTCGTCCAACTATTTCAAGGGAGCATCCATGAGAATCGGCACGCCGCTTTCCCCCTCGTCCACCCGCGTGATGCTGCTCGGCAGCGGAGAACTCGGCAAGGAAGTGATTATCGCCCTGCAACGCCTCGGCGTCGAGGTGATCGCCGTCGACCGGTATGCCGACTCGCCCGGAATGCAGGTGGCGCACCGCAGCCATGTGGTCACGATGACCGACGGCGCCGCGCTGCGGGCCGTCATCGAAAAGGAACGGCCGCACCTGGTAGTGCCGGAGATCGAGGCGATCGCCACCGAGATGCTGCTGGAGATCGAGCGCGAAGGCATCGCCGAAGTGATTCCGACCGCGCGGGCGGCGCGTCTCACCATGAACCGGGAAGGCATCCGCTGCCTGGCCGCGGAAGAACTCGGCCTGCCGACTTCGCCCTACAAGTTCGCCGACTCGCTGGCGGAACTGCAGGCGGCGATTGAAAACACTGACAGTGGCATCGGCTACCCGTGCGTCGTGAAGCCCGTGATGTCGTCCTCGGGCAAGGGCCAGTCGCTGATCAAATCGCCGCAGGATGTACAGAAGGCCTGGGACCACGCCTGTGCCGGCGGCCGGGTCAAGCAGAACCGCGTCATTGTCGAAGGCTTCATCGACTTCGAATACGAGATCACCTTGCTGACGGTGCGCGCGATCGGCGCCACGGGAGTGGTGGAAACGTATTTTTGCGAGCCGATCGGCCATGTCCAGATCAACGGCGACTACGTCGAATCGTGGCAGCCGATGGCGATGTCCGCTGCGGCGCTGGCGCGGTCGCGCGAGATCGCCGCCGCGGTGACCGGCAACCTGGGCGGGCGCGGCATCTTCGGCGTCGAGCTGTTCATCAAGGGCGACCAGGTGTGGTTTTCCGAAGTCAGCCCGCGACCCCACGACACCGGACTGGTGACGCTGTGTTCGCAACGGCTGTCGGAGTTCGAACTGCATGCCCGCGCGATCCTCGGCCTGCCGGTCGATGTTTCGCTGCGCATGCCCGGTGCGTCGGCAGTGATCTATGGCGGGATCCTCGAGAAAGGCATCGCCTTCGAAGGCGTCGCCGAAGCGCTCGCCGTACCGCAATCAGACATTCGGCTGTTCGGCAAGCCCGAGAGCTTCATCAAACGACGGATGGGGGTGGCGGTCGCGAATGCGCCGACGACCGATGAAGCGCGCGCGCGCGCCAAGCTGGCGGCGAGCCGGGTGCGGCCGGTCAAGGCGCAATAGGGTCGGCGGGGACGTTCAGACGCAGCCGGTCGGCTTGGGCAGTCCGCCGTACTTGGTGATGGGCTTCATCGGCCCGGTCAGCCAAAGTTCGAATATGGCCTTCTGCTCCATCTCGACATACTTGGCAAATTTGCGGATCGGCGGCACCACGTTGAACTCCTCGTAATACTCGCGCGCCTTGATGATCTGCAGCCATTTCACTTCGTCGAGTTCGAACTGGTCGACTTCGGCCATGGCGCGCGCAATTTCGGGAGTCCAGGCGTTCATGTCGGCCAGGTAGCCATCACCGTCGCGTTCGGGAATACTCATCGCTCATCCTCTAGTGTCTGCCGGCGGTTGGAGCGGAAAGTACCTCTCGCCGGCCGTGGTTGATCAGGAATTTTCGATATTAGATAATAGTTGATTGATTCAGTCAACTTAACCCTTAACCCGGGACCGGCTGCGCGCATGGCGACCCCACCAGAACCGACGATTTCCGCGCGCCTGATCGCCTGGCACCGCCAGCACGGGCGCCACGACCTGCCCTGGCAGCAGACCCGCGATCCATACCGGGTCTGGCTTTCGGAGATCATGCTGCAGCAGACGCAGGTCGCCACGGTCATCCCCTACTACCGGCGCTTCCTCGCCCGCTTCCCGACGCTGCCCGACCTTGCCGCCGCGCCGGCCGACGAGGTGATGGGCCTGTGGAGCGGGCTCGGTTACTACGCCCGGGCGCGCAACCTGCACCGCTGCGCCGGGATCGTCATGGCGGCCCACGGCGGCGAATTTCCGCGCGATCCTGACGCCATCGCAGCGTTGCCCGGCATTGGCCGGTCCACCGCCAACGCCATCGCGGTGTTCTGCTTCGGCGCCCGGCGGGCAATCCTCGACGGCAACGTCAAGCGGGTGCTGTGCCGGGCCTTCGGGGTCGACGGCTTTCCGGGAACGCCGACGGTTGAACGGGAACTCTGGTCGCTGGCTGAAAGGCTGCTTCCCCGGCGCGATGCGGCAACATACATTCAGGCGCAGATGGATCTCGGCGCCACGCTGTGCACCCGCACGCAGCCGGCGTGCCTCGGCGCCGCGTCGTCATGCCCCCTGTCGCGGACCTGCGTGGCATACCGGCAGGGGCGCGTCGCCGATCTGCCGCAACCACGACCGCGCAAGAGCCTGCCACAGCGCGAAGTGCGTGTGCTGCTGGTGCACCAGGGGAATCGCGTGCTGCTCGAACGCCGCGCGCCGAGCGGCATCTGGGGCGGCCTGCTGAGCTTGCCCGAGGTTCCGATCGAATTTGATCCGCTGGCTTTTGCGGCGCAAGCCCTGGGCCTGGACGTCCAGCACCTCGACGCCCTGCCTGCGCTGCACCACAGCTTCACGCATTTCCGACTGACCCTGCTGCCGCTGGCGGGTGCGGCGAAACGGCTGCCGCGCGCTGCCGAAGCCGCGAGCCATTCGTGGCTGAAACGCGAGGACATCGATGCGGCCGGATTGCCGACGCCGGTGCGCAGGATACTCAAGGGATTCTTCGGGGCTTAGGGCGTAGGCAGTCGCCGCCCGCCCGGAGTTCACCCGGCCAGCGCGCGATGGCGGACCAGCACGTGGGAAGGCGTCGGTGCGAGTTCGCCGAAATGCCTGGCGAGCCGTTCGGCCAGATACACCGAGCGATGCTGGCCGCCCGTGCAGCCGATGGCGACCGTCAGATATGAGCGCGAATCGCGGATATACGCAGGCAGCCAATCGGTAATGAAACGAAGGATGTCCTGGTACATGCGTTCGACTTCCGGCTGCGTTTCGAGGAATTGCACGACAGCGCCATCGCGCCCGGTCAGCGCGCGCAGTTGCGGATCGTAGTGCGGATTGGGCAGGCAACGTGCGTCGAAGACTACGTCGGCATCCAGCGGCAGGCCGTTCTTGTAGCCGAAGGACTCGAACAGCAGGGTCAGCGCGGCGCCCGCCGCCGGCGCCCCGAGCAGGGCAAAATCCTTGACGAAGGCCCGCAACGCGTTCGGCTGGAGGTTGCTGGTGTCGATATGGTGGCCGAGCCCCGCGATGGTTTCGAGGCCTTCCCGCTCGCTGACGATGGCCTCGGCCAGAGTCGTTTCCCGGTTGGCGAGCGGATGGCGGCGGCGGGTTTCGGAAAAGCGCTGGATGAGCACCTCGTCGCGCGCATCGAGGAAGATGAAGCGCGACTCGATGCCATCGCCGCGCAGTTCCCTCAGTTGCGCCGGCAGTGCTGCGGTGCTGGCGCCACTGCGCATGTCCACGGCGACCGCGACATAGCCATAGCCCTCGCTGCTCAATTGCTGCACCAACGGCCGCAGCAACTGCGCGGGAAGGTTGTCCACGCAGTAGTAGCCTGAATCCTCGAGGACATTGATGGCGATGCTCTTGCCGGAGCCGGACAGACCGCTGATGAGTATGAGTTGCATCGCCGCAAGCATAGCCAATCATCGCGCCGCTGTCATTCTTTGCATGGACGGCCGGGGGCAAAACGCGCTATGCTTGCGCCCCTTCGCGACTGTCGTTCCCGGCGGTCGCCGTACCGCCCCCACCAAGGGGCAACAGCGCTCGTAGCTCAACGGATAGAGTACTGGCCTCCGAAGCCAGGGGTTGTGGGTTCGATTCCCGCCGAGCGCGCC
>Ga0163199_1001285_pt1 | contig 15645 bp, 19 predicted proteins | sample PL_2010_150m_FD_113537 | JGI IMG/M metagenome (GOLD analysis project Ga0163199, IMG submission 113537) | Freshwater microbial communities from Powell Lake, British Columbia, Canada to study Microbial Dark Matter (Phase II) - PL_2010_150m | ecosystem: Environmental > Aquatic > Freshwater > Lake ... | reverse complement strand
TTGAGCGCGGTCTGCCCGCCCATGGTCGGCAGCAGGGCGTCCGGCTGCTCGCGCTGGATGATCTGCGCGATGATGTCGGTGGTGATGGGCTCGATGTACGTGCGGTCGGCCAGCTCCGGATCGGTCATGATGGTCGCCGGGTTGCTGTTGATCAGGACGATCCGGTAGCCCTCCTCGCGCAGGGCCTTGCAGGCCTGGGTGCCCGAGTAGTCAAACTCGCAGGCCTGCCCGATCACGATCGGGCCCGAGCCGATCAGCAGGATGGTGTGGATGTCGGTGCGCCTGGGCACGGTCGAGGCTTAACCCATGGCCCGAGGGGTATAGTACTGCATCATTTGCGGGGCCCACTTTTCGAGGTTTTTGATCCGGGTTTCTTCCGAGGGGTGCGTGCTGAAGAACTCCGGAACGGCCGCACCGGCGCGGAAGCAGAGCTTGCCGATGTACTCCCGGGGGCACCCACTCATGCGTTCCCAGAAGGCGACCGCCTCACGGGGATCGTACCCGGCCTGGGCCATCAGCTTCAGGCCGATGAAATCCGCTTCGGTTTCCTGCGTGCGGTTGAACGGCAGGGAAACGCCGACTCCGTAGGCGGTCAGGACGCCCTGGAGCACGGCCGGGTTCACCTTGCCGGTGGCCGCGCCCGCGATGAGGCCGAACTGCCCGATCTGCTCGAGGAGGCCGCGGCTGATGCGCTCGACGCCGTGCCGGTAGAGGGCATGCGTGACTTCATGGCCCATCACGGTGGCGACGCCCGCTTCGGTCTGCGTGTGCTTGAGAATGCCGGTGAAAAAGGCCACCTTCCCGCCCGGCAGGCAGAAGGCGTTGGCGATCTTATCGTCCTTGATCACGGCGAACTCCCACTCGAAGTTCGGCTTGTTGGCGGCATCGGCGATCCGCTCACCGACCCGACGGATCATCGCGTTGATCTCCGGGTCCGTGCTGAGGGGGTAGTTGCGCAGGACGTCGCGGTAGGCCTCGATGCCGAGCTCGCGTTCCTTCTCTTCGGTGTAGTTCGGAAGGATGAACTGCTCGCGCCCGGTCACGGGCGCGCGGGTGCATCCCGACAAGGCCTCCATCAGGCCACCGGTCAGGCTCAGGCCGCAGATCCCCTTGGCAAGCCAAAGGGCACGAGCCAGGGCTTCCCGTCTTCCGATCACGGCATCCATAGATAGAGGAATTGGGGGGTGCCGCCACGGACCAGGCCCATGACGTCCAGGTGGGCGAGCGCCTCCAGCGTGCTCGGGCCGGACGAGTTCGAGTAGATGTTGTGTTTGTAGGCGCCGGGGCGCGCATAGATCACGACCCGCGCGTCGGCGACACCGGCCAGTTGCCTGGCCGTCGCGATGCCGTCGTCCAGATAGCCGATCTGGTCCGCCAGCCCCAACTGCACGGCCTGGGGGCCTGTCAGGACGCGGCCGTCCGAAATGAGCGTGAGCCGCTCAGGGGTCAGCCCGCCGCGGCTTTTCGTCACGACCTCAAGAAAGCGCGCCTGGAACCCGTTGATCATGGTCTGGAAAATCTCGCGCTCCTCCTCGCTCATCGGACGGAACGGCGATCCGATGTCCTTTTTCGCGCCGGATTTGATCGCGCCGGCCTCCACCCCGATCTTCTGAAGCAGTCCCTCGGCATTGACCCGCAGCATGATGACGCCCACGCTGCCGGTCACGCTCGTCGGGTGCGTGACGATCCGGTCCGCCGAGGATGCGACGTAGTAACCGCCGGAGGCGCCCACGTCCATGATGACGGCGACGATGGGGATCTTGCGCCTGGCCTTGAAGACCGTCAGCTCGTGATAGATGACGTCCGACGCGGTGACGGTGCCGCCCGGGCTGTTGATCCGCAGCAGCAGCGCCTTGATCTGCCCATCCTCGGCGGCCATGGTCAGCTCTTCCTTGACCCGGGCGACGATGTCCTCCGAAGCGCCGAAGGCCCTTCCGTTCCCCGGATTCTCAGCGATGATTCCCGAGACGTCGATCATCAGGATTTTTTCTGCCGCCGTCCCCTGTACCGTTTTCTCCTGCAAGGGTTGGGGCTGCGGGAACAGGGAGATGGAGATGCAGCCGGCGGTGAGGAGCGCGAAAAATAGGGTCAGACTCCATTTCCATCTGGTGGAGCGTGCCGACTGTGGTTTTGTTTGGAAATGGAGTCTGACCCTATTTTTCATGATCTGTTACGCCTTTCCTTTCGCCATTAAGTCGGTGAACCGGTGGAAGAGATAGCCCGCATCGTGCGGGCCCGGAGACGCTTCCGGGTGGTACTGCACGGAGTAGGCCGGAAGGTCCAAGCAGCGCATGCCTTCGACCGCGTCGTCGTTGAGACTCGTATGGGTAAGCTGGACACGACCATAGGACGTGGTCCACGGCGACGTCTGTGACGCGGTAGCGGAGTCTCCTCCTCGCACGGCGAAATTATGGTTCTGCGAGGTGATCTCAACTTTTTGGGTGTCCAGGTCCATGACCGGGTGATTCGCTCCGTGATGTCCGAACTTCAACTTGTACGTCTGCAAACCAAGCGCCAACCCCATAATCTGGTGCCCGAGGCAAATGCCGAACAGGGGTTTCCTGCCAAGCAAGGCGCGGACGGCGGTGATCGCGTAGGGAACAGCTTCCGGGTCGCCAGGCCCGTTGGAAAGAAACACGCCGTCGGGATTCAACGCCAGCGCCTCTTCGGCCGTTGTCGAGGCCGGGACGATCGTCACGTCGTAGCCTTCGTCCACGAGCCGCCGTAAAATATTGTACTTGATCCCGAAGTCGAAGGCTACGACTCTAAAGCGGGAGGGGGCCCCATCTGCTGATGCCCCTCCCGAACCCACTTTCCACCTGCCGGAGTCCTCTGTCCATGTATAGGTCTTGGCGCAGGTGACTTCCTTGACGAGGTCGCGGCCGGTGATGCCGGGCGCTTCCCGCGCCTTCCGAATCACCCGCGCAGGGTCGAGGTCGCGGTGCGAGATCATGCCCTGCTGTGAGCCGTGGTCGCGGAGGTGCGTGGTGAGGGCGCGTGTGTCGATGCCCTGGATGCCCGCGATGCCATGCGCGGCGAGGTATTCGTCAAGGGATTGCCGGCTCCGCCAGTTGCTGGGATAGGGGCAGGCTTCCTTGACGATGAAGCCGGCCAGCCACGGCCGCTTGGACTCGATGTCCTCGGGGTTGACCCCGTAGTTGCCGATGTGCGGGTACGTCATCGTGACCATCTGCCCCCGGTACGAGGGGTCCGTGAGGATCTCCTGGTATCCCGACAACGCAGTGTTGAAAACGACCTCACCGGTGGTCTCGCCGGATGCCCCCAGGGCCGTGCCTTTGAAGACGGTCCCGTCCGCCAGCGCCAGGATGGCCGGCTTCACCGCGCCCATTTTTTGACCTTCACGCAGAGCAACGTAATGCCCAGTCCAAGATTGATGATGTAGAGCGCACGCGCTACCCGATGATAGACGAAGAACTCATCGTACGCGGTGCGTTTCGCCTCCTCTTTCGCGCTGAACGCCAGCTCTTGCAGGCGGACCGTTTCCGGATTCAACCAGCACGCGAGGACTGTCGCGATGACGACCATCGTCGCCAGCAAAGCGAGTTCGGCCGTGCCGATCTGTTGTTGCCACGGCCCAGCGGCGTAGACCCGCACCAACGTTCCGACGAGGATGAACCCGGCCGCAACCAGCGCCAGGCGATCGTAGCCTTGAAACATCCGTGTGAGCATACGGCCCCCCGTCTCCATACCGATCGTGTTGAAAACAGCGGGAATCACCGCCGCGATGATGGAGACCAACCCTCCGACCCAGACCGCCAGCGCCAGCACCTCCACGCAATGGCACGTCACAACGATTTTACGGATGGACGACCCTCCCGCCGACGAGCGTGGAAACGACCCGCCCTTTCAACTTCCATCCCGCGAAGGGGGTGTTGCGCCCTTTTGATTTAAACTGCCCGGGATCCACGACCCACTGGGCCTCGGGATCCACGATCGTCACGTCGGCATCCGCCCCGACGGCCAGCGTGCCTTTGGCCAGCCCGAACGCGCGGGCCGGCTGGATGGTCAGCGCCGACACCACCTGCTCGACCGTGAGCACGCCTTCCTCGACAAGCACCAGGGCGAGCCCCCAGGCGGTCTCTAGGCCCACGATCCCGAACGGCGCGTAGTCGAACTCCCGCTCTTTCTCGAAGGCCGCATGCGGAGCATGGTCCGTGGCGATCACGTCGATGGTGCCGTCCTTCAGCCCCGCCTTGACGGCCTCCACGTCCTTCCGGCTCCGCAGGGGGGGATTCATCTTGGCGTTCGTGTTGAACTCGCGCACGGCTTCCTCCGTCAGTAGGAAGTGGTGCGGGCAGGCTTCGGCAGTGACTCTGATCCCGCGCGCCTTGGCTTCCCGGACCATCCGGACCGAGCCGGCCGTGCTCAGATGGGCCAGGTGCAGGCGCCCGCCGGTCAGTTCCGCCAGGGCCAGATTCCTGGCCACCATCACGTCCTCCGACGCCGAGGGAATGCCGTGCAGGCCCATCTCGGTGGCGACCTGGCCCTCATGCATGCAACCCCCTTCCGAGAGATGCGTGCACTCGCAGTGGTCCACGACCGGCAGGTCGAAGGCCCGCGCGTATTCGAGTGCGCGGCGCATGACCATGCCGTTCATCACCGGCTTGCCGTCATCGGAGACGGCGACACAGCCGGCCGCCCTGAGGTCGCCGAACTCCGCCAGTTCCTTCCCTTCGGAGCCCTTCGTAATCGCGCCGATGGGGAAGACATGGGCAAGACCGGCGACACGGGCCTTGTCCAGGATGAATTCAGTCACCGACTGGTTGTCGTTGACCGGCTGGGTGTTGGGCATGCAGCAGACGGACGTGAAACCGCCGGCCACCGCGGCCGCCGCGCCGGTCGCGATCGTCTCCTTGTATTCGAATCCCGGTTCCCGGAAATGCACGTGCAGGTCCACGAATCCCGGCAGCACCCATCTGCCGGCCGCGTCGATCACGGCCGCGCCGGCCGGGGATTTCAGTCCGGGCCCGACCGCGGCGATCTTCCCGTTTTCGATGAGCACGTCGGCGGGTCCGTTGATCCGCCCAGGATCGATGACACGGCCGTTTTTGATGATGATGCTCATTGGCCCCCCGATAGCAAGTACAGCACCGCCATGCGCACAGCGACGCCGTTGGTCACCTGATCGAGAATCACCGACGACACGCTGTCCGCCACCTCGGGCGCGATTTCGACGCCCCGATTGATCGGCCCCGGGTGCATGACCAGGACGTCCGGGCCGGCCAGTGTGACACGCTCCGGCGTGAGGCAGTAGAGCTTCGAGTATTCGCGGATACTGGGGAAGAGGGCGATCCCCTGCCGCTCCAATTGAAGCCGCAGCATCATGATGACATCCACGCCGCGCAGGCCCTCGTCCAGGTCGTAAAAGACTTTTACTCCCAGCCGTTCGACCTCCAGGGGCATCATCGTGGGAGGCCCGATGACCCGCACCTCCGCGCCGAGCTTCGTGAGGGCGTAGATGTTGGAGCGGGCGACGCGGCTGTGGGCGATGTCCCCGACGATCGCCAGGCGGAGACCCTTGAACTCCCGCTTCTTCTCGCGGAGCGTGTAGAGGTCCAGGAGGGCCTGGGTCGGATGCTCGTGCCCCCCGTCCCCGGCGTTCACGATCGAGGCCCGCAGCAGTTTGGCGAGGATGTTCGGCGCGCCGGCCATCGGGTGGCGCAGCACGATGAAGTCGGCCTGCATGGCTTCGATGTTACGGGCCGTGTCCAGGAGCGTCTCCCCTTTGGAGACGCTGCTGGCCGACACCGCAAAGTTGATCACGTCGGCGCTCAGGCGCTTGGCGGCCAACTCGAAGGACGTGCGAGTCCGTGTGCTGGGCTCGAAGAAGAGGTTGACGACGGTCTTGCCGCGGAGAGTGGGCACCTTCTTGATGTCGCGGCCGGACACTTCCTTGAATGACTCGGCAGTCGCAAGGACCAGGTTGATCTCCTCGACCGACAGGTCCTGAATGCCCAGTAGGTCTTTGCGCTTGAGGCTCATGACAGGATTACCACGCGATCAGGCCCCCCCGTTTCATCGAGAAAAACCTCAACTGTTTCTTCAAGTGCAGTTGGCAAGTTCTTGCCGACATAGGTGGTTTTAATCGGGAGCTGTCGGTGCCCGCGGTCCACCAGCACGGCCAGTTGGATCTCAGCCGGCCGCCCGAGGTCCATCAGCCCGTCCATGGCAGCGCGGATGGTCCGCCCCGTGAAGAGAACGTCGTCCACCAAAATGATTTTCAGGTCGGTGATGTCGAACGGGATCTCGGTCTTACGGAGCACCGGCTGTTCCTTCCGTGCGTTCAGGTCATCCCGGTACAGCGTGATGTCCAATGTCCCAACGGGCACAACTATGCCTTCGATCTCCTTGAGCCGGGCAACCAGTCGATTGGCAAGATGCACACCCCCGCTCCGGATGCCCACCAGCGCCACGTTTGCCACGCCGCGGCTCCGCTCGCTGATCTCATGCGCAATGCGGGTCAGAGCCCGAGTGATCTCCTGGGCGTCCATGACCATGCGTTCGGTTTTTTTCACGTCCATCGGTCGGCTCGCGTGGGCATAAAAAAACCTTCCAGGGAGAAGCCACCGGAAGGCGTCAGAGTCGGGGATGATGGGTACGCAATGGGCTGCGTAGAGTGCATGCTATACTCCTTGCCAGCCTCGCGGGACTGGCGTTAAAGGCAAGTGTATTCTACCCGCGCGTCGGCCGGCTGTCAAGCCGGGGCAGGCGGTTGCTTTGTGCAGGGCATCCTCCGTATGCTTTCCCTATGAAAATTTCCGACATGACGCCGGATGAGCTGAAGGAGTTGGTCAAGGGTATTGTGGATGACCGTCTGCGCGAGTTGCTCGGTGATCCCGATCTGGGCATGGAACTGGGCGAAGCGGCTCGGGCAAGGCTGAAGGCGTCGTTGGCCTCGACCGAACGGCTCACCGGCGATGAGGTGGCCGAGAAGCTCGGCCTGCGCTGGTGAACGATGGCCTGGTATCGTGTCGCCTATCGGTCTGAGGTGGTCACCGACCTGGCGAAACTTGAGGAGGCCGTCGCGCAACGGATCCTCGACAAGACCAAGTGGCTGGCTTCCAATGTCGAGAACCTCCGGCATGAGCCAATCTCGACGGACCTGCCGGGGCTGTCCAAGTACGCGGTGGGCGACTGGCGCATCTTCTATTCCATTGATCGGGACGAGCACCTGCTCGACGTGCACATGATCGCGAATCAAAAGGGGCTTTGCCGATGATCACGCAAAAGTATCCGCGCAGTCCGAAGGTGTTGCTGGGCGGGATAGCCCATCTGGCCCGGTTCATCGACAAGATCCGCATGCGCCACGCGGGGCTGATTCAGGATTACAACTACATCACGACCGGATTCGACAAGTACCTGCTGGATTTCCTTCAGCTCAAGGGTGAAGACTTTGAACAGCGCGTACGGCAAGGCGGGCCGGATGAGGAGATCCTTGCGTGGGTCAAGGCGCAGACAAAGCCGCTCTCGGACCAGGACCTGCGCGAATGGAACGACCGGATCGTGAACGGCGGACCCAAGGACGACGGTGCGCGCCGGCGCTTTCAGGTCCGGTTGGCCGACGTGGCCGCCAAACGCGGCGTGCCCGTCGAGAAGCTTCCTCCCGCCTCTACCTGGGTGGACATCATCGAGCTGGACGAGGAACGTCTGTAGCGGCGGTGATGAAGTCCAGGAGTCGGTTCTCGGCCCAGTACCGGTCCTCGTCCGTGCAATCACGCTGAATAAACCCGCAATGCCCGCCGTGCACGGGCGCCTCGAACCGGATCATGGAATTCATCCGGACAGCCGGGATGTCGAAAATCCAATAGGGAATGAACGGATCGTCCTGGGCCGTGAGGATGAGCGTGGGCACCGCGATGGAGCCGAGCACGTGCCGGGAACCGGCCTGTTCATAGTAGTCGGCGGCGTTCTGATAGCCCCCGTCCAGTGCGGTGTAGGCTTCGTCGAAGTCCAGAAGGGTCCGGATTCCGGCTAAAGGGGCTGGGTCGAACCTGCCTGGAAACAGCCGGGCTTTTCTTCGCAGGCGGGCCTTGAGGCTCCGGACGAAGTGCGCATTGTAGATCCAGTTTCGCGGCTGGATGAGGGCGGCCGTACAGGCTGCTGGGTCGATGTTGGGGCAGACCGCGACGACCCCTTTCAACGCGGGGTTCGATCCGCCCATCTCCCCTGCGGCCTTCAGCACCAAATTGCCGCCCATGGAATACCCCCCCAGCCAGATGGAGTCGAGTCCATCGCAGGCGGCCAACTCCACGAGAACCGTCCGGACATCCCCGCTCATCCCGTTATTATATAAGGTGGGCGTGAGGTGCTCGGTCCCGCCGCAGTTCCGCTGGTTCAACCGGACGATGTTGAATCCCCTCCGCCAGGCCTTGTCCGTCATCCCCAGCATGTAGTGCGACTCGCTGCAGCCCTCCAGCCCATGGACGAGAATCAAGGTGGGGCATCGTTTAGGGGCAGACTGCCAATGGCAATGGGCGAGGAGTTGCGATCCGGTGGGGACGGCGAAGAGCCGCGCCTCAACGGGAATGTCGGACGGCAATCCAGGCCGGGACCAGAATCGCGGGAACAGCGTCATCAGGTGAGGGTTCTTGAGCAAGGGATGGGGAACGAATGCGCGCATCAGGGAGGAAATCTACGGGATGCGGAGCGGAACCACAAGCCGATGCGCCTTGATTTCGGGGTGTGAACTTGGTACAAGAGTGGGCCTTCGCGAGGTGCCGAGGTAGCTCAGTTGGCAGAGCACAGCCCTGAAAAGGCTGGTGTCGACAGTTCAATTCTGTCCCTCGGCACCAACTCCGCGTTTACCAGCGGTTTTTCTTAAAGAGGCGGGTTACGTGTGCGCGAGGCTTGTGTTGAGCAGCGTCGCCAGGGCCTTCTCAATCGCCGCTCTCTCAGGGCTTGAGTGAGTGGCGGGCAAATTCAGCCAGCACCTGAAGTAACTGTTTCGCGGAGGCCACGGCAGGCTCCAGATCGGCGAGTCTGGTGCGCAACTCGATGGATTGTTTCTCCTCTTTCGCAAGTCTGGTGTGCATGTCCTGCACCTGCGCGACCGCCTGGGCCAGCCCCTTTTCCTGCTCCGCCACGCGGGCTTCCAGTCCTTGAGTGGTCGCCCGAAGAACTCGAATCTTCTCAAGCTGAGCCACCGGCGCTGCCACGGCCGCCGGGGCCGGACGCGGAGGCATCGACGGGAGCGTACTTTTAGGTTCAGGTGCGGCCCCCGGAGCGAGCGCTTCCTGCCCCTTGCGGGCGGACAGCAATTCCACTACCCGTTTACGCAGGGACGCCCCCTGAAAGGGCTTCTTGATCACTCCATCCGCCCGGCAGGCCTCTGCTTGCCGCGTCACTTCATCATCCACAAAGCCCGAGATCAGGAGCACCGGCGTGTTCACCAGATTTGCCTGGGCCCTGATGAACGTGCAGACCTCAAAGCCGCTCTTATCCGGCATGATGACGTCGGCGATGACCAGATCGGGCTGATTGCTGGACATCCAGACCATGGCATCTTCACCGTTGGCCGCCAGCGCCACATCGAGCCCGGCTTCCAGCAACATCTTTTCGGCGGCTTTCCGAACGCTCAGGCTGTCATCGACTACGAGTATTGTCGGCATGGTCCCTCCTAGGAGTGGCGACAGGCGGCTTTCCCTAAATTTGAAAGCGTATAATAAGGTAGCGTAATGCAAAAAAGCATGGTAGTGGACTCTCAATGCCTTGTCAAGGCATTAGCGGAGGTCGAATGGCCGAGTTCACTTGAACAATCAGTCACGTAGGAACCCGGGAGGTACGCCGAAACCTCCCGATCGGCAGCTTGACAACTTCGGCGACGATGGTGTTTAGTGAATGTGACGCAGGCAAGACGCTTATGGATGCCGATTCCCTCATCACCGCCGTGGAGCAATTAATAGGCCCTGTCAGGGATTCCTACAGCCAGCAAGGCGCTGCTCGTTCCCACAATCTCAAGCCGCCGTCGGTGGCGGTCCGGCAGTATGAATCCGCCGTCTACGCCTTTCGTGACCAACGTCTGCCTGGCGAAATCAAAGGTGTCAGCGCACTGCTGGTCGAATCCCTGGACGCGTTCGAGGCGGGGCGCATCCTCGAAGCGGCCCGATGTGTGATGCAAGCGATCGAGCAGTTCGAATCGGCCGGCAAGGAGGCCACCGTGACGCTTGCGGAGGAGCAATCCGTCACGCTCGGCCAGTTCCGGAGCGTGCTCTTTAAACTGATCAACCCAGGCCCCGAGCTCAATTCGCAGGAAATCACAAAGAAACGCACGGCGGCCCAGAGCCAGTGGTAAGCCGTATCCGATCTGAAGGGATGTGATGGCACAGAGGCTTGAATTCGTCGGGACCGTCCAGTTCTGGCCGAACGGCGTACGGGGCAATCCTGTTGCCCTCTTCATGGAAAAGACGGAGAGCGGAGAATGCCGTATCAACGCGAGGCTGCAGGACTGGCGGCATGTCGTGGGAGTCGGCGCAACCGTCAACAAGGCCGCCGGCAATTACGAGCTGAACCTGAAAGCGGCCGCGAGCGCCGAAGGCGCCTATGAGGGGCCCTATTGGAATGACGGCATCAAGGCGGAGAAGCCGGCTCCGCCGAAGCCCGCCGTCGCGGCTCCACCCGCCCCTCCCCCTGCGCCCACTGGCACACCACTGGTACCGCGTCTCCCTCTTCATGAATGACACGCTTCACATGGCCTGTCCTCACTGCGCCAGTATGAACCCGCAGGAAGCCGTCTACTGCAACAAATGCGGGCAGCAGCTCTCCGTTGCTGTCGCTCCTGCCCCGTCCCTCATCGCCGAGCTGGCGCTTTGGCGGCAGTTCATCGGCCCCCGGGCCGACTCGTACCTGGAACAGTTCCGCATTTTTCGCGAAGGGACGCAGGAGCGGTTCGCCCCCACCTGGCACTGGCCGGCCTTCGTCGTGGGGTGGCTCTGGTACCTCTACCGCAAGATGTATCTCCATGCCGCCATTTTTCTTTTCGGGGGGCTGCTACCCATGGTTCTCGGCGCGGGACTGGTGGGAGTCGTTATCTGGAACCTGTTCGCCGCCGTGACCGCCAAGTACCTGTATTACATGCACATCAAACTGTCCCTGGCCATGATCGACCGGCGGGCCGGACTTGATCAGGACGTGCGCGATCATCTCATTCACGATGCCGGCGGCATTCAGCCCTACGTCTGGTGGCTGGGGGTCGGCCTGATGGCACTCGCGCTCGGCGCGGGGATCATGGAAGCGCCGGCGCCCATCGTGCCACCATCGGCCGGCGACCCCGCCTAGCATTTACCTTCGGCTATGCCCCCTTCGATACATCCGGTTCACCTCATCACAGTCCTGCGGCAGAAATCGCTGACGCCCGTCATCGTTTTTCTGACCTCGCGCCGGTCCTGCGACGAGGCGTTTCAGGCCTTCGAGTCCACCACCGAGACCCTGCCGCAAGCCCGACAGGACGTCATCACGAACGTCCTGGCGGAGCTGACGGACGCCTATCCGAGCATCCAGGACCATCCGCTGCGCCAGATGGTCACCGCGCACGGCGTGGCCGCCCATCATGCCGGCCACCTACCCTCCTGGAAAATTGCCATCGAGGAACTCATGCGGCGCGGCTGTCTCGACGCCGTGTTCGCCACCACGACGCTGGCGGCGGGTGTAGACTTTCCCGCCCGCACTGTCGTGCTCACACAGTCCGGCGTCCGGCGGGACCAGGACTTCTCCGACCTGACGGTGGCGGAGGTTTCCCAGATTTCAGGGCGGGCCGGGCGCCGCAGCAAGGACAGCGTGGGGTTTGCCATCGTCACCCCTTCTCCCTATATGGACCTGGGCGTCCTGACGCGCGGCCTGACGGGTCGTCCCGAGCCGGTGGACAGCCAGTTCATCATCAGCTACCCCATGGTGCTGAATCTGCTCAAGGCTCATCCCGTGGACCATATCCAGTCGATTCTTGCGAAAAGCTTCGCGCAGTATCAGATGAACGCCCAGGCCGCGACCCTAGAACATCGCATCGACAAACTCCAGGCCAAACTGGAATCGTACCAGCCGCGCGAATGCTCCGACTGGCTGACGCAGTGGAGCGCCTACGACCAGACCACGCGACAGGCGACCCAGAAACTCCAGGCCCGGCGCCACCATCCGCCGGAAGTCCGCGCCCGCCTGCCGTTCCTGACGCCCGGGCGCGTGGTGGCCTTTCCCCGTTTCCGCGGCGTGGTCCTCCGGCGCTATCGCAGCAAGGGGCAGCACCATGAGATGGTGACGGTCCTCCGCACCGGCGGGACAGTGGCGGAATGTCCGGTTACAGACATCACCGGCGTGGTTGACCGCACGCTTGATTTCGCACCGGCGCCCGCATTTCCCTGGGCGGCGCCGGAGGCCCTGTCATGGCTGGGGCAGGAACTCGGCGGGATGCCCAAGCAGTTACCCGCGATCACGCTCCCCCCGCCGGCCTCGGATGAGGGCACGGGCGAACTGGCAAAGAGTCTCGGCGATCTCTTCCCCTGCCCCACATGCCCTTGCCGGCCAACCTGCGCCAAGGAGTTCAAGGCCGCGAACACGGTCAAGCAGGAATGGCTGCATCACACCCGGACCGTCCAGTCGCTTCGCACCGGGCTCTGGCACAAGTTCCAGGAGCGCGCCGATACACTGCACGATTTGGGCTATCTGGACCATGCGTACAAGCTGACGGACGACGGCGAATGGGCCCGGCTGATCAGGATTGATTTCTCGCTCCTCATCACCGAAATGATCCGCGCTCACGCCTTCCAGACAATTACCCCCGGGGCGTTGGCGGGAATCATGGCCTGCATTTCCTATGAAAATGATCGGCCCGGGTCGTTCCCTCGCATCAGTCCCGCAATGGCCGGTCTCATCACCACGACGCGCCGCATGGCGAATACGCTGGCGCCGCACGACGATCCGCCGCTCTTGCGGGCCGATGTGGGCGGTCTTGCTGAACGGTGGGTCGGCGATACGACCGTGACCTGGGCGCAGCTCTGCCGGTCCACGTCGATGGCCGAGGGCGACATCTACCGGTTGCTGTCCCGCACCCTTGAGTATCTCTCCCAGGTCCACCAATTGCGCGCCACGCACCCCGACCTGGCGTCCATCGCGGCCGAAGCGCTCAGCCGCATCCGCCGCGGCGTGCTGGAGGAATTGCCGTGACGCGGGACGAACTCGAACGCGCGCTGGCCGAACTTCCCTTCCGGCTGCTGCGCCGCCTGGCCCGGACGATCGCGGGCCCTCCGGCCATGCGGATGGGCAAGCGCCGCATCATTCACACGATTATGGCGGAGGCTGAAACCAATCAGGAGCGCATCGAGGCGGCGATCCGAACTCACCAGGCGGAACAACAGGCCGTCGCCGCCATTCCTGTCGCGCCGGTGGACGCGGCGTCCGATTCCAAGGCCGGGAAACCGGCCGACCTCGGCTCCTTCCTGGAAGGGATCGGCGTGCCGGAGCGCGGCACTTTCGTGCCGGATGACTGGCAGGTGGAGGCGGTGGAAGCGCTGGAGCGCGGTGATGTGATCGTGAGCGTCCCCACCGGCAGCGGCAAGACGTATGTGGCGGTGGAAGCGACCAGCCGCGCCATGCACGAAGATCGAACCGTTGTGTACACGTCGCCACTGAAAGCCCTGTCGAACACGAAGTTCACCGAGTTCTCAAAAATTTTCGGCCCGGAGTCCGTCGGCATCATCACCGGCGACCGGCGGGACAACCCGAACGCCCCGATTCTGATCATGACGACGGAGATTCTCAGGAATCTGCTGTACGACGCGGCGGGAGGCGAGATCGACGTCCGTCTGGACACGCTCGGCCTCGTCATTCTCGACGAGAGCCAGTTCCTGGGCGATCCGGAGCGCGGCGTCGTGTGGGAGGAGACGATCATCTTCTGCCCGTCCCAGGCACGGATGCTTCTGCTATCGGCGTCCATCGGCAATCCGCAGGAGTTGGCCGCGTGGCTGACCAGCATCCGCCCGAACCCCTGCCACCTCATCCGGCACCAGCGCCGGTCGGTGCCGCTCCGTGCCGGCTATCTCCACCCGAACGGCAAGCTGACGCCGCTGTTCCGGACGGTTGCCATGCCACCGTCGCCCTCGCAGGCCGTTCTCCATCCAGAGGCCAAACGGCTGTTTACCATGTATGAAGAAGACACCCCTTACAGCAGGAGATCCGGATGACACGCCGGCAACTCTTCGCCGTCTGCTTCTTTGCGGTCCTGCTGGTCCTGCTCTATCAGATCGGCGTCATCTTCAAGCCGTTTCTCCTTCCCGTCCTGTGGGCGGCGATTCTCGCGCATGTCACATGCCCGCTGCACGTGCGACTGACGGCCTTGCTGAAAGGACGCGAGACGGTCTCGGCCGGGTTGCTGACGCTGGGCATCATGGCGCTTGTGGTCGTGCCGGTGATCTTTCTCACCTTGTTGTTCATTCAGGAAGCCAGCAGCGCCTACGACGCCGTCCATGCGTGGGTGCAGTCCGGCGGAGTCAAACGGCTGCCCGCCCTGCTCGCCTCGCTCCCCTTCGGCGGGCGTCTGCAGGAATTGATCGCCCGGTATGTGACCTCCTCGGGAGACCTTGAATCATTTCTCCTCCAGAGCAGCAAGGCCCTGAGCGGGTTTGTCGTGGAGCAGATTACGGGGTTTGCCAAGAACGTGTTTCTTCTGGGCGCGAACTTCCTGGTGGTGATCGTCACGTTGTTTTTCTTTTTCAAAGACGGGAAGCGCCTGCTCGACGGCCTTTACCGGATCATTCCGCTGGAGGACGCGCATAAGGAAAAGATCTTCTCGCGCCTGGACCAGACGATCACGGCGGTGGTCAAGGGAATGGTGATCACGGCGATCGTGCAGGGATTACTGGCGGGGCTTGCCTACGCCGTGCTCGACGTGCCGGTGCCGGTGTTTCTGATGGCCCTCACCATCTTATTGGCGCCGCTCCCATTCGGGGGCACTACGCTGATCTGGGGGCCGGTGGCGCTCTATCTGTTCTGGACCGGACCGATGTGGAAGGCCATCGCGATGCTGGCCTGGGGAGCGGGCGTGGTCACGACGGTGGACAACGTGCTGAAGCCGTTGCTGATCGGGCAGCAGGCCAAACTGCCGGTGCTGTTTCTCTTCTTCAGCATCCTCGGCGGGCTCGCCGCCTACGGCCTGATCGGCCTCTTCCTTGGCCCGATCCTGCTGGCCATCCTCCTCACCGCCATCCAGATCTATCGCGAGGAGTATCTGACCGAGCCGCCGCCTCCGGCTTAGGGTTTCGGGCAGGCGGCCGGCGTCGGAGCGGAATCGGATGGCGGATCGCCGAAGATGTGTTCGGCGAGGCTCCTGGCCAGGGCGGAGGAGACTTCCTGCTGGAGGGCCTTGAGGGCGCGGCCGGTGGCTTCGGGAATATTGAGATGCCCTTCTCGGCCGGAGCGAGCCACGCTGCCGAGCACCAGCTGGTTTTGCTGGTTTACGATGACGAAGTCGGCGCACCATCGGACGTAGCGGAAGCGTGGGTCAGGCAGGTCAGCCGGCCAGAGACGCGCCTCTCCCTTCACGAGCAGGTCCGCAGTCGCCGCCGACTATTCCGTGGCAGTTCGCGCCTCCTTCACGTCGCGGCTGATCGCCTCATCTAGTTCCGCGATCTTGCTCCTGAATGC